>Ga0194118_10007393_pt1 | contig 10589 bp, 13 predicted proteins | sample TA2MahsurfametaG_2_FD_148662 | JGI IMG/M metagenome (GOLD analysis project Ga0194118, IMG submission 148662) | Freshwater microbial communities from Lake Tanganyika, Tanzania - TA2015013 Mahale N5 surface | ecosystem: Environmental > Aquatic > Freshwater > Lake | place: Tanzania: Lake... | reverse complement strand
ATCTTTTGCAATGCGCAAATGGATTTTTTCTTCTGCAATGGCATCGATAACTCCGAAAATTCCTGAACTCATCACCACCGTTTGGCCTTTTTTTAAATGATCCCACATGGTTTTTTGCTCTGCCGCTTTTTTACGTTGCGGCAAGACCACCATGACGTAAAAAATACCCATAAGACAGGCGATGGGCAAAAACATATTCAAAATTTCGTATAATTTTTCTAATATTTCTGAATTCATTTTAAGGTTCACAGCCGATTTAACATAGAAAAACAGTATATGAATGAACGGACAAAATCAATGGATAGAAGGGGTTTCTTCTTGAAGACATCCACCAGATGGACCGCTTGTCTCACTCTTGCGTTATGCCCGCAAAAAAACACCCATCAAAAAACCCTCATCATTTGACTTTTGACAAAGAACATTATCACAATACAATGTGTGGTTTATATATAAAACGTTCTGTGATTTCTAATTTACCATTGCAATGGAATCCGCGATTAACCCAGAATGATTTTTTTGTCAGCCCCAGCAACGAATCTGCCTTTGAATGGATCATGCGCTGGCCTTGGCCCTTTGAAAATCTGTGGATTTTTGGCCCCAAAGGATGTGGCAAAACCCATCTCGCCACATTATGGGCTGCTCGCCAAAAGGCTGTGTGGTTAACGCCGTGGAACGAGCCCTGGGATTTGGGTAAGCTGACAAGCGGCAGCTGTGCCATTGTGGATTGGGACAATCAGGCCGCAGAGCAAATGGATCCCATCAAATTGTACGCCTTTTTAATGCGCCTTCAGGAATTGAGAGTCCACTGCTTATGGCTATCGCGCACCTCTGCTATGACGTGGCACAGCCCATTGGCGGATGTAAACTCCAGAATTCACGCCATGGTCAGAGTCGAAATTACATCCCCAGATGACGTTTTACTGGCCAAAATATTAGAAAAATCTTTTTGCGATATTGGTTGGAAAGTCAATCCGCGCTTGATTCACTTTTTAATACGACGCATGCCCCGGTCCTTTTCAGGGGTGGCCGAACTGATCCACCTGGTTCACCAGCACAGCACCTCTTCGGGATTGTCCATTTCGGGATTAAAATCCATTCTTGAATCCCTTCAGGACAAGGAATAACCCCGTTGTGGGCGATCAGGGGCACCTTACTCATCTCAGTACACTATGCATTAAACTTTTTCTCTGGATCAACGGGGCCACGGGCATTGCGCAATTCAAAAATACAGTCGGGGCCAGAAGAATATCCAATCAACTGTCCTTGTTTCACGCCTTGTTCTGCTGAAACACAGGCTCTGTCGATCGATTTGTAACACGTAGACCAATTATTTGGGTGATCAATTAAAATCACCACCTTGCTGGGATCACCGCTTAATTTTCCAGAATGCACCACTTTTCCATCGGATGATGCATACACAGGCGTGTTTTTTGGCGCCTTGAACTTAATGCCCACATTTTGCGGTCCTTTTTTGCTCTTTTTGAATTTTTCAGTGATTTTTCCAGAAACAGGGCGGCAAAAACCAGTCGATTTAGGGGGCCCTTTTTTGACAGATTTTTTGACCTTTTCCTCGGTTTTTCCAACCGTTTTTGGCTGATTATCGGAACGCTCAGCACCTTTTTTGGAATGATTCGTCACATTCCATCCATCGCGTGATTGAGATGGTTTTGAATCAGAATCATCATCGCTGCGCTCATCCGTTTCCGTTAAACTGTTTTCCAAATCGGAATCGGCATCGATATCCGCCATTAATACGGGTTTTTGGCTTTTAGACGAACGCTCCTCGGGACCACCCCCCACATCGGTCCATTGGACATCCTCGTTGTCTTTTAAAATGACCGGACCGCTGGACACTGGTTCTGGTTCAGTTGAAAAATGAGCTCTGCCCCCTGGCAGCTGCAGTTTTGTTATGTTTGTCAAACGATACGGTGCTTTTAACCCATTACATTCTGCCAAATCTTTGACCGATACCCCGTGGCGGGCTGCCACACTGGATAACGTATCCCCGCGCAGCACCACGACCTCTCCTGATTTCAGGTAAACAAGACGCTCTGGTCCTTCTATGGTGCATCCCGATAAAATCAGGGCAAAAAACAGGGCAAACGTGTTATGACGGTGTCTGTGCACAGGAATGGTCAGATAGGAAGAAGCAATAAATTGTCGAGACATACTAAATCAATATCCAGGGATAATAAAGTTTAAAAAAGGGTTGAAAGGGTTTTAAGGGGTCGATTCCCCCGCCGATGCCAGACCAACAGAGCCGCTCTCTCTTGGTTCAATCCATGCAAGATTGGTTGTTTTCTGTCCAGATTGACCACCAATGGATGTTTTTCCACCCATATAGGGCTGTAACACTCCTGGAATTTTCACCGTTCCATCGGCACATTGGAAATTTTCAATCAACGCCAACAGGGTGCGCCCCACGGCTAGACCCGATCCATTGAGGGTATGCAGAAAACCAATTTTCCCATCACTGTGACGGCGATAACGCGCCTGCATGCGTCTGGCCTGATAATCACCACATTTTGAACAGCTGGCAATTTCTCTGTACCGATTCTGACTGGGCACCCAAACTTCTATGTCATAGGTCTTTTCGGCCGATGCACCCATATCACCCGCACACAATACCACCGTTCGATACGGCAATTCCAGGGCTTCCAGAATATATTCTGCCTGTTTAAGCATTTGTTTGTGCCACTGATCAGCCGTTTCCGGCGTACACACAGCTACCAGCTCTACCTTGTTAAATTGGTGCTGGCGCAACATGCCTGTGGTATCTTTTCCAGCCGAACCCACTTCGGATCGAAAACAGGGCGTTAATGCTGTTAAACACAATGGTAAATCCGATTCATTCCAAATGCGATCTGCAGCCCAATTCACCAAGGGGACTTCGGCCGTGGGGATTAAAAATCGATCACGCTCGTCGCTGATGACAAATAAATCGTCTTTGAATTTTGGCCACTGTCCTGATCCGTATACGGCATTTTGTCGAACCAAGTACGGCACAGTCATTTCTGTAAAACCAAATTTCTGACTTTGCACATCCAGCATCCACTGGCCCAAAGCACGCTCTAATCGCGCCAAATCCCCCATCAAATAGGTAAACCGTGCCCCTGAAATCTTGCTGGCCTGATCCGTATCCAACAGGCCGTGATGACGGCCCCACGTACCATGATCCATAAATCCTACACACACGGGCCCAGGTGTACCCCAGCGCTTGATTTCCTGGTTGGCCTCTTCGTTACGCCCATCGGGCACGTCGTCGGCAATCCAATTGGGCAGCGCCATCATCATGGATTCAAAGGATTCCTTAGCCATTTTGCTGGTGGCAACTAGATTTTCTTCTTGGATTTTTAACGCGCTTGATTGGGCAATGCGGGCATGACGATCCTGATCAGAATCCGATGCATTCCACTGAGAAAGGGCGTTTTTCTCTTGCCGCAATTGTTGCAATGCCGCTTCTTGTTGGCAGAAATTTTTATACAGGGCTGTGATTTTTTTAGCCAGCATAGGAGAATCCGGATGGCGACGCCACAGTGTCTCATCCAATACTTTCGATTTTTCGAGAATAATTTTAATGTCGAGCATTACACTTATCTGCTTTGTGCGATTGGATGCTGCCTTAATCTAGTAACACTTGGGCGCAAAAATCAATAGGCCTAACACGGATTGAGTGCGGATTTTTGAATTTATTTCAAAAAATGATTGGCCAAAAAAGTCCAGATCAAAAAATACAGAAACGACCTTTTTTATTGCCGCCCAAGACCAGAGGTTTAATTCGGGGCTGGATTGTGGTGGGTTTTAACGCCGCGAAACCGAATACGTCCCTTGGTCATGTCGTATGGCGTCATTTCAACGGTAACGCGATCGCCCACCAGAACTCGGATTTGATGCTTGCGCATATTCCCAGCGATATAGGCGTTGATCATGTGGTCGGTTTCATCCAGTCGAATTTTAAATTGCTCATTGGGCAGACACTCTACAACAATTCCACAGCACTCTATGGTTGCTTCTTTTCCCATATTTTCTTTTTCTAGAATTTAATTCTAATTATAATTGATTTTTCAAACCGAGTAAAGAACTTGATCTCGATCTTTTTTCTAAACAGACGGCAAAAAGATGGGGTTCCAGAGGGTTAAATCTATTGTGTGTTCTGGGTAAAAGCCATATACTAAATGTGTATTTAACACACCCCTAGCCCGAGCAATTGTTTTATGTCAAACACCGAATTCAATACAAATAGTGATTTTCAAAATCTTCTAGAGGCCCATTTTCAAAAAAGAATGAACCTGGAAGGACAAGTTGTCAAAGGAAAAGTCGTTTCCATTGACAAAGACATGGCCTTGATTGATGTGGATTTAAAGTCAGAAGGCCGCGTGCCTTTGAAAGAATTTTTGCCCGAAAAACTAGTGGTCGGAGACATTGTTGACGTCTATATTGACCGATACGAGGGGCCTCAGGGGGATGTGCAACTCAGCCACGAACGTGCACGACAAGAAGCCTCTTGGCAATATCTCAGCGAATCATTCCATTCCCGTAAACCCATCGAGGGAACCATTATTGGTCAGGTCAAGGGCGGTTTAACGGTGGATATTCGCGGAACCATAGCCTTCTTGCCTGGCAGTCAGGTGGACATTCGTCCAGTCAAAGATTTATCGAACTTCTTAAACGTAACCGATCGTTTTGTGGTTTTGAAAATGGATGATTTACGCAGCAATGTGGTGGTTTCCCGTCGTGCAGTTCTAGAAGACACCCGATCCTCTAGTCGTCAAGAATTGTTGGCCAAGTTGCAACAGGGTGATCGTCTAAAGGGAACGGTCAAAAACATCACGGATTACGGGGTCTTTGTGGACTTGGGCGGCATTGATGGATTGTTACACATTACGGATATTTCCTGGACACGCATCAAGCACCCCAGCGAAATTTTGAAACTAAACGACGAAATTGACGTGATGGTGACCCGTTTGAACAAAGAGAGCCAAAGAATTTCTCTTGGCATGAAGCAGTTAGAAAAAGACCCATGGTTAAACATTACAGAGCGTTACAAGCCTGGGGACAAGGTCCAAGGTGAAGTCAGCAACGTGGTGGAATACGGGGCCTTTGTGCGTATGGACGAAGGACTGGAAGGTCTGGTGCATATGGGCGATATGGTTTGGGGTAAAAAGACGCCTAATCCTCACCACGTGGTCAAACCAGAGCAGCGCATTGAAACCATGATTTTAGACATTGATACCGCCAAGCGTCGCATTTCTTTGGGGATTAAACAGTGCACTGAAAATCTGTTAGAACGCTTTGCCAAAGCGCACCCAGAAGGATCAGAAGTTGAGGGCGAAGTTCAGGATATTACAGAATTTGGCTTATTGGTCAGCTTGCCTGGTGGTTTAGAAGGGGTTGTGTATCAATCGGACCTGTCTTGGGATTCTAACGAGCAAGCATTAAGCAAGTATCACGTGGGCAGTATGGTGAAAATGAAGGTGTTAAGCATTAATTTGGTCAAGGAAATGATTGGTCTTGGCATCAAACAATTGACATCGGATCCTTGGATGGAAAAACACGGTCAATTTAAAAAAGGTCAAGTGGTAACCGCCACTGTTTTGCGCACCTTGGATCAAGGGATAGAAGTGAATTTGGGCGATGGATTACAGGCCACCATTCAACGGGCAGAGTTGTCCAGAGATCGCGCCTTGCAAAATACCCAGCGTTTTTCAGCTGGACAAGAGGTGCAAGGAAAAATCACAGCCTTCAATCCAGAAACCCATTATATTGCCTTGTCCATCAAAGCTATGGAATTGGATGAGGAAAAAGAAGCATTAAGTGAATACAAAGACAGAGAAAAGTCCGAGGGAGATTCCTTGGGTTCATTGGTCAAAGAAGCCATTGATCGCGAAAATCTGCATCATCAGAAAACCCCTTCAGCCTGATCACGACCATTCGTCGCCCAAGATCACAGTCATCAGGGGGCATGCTTACAAAGCAACGGTCCAAGCGAGACAATGAAGGAATGAACAAGTAAGAAGCGGGGGCGAAATCAAGGCAGAGAGAGACAGGGTTAGACAGTAAGGCGTCGTTACGCACAGGTCAAGAGGCAACAGGGCACAGGAAAAAACGCTTGCTCTGCCTCTCTGGGCCAACCTCTTTCTGCCCTCTTGATCAATAGCAACAGGAATATTGGGATTGTTTTGTGTTAAAAAAGACACAAGAGATCGAAGCTGATCAGTATTGTTAATATTTTGATCAAATAAAACGATACCGTGGACCTTTTTCAATGCCAGTCATTATCTTAATGCAAGCACATCGGGGTCTGTTTTACTGGTGTTGACAAATCCAGTCCAAATAGCCGGTAATGCGCTGATTTTATTCTGTATTTTTCCCATAATCTGATTGTTTGATACACCTTGATTTTTTGGCCCAATACAGCCTGACACCATCAAAATCAACGGAACCAAAATCATCAAAATGAAAGAACCATTCTTTTTTCTGTTGTTGGCGTGCAAAAAAATGGAAAAAACGTATGTTTAAAACAACAATGTGTCATATATATGTAAAATTTACGATACACCATGACGGGCTATCCATAAGGTCATGCCTAATCGCATGACCTTATTTCAGAAAATCCTGTTTCAAAAACCACCCCAGAAGGATGGTGTCACATCACGAATGATGCAGAAGAAGCAGTTCTCTCTTGAATCCGATATTTTTTACCCACCGATTACAAACGATGTTTTTTACCCACCAAGTACAAATTTTTTACTTTTCCCGTTCCAATGTTCTCTCCTGCATCCACATGATCCAGGAAACTCTGAACTAGAGGATAAAACTCCTCTGGTTTTTCATCAAAAGGACAGTGGGCTGTATCTTTCATAATGACACACTTTGAATTCTTTGTGATGCTGGACATGGCTTTTGCATTGGATTGAGGAATGCTGTCGTCTTCACCATGAATAATAAGAATGGGTTGTGCAATCTTTTTTAAAATATCTTTCGGCTTTTTATTCTTCATGCTTTTCAGGAAATCTCTTGACAGGTTCCAATTGTTGTGGGTGGAAATGTTTTTAGAATTTTGAAAATATGCTGTTTTGATGTCCAATAAATTTAATTGATCACTCTGAAAGCGGTCGATGGCATAATTTATAGCCCTCTGTAAGTTTGAAAATGCCGTTACATACCCCATATCGTATAGACTGTTTTTAACCATTGGGTTTTTTTCTTTTTCAATAATAGACTGATCTCTTAAAAAAACTTCATCCCGCTTTATAATCATTTTTAAATAACCCACCAAATCGATGGGTGCTGGACCTACGTAAATGGCAGACGACACCTTCTCATTTTCCCCAGGTTTGGACAAATAATCATTCACAATATTGGGACCAAAGGAGTGTCCGAACACCACCACTTTATCTCGTTTAGACAAGGCTCTGGTCGCATCAATGGCTTTACCCAAATCTTGGGCTGATTGCTCCAACGTGTCCATACCTGGATCAAAGGAACACCCCGACCCATGGCACCCACGCTGGGTGTACGCCATCACGCTGCGCCCTGTGACTTGGGACAACTCTACGGCCGTAGGCAGCATACTAACCGCACCACCACCGGGCCCACCATGGACGACCACAATGGGATCTTTGTCCTTATCTCTACCTGGAATATAGAATGCGGTTAAAAATCCACCCTCAGATACTTGATCATGAGACTCTGGATCACACAAATACTTTGTATTATGGAAAATCGGAGAATCATTGTTTTTTTCTTCATACAGCGCCTGAACCAATGTATCATCTGTTTCCATTCTGTCGTACAAATTCTTGTACCATTCGGCAATCTCTTTTTCCTTTTCCTTTTTCGGCAACATATTAATTTTTTCCATTTTTTCAGGGGAAAGGGCAATCATCTTTTTCAATCGTTTAGAATTGTCGTTGCTCAATTGGATGCGAAATCCATAAATTTTACTATTTTTTACAGCACTAGATGTGTAATTCATAATAAAAGTATAATCAAAAATTCCTTGTTTTTTAAAATTTTCCTCGCATACCTCTTGCATCTCTATGGTCTGATTCGCCTTTGTGTGCGAACAAGGGTCATACGATTGCGTCAATGCAGAAAGAGAAATTAAAAACAAAAGCTTTAATGTGTTTTTCATCTATAGTGTTTTTTAATATATTGTCAATAAAATATTATCATAAAAATTGTTATGGTCAAGTTTTATTTTTAATTTACTTGCGATTTTAATTCAAAACGCACTGTTTTGTAATAAAAAAATTTTCGCACCATTCGGTAATCTCTTTTTCCTTTTCCTTTTTCGGCAACATATTAATAGCATCCATTTCTTTCTTTGAAAGGGCAATCATTTTTTTTAATTTGTTCCGAACTATCTTTTTCAATTCCAATACGCATCCCATTTTTTTTTTCATTCATATCGATTTTTTTTAAACGCCATAAAATTATAACAATTTTTTAAAATTGTATCAATATAAAATTAATACAGCGCATTTCGCCGAACCCTCTGCTCCCTTGTTCCTCATTAATATATACTCGTGAAAAAATCTGGTGGAGATTAGCTTACCCCAACCTAACCAACTCCAAACTGGGGTGGTATGGTCATATTTTCACTCTCCGAATGGGATTGTATATGCGCACTTGGAGAGTGTCAAAGGCAAGTTGTTCTTTGTCTTGGTCGGTTAACGTCAGCAGATTGATACTTTTTCCAGATAACCATTTGTATATAGAAAATGGGTAAGGATAATCTACCTTTGATATTTCAACATTTGCGTCGTCAAATTTCGGGCTTCGCTTGTGCTCACCTATTAATATAGGCCCCGCAAGCTCACCACTCATTTTTCTAGCAACTGCTGAATTTTCTGCGGTATATGTTGAAGCCCCTTTTAATAGGCGCCGGAATGCTAACGCTTAAACGTTTTGCGAGCTTCAGCAGCAGCTCTTGCTCTTTTGGAACTTTTAAAGCGTAATCTGCATCTGTTGGCATACGAATGAGCATGTGTTCACCAAGCCTATAGGTACGGTTATCATGCCCCTGTTTTTCAACATCCGTGATTGGCAAGCGAGAATACTCAGGAAACTGTTCCTCTATGAGTTTGCGCGCAAGATCTGAGCTTAAAATAAATGTAGTGGTCATAGTTACTCCTGACTCATGTCAACATCAGATGGACTCCCTTTCAATAAATGTACCTGACCATGAATTTTAAATATCTTTTGGTTCTTAAATTCAAAATAAGAGATTACTTCTGCTATGATTTCATCGCCCTGGGTATTGCTACCTTTGTCATCATAAAGAATAAATAATGTGTCATTTTGAGACATATGAGTTTTGCATTCAAACTCCATTGTTTGAATATTCTTCCGTTTCTCTATTGCATGTCTGATATACTCAACCCTATTTAAAATGACACCATTAATAGATTCTCCCATTTTTCTGAAAAAATAATGGAGAAATGCTTTGATGTCAGACCAAGATGTTCTTTGATAGTGCGGCTCCATAAATAACGACCTTGCTGATCTTGATTATGAAAAACAACACCATCGACATCAAAAATAATAGCCTTAATCGTGTTATTACTCACTGCACAACCTCATCAATAATTCTTCTCTGCCCATCAGCATCAGCGCTGTTTTTATCTGCAATTTGGCACAGTTCAAATGTTGCTTTCCAAAGTGCCCAGGCACGTGCACGAAGCCATGTATCAGCATCCATATCCATTTCAGCAATAAAAGTCTCACGCGCTTTGCCGGATAAATACGTCCAGGCAACAACAAGATCACACACCGAATGTTTATTTGGGACATCAGGCTTTTGAACCCGAAAAATAGGCTCGCCACTTTCAATCCAACGGCACGTATCGTGAATATGTTTTTGTTCAACGTCGTCATAGGGTATAAATGGCGCTGATAATATGATGAATGTATTCCTGCATTGGGGAATGACGCAAAGCAAAGTTGCTTATTTCATTGTGCTCCAAAAGATATTATCGTTAGTACCTTCCAACCATTTAGATAAAGCGGATTTAAGTGGTAAGGGACGAAGATCGATCTCGTATAGCGAGTCAGTTGGTAGCCATTCGAAAGCAACATGCTCTTCTTTTTGTGGCACCTTATCTCCAAATTTTAACTCTGTAATACTGAACTTATAAATCAAATTAATTTCGTGCGTATGGCAACAGACCTCATCGCCTGGAAAATTCCATGCATGTTCAATTATTCCTAAAAATTTTTCTATTGCTGCTTCAAATCCTGTTTCTTCTTTGATCTCGCGAATCAGTGCATTGGATGCAGATTCTTGAAAATCAATATGCCCCCCAGGAAGATAATAAAAGGGAGTATTTAATTCATAATAATGGTTAGGGTACGGTCTTGGATCATACGCCAGGAGAATATGATCTTGATCCACGATAACGCCTCTGCTGACCACATGAATGCCCTTCTTATTCATATGCCACCTCCCTCAATCAAGGTCTTGAATTTGCACAATACAATCATCTCACAGATATAGCAAGCCCATCATCTATACCTATTCAAGCTTCAAAAGCTTATTCCAAAGGCAGCATAAGCGAAATCTGCTTTTTGGAATTCAAAACCTT
>Ga0194118_10007389_pt1 | contig 10592 bp, 11 predicted proteins | sample TA2MahsurfametaG_2_FD_148662 | JGI IMG/M metagenome (GOLD analysis project Ga0194118, IMG submission 148662) | Freshwater microbial communities from Lake Tanganyika, Tanzania - TA2015013 Mahale N5 surface | ecosystem: Environmental > Aquatic > Freshwater > Lake | place: Tanzania: Lake... | reverse complement strand
CCCACCCTAAACCCGGTTTAGGGTTTAGGGTTTAAGGTTTAGGGTTTAGTATTTAGGGTTTAGGCACTTTCCGTGAAGGCTCGTGTGGCACGACTGTGCCAGATCCTTCCCAAGTACAGCAACAAATGCGGCCTCCCCGGAACCCCAAAGCGATGTACGTTTTCGTTTTGGTTGCACTAGGCAAACATCACTCAGACGAGGGCGAGCGCCCCCGATCGCCCTCGGAACGTTAGGTATCCGCCCATCCTCCAGATGTGGCTCCTTGAATGCACGATGGCCCAGTCATAACTCCCGGGAGGCACCTCAGCCGAGTAGTCCACAGAATGAGCCTATATCGCTCATAGCTCAACCTCGCTGTGACCTCGAACACTTTTTGCCACCGAGTCGCAATCGCGTCCTCCGATCACGAGTCAGACAGAGCTAAAGACAGACGAGCTGGGAAAAACGCTCGGAGTGCATCGGCAGCAATTTTGTGACTAGGTTCACTTTCCAAAACACATCCGTCCCCTTGTGACCCGAGGTCGAGTGTCAAACACGGCTCACTTTAAACTTTAAACATGTTCGTGCCCTCATGCCCCGAGGTCGCCTATCAGACAAGTTTCTGCTGAATTTTCCCCGGGCCCTCATAGCTGAAGGTACGGTGTTCCCGCCCCTTTGGCCGGAAGTCCATTTTCCCCCGGGGGTCCGTGCAGCGGCGGTGTGCATGCCGTCCGCTGTGCAAATGTTGGGCAATGAATCCGAGAGCGAGCAGGCCGGCCTCACCTTGCAGCACCGTGGCAAATTTCTAGCGTATTTGTGAGGGACCTAGTCTATTTTACTGCGATGCAACCGGTTTCTGGAACCCCCCTAAACGCTCATGCGTCGACGGCATCTCTGGCCGTGCGACATCTTCTTCAGCATCGCCACATAGGTCAGGGACTTTTTCCAATGCTCTTCCGGCGACTTAGTGCGAGCGCTCCACGAACGTACAAATACCAAAATATTGAGCCCACCAATTCAAAGACACACGTAGTGTGAGAGAGAGAGAGAGTGCGAGGAAAAGCGAAGACTCACACACAAGAACAAATAAGCGAGTGCTATGGCAGAAGGGCCCAGAGCGGACAATGCCACACCGATTTCCGATAGGGAGTGCAACACAGACCATAAGTACGTGAGTGCACGGAGCAATGTGTGTGCACGATGCAATTTGCGAGGCATCGTGACGAGCAAATGTTGCAGCACTAAACAACATCTGATATCCGAAAATAAATGGATATGCATGCACGTGGTGTTGCTTCTACAACTACGGCCACTCCACAATCACAACTACTGCCTGACTAACGTTCCATACTATGTAGCTCTACTAATTAGCTAGCCCAAGCAGAGGCACTGCCTACTCCCATACTCGCACAACCCCACCAAAGCCGCAACATTCGATTACACTCAACTCACCTCCGAAGATGTACCACCGCGGCTCCCACAATCACCACCCACCCACCGCTACCGCTGTTACAACCAACAGAGATTGGTCCTCCTACTCGCTAGTGCAGCACCACTTCCAAAGAACTTAACGCTGTTGGCACAGCAAGCCGCACTCCACTACCCTCCCGGTGATCGGGAGTGATCGGCAAACTAACCCCGTGCGAGCTTCCAACTGCTCTCTTGTTCGAGGATGTCCAGTTTTCTCTTGATGTGTTCTTGCGTCGGATTATTTCCCCTTTCCTCAAGCGACTTGTCGAATGGCGGATCATCGATCTCGCTCGTCACATGTAAAAAAACAAATCAGCTAGTCTCTGTCAGCCTCTGTCAGTCAAGACAAGGCATAGCCAAGGGAAACGAAAGGGACGACTAATCTGTCTCAGGTCCGGGATAGGCACACGCTGAATGCTGGCCAACTTTCCGTAGCCATGCTGCCTCAAGCCATTTTGCGCTCGGGCCGCCTCGCCGCCGCCTCGGGCTCGGCGCTTTTGCGCTTCGCCTCGGGCCTCGCCTCGGGCTCAGCCGGCCGCAGTCGGGCTTGCGCTGAGCAGCCGGCCTCGCTTTGCGCCCCGCGGCCCCCTCGGGCTTGCGCTTTTGCGCCCCGCCGCCGCCTCGGGCTTGCGCTTTTGCGCTTCGCAGCCGGCCGCCTCGGGCTTGCGCTTTTGCGCTTCGCAGCCGGCCGCAGTCGGCTTTGCGCTTTTGCGCTTCGCAGCCGGCCGCAGTCGGGCTTGCGCTGAGCAGCCGGCCTCGCTTTGCGCCCCGCGGCCGCCTCGGGCTTGCGCTTTTGCGCCCCGCCGCCGCCTCGGGCTTGCGCTTTTGCGCTTCGCAGCCGGCCGCCTCGGGCTTGCGCTTTTGCGCTTCGCAGCCGGCCGCAGTCGGCTTTGCGCTTTTGCGCTTCGCAGCCGGCCGCGGTTGCGGCCATGCCATGGATAATGAGGAAGAAAGTGAAGCGGCCGGCATCCACAGCAGAGCGGCAGTTGGGGAGTGATTTAGTGGGGAGGGGTTGGATCCGGCCAGGATCAGGCCGGGCTCCGGCAATCGATTTACACGCGGGCTTTATCAGATAAGGCGGCCTTTCCGGCCGCAGTGCACGGCGGCCGGAAAGGCCGCCTTATCTGATATAGCCCGCGTGTAAATCGCTTGCCGGAGCCCGGCCTGATCCTGGCCGGATCCCACCCCTCCCCACTAATCACTCCCCAACTACCGCTCGGCTGAGGTATCGGTCAGCTCGTCGCCGCCGAGGCCGCCGAGGCCGAGGTCCCGTCGGCGGCTTCGGCCTCCGCCGCTCCCGAAGTCGGAGGCGGTGCCGTTTGCACCGGCCGCGGCTCCGGCGGCCGCGGATCCGCCGGCGGCGGCTCCGGGGTTGCGGCCGCGGCTTCGGCGGCCGCCGCTGCTCGCCGGTGCGGCTCCGGCGGCTGCGGACTCGGGCCGCGGCTCCGGCGGCCGAGGACTCGGCCGCGGACGTGGCGGCCGCGGCTCCGGCGAGTGCGGCTCCGACGGCGGCGGTTGCGGCGGCCGCGGCTCCGGCAGCGGCTGCGTGCGTGGCCACGGGCTAGGCCGCATGCGGGTCTCGGTCGGGCGGTTTGTGGCTGCGGCGGCCACCGCGGACTCGGCGGCCGCGGCTCCTGCGAGCACGGCTCCGACGGCGGCGGTTGCGGCTCCTGCGAGCACGGCTCCGACGGCGGCGGTTGCGGCGGCCGCGGCTCCGGCGGCCGCCGCGGACTCGGCGGCCGCGGCTCCTGTGAGCACGGCTCCGACGGCGGCGGTTGCGGCGGCCGCGGCTCCGGCGGCGGCTCCGTCGGCCGCGGCTCCGCCGGCTGCGGCTCCGGCGGCCGCGGCTCCGCCGGCTGCGGCTCCGGCGGCGGCGCCTCCGTGGCCGCCGGAGACACCGAGCCCGTACGCCTTTTGGCGGGCGGCACTGCAGCTGGTAGAGGACCGGCATCTTGCGGCACTGCCTTTGCCGCCACCGGCTCCGCCGCCGCCGCGACCTCCGGCGCCGCCGGTGCCGGTGACTTGGCTGCCACCTCTGCCGCAACCGCCGCGACCTGTGCTGGTGACTTGGCTGCCACCTCCGCCGCAGCCGCCGCCGCGACTGACTTTGCCGCCACCGCCCTTGCCGTTGCCACAGCCGAAGCGGCGCCCGCCCGCCGCCAGCTCTGAGCGACTCTCTGAGTGAGGCTGCCGCTTCCGCTTCCGATTGTGGATTGTGGTAGCCCGTGCACCACTAAATCGGCGTCCGGTGCCCCTCCTTGGGCGGTAACCCCGACCAAAATTGCAATTTGTCGTCGGTGTTAACGCCCTCCCGGGGATCTTGTTGCGTGCAGGCCTCCTTGATCTAGCCTTGTACAGTGCTGGAGTAGAAATTCTTTTTTTCATGCATCTCCGAATGCCGCGGTATCGCTCTGAATGTCATGTGCTTGTGTCGCATATCTCGCGACGGGCAGGGTAGTTCAGGGGGTCGGCGACCCCCGACCCCCCTTAGGGTTAAGGGTTTACGGTTTCGTCCGTAGCCATTCTGGCTCAAGAACGACCGGCGATTTTGCAAGCGCCGTCGTCTTCCGGGCCCGCTGCCGGCATCCCGGCTTCCGGAGCCGTTGCCGGCGAGTTTGCAAGCAAGCGCATTGTTTTCCGGTGCCGCATCTCGGCCTCCAGGGCCGTTGCCGGCAACTCGGCTTCGGTGACCACTGCCGACGGTTCTGCATGCGATGCCGGCTGTCGGGGCCGCTGCCGGCAACTCGGCTTCCGGAGCCGCTGCAGATTGCTGGCCGCGGTGGCCACCGCCTTCTCCACGTGAACCGCCTTGCCCAACGAACGACTGGGCGATGGAGGTGGCGTGGATGCAGGCGTATATGCAGGCGTCGCTGATGGCGCAGATGGGCTGGCCGCTGCCACGCGACACGCACGCGGGCGAGTCGGAGGACGCGGACTACGCGCGGCAAGAGGGCTTCCGCGAGATCCACATCGCGGGCGAGATGCTGAAGGTGTCGCTTGATGGCCTCGCGGCGGTGCACAAAACGACGCAAGCGGCCGCCTGCTTGCAGGCACAGCTCGCGACGGTCAAGCACACGGTGGAGTATGTCTCCAACACAACGCGCCTGCAAGTCTTTAAGCATCCCGGAGGCGACGACCTTGAGTTGCGCTCCGCTCGGGCGCTGCGAAAGGTCGATGACCTGTTGCGCCAGCAGGCGGCGAAGGAGGCGCCACCGCTGCCGAGGGAAGCAGTCGAGAACTTGAGGCTGCTCCAGCGTTGCATCCAGGACGTCGCCTTGTTGGCATGCTCGCGGGGCATTGACCAGAAGGCCTTGCAGAGCAAGGGCATCCCGCCGGAGCTATTCGGCAGGCTCGAGGCGGCCTTCGGCCAGGCAGCCCTCCAGGACGATTTGCTCTGGAGCAGGCTGTGCAATAGCAAGTGGCACGTGTTCACGCACTTTCTGTTCGGCAAGCGTAAGCACAAGCACGGGCGCCTCGGCCGCAAGAGCCGGCGGAGCCAGACCGACGCCGCCGAGGACGAGGCTTCGGCAGAGGGCGGCGACCCTGTGGCGAACTCCTCGGCGGCGAGCTCCGACTTGCCGGCTGGGGCCACGGCGGCACCCGCTCGCGTCGCGACGACCAGTGCTGCCAGCAGCTGGGAGGGCGTCGGCGAGGCCATGCACCTCCCAGTGCCCTGGCCGCTATCGAAGGAGGCTATGGAGGTTGTCCGCAGCGTGGTAGCCGCCTCGTGGGAGGCGGCGCCCGTGCGCATCAGCACCCCGGCTATGATGGCCGAGCGTGTGCACGCAGGGGCAGCGTGCAAGAGGTGAGGGGCGTCACCGCCGCCGGTGCGGCCGCCGTGCGGTGCTTTCCAAAACACCGAGTGTTTTGTTTAGGTGTTTGCACATTCACTGCCGTCGCATTGAAATACCCGTTTCCCTCTAGGTCCACTAGTGGACCCTCGGACCTTTGCATCTTCGCCCTGCGGTTCCCACATCCAGCAAGTCGGCGCACTAAGAGTCGGACCGTGCTGCCATTCGCGGCCTTCCAGTGGTCACAAAACGTGCGCTTCAACACCTTATAGAGCGGTCCATGCGTCGGTGACTCAAGGAAGACAAGGTTAGCTTCCTTCACGAAGAAATTTTCCCCGGTGTCGTGCAAAACGACCGTCCACTTCGTCTCAGCGTCAGGCTCCACACAAGCGATGTATCCTTAAGCAAACGAGTTCTGCACCGAAGCATGCGCACTCTGAGCTCAATAAGTGCATAATACACAATGCGACATCACACGCACTTGTACACAGTCCTTCACGATTGTTCATCTCGGTGTGCTTCACCAAGCCGACGATTTTCATTTTGCACCCCAAATAGAACCTTTCACATCCATCAACACCATTAGCGCTCTCTTTGACTTCGGCTGCCGTTGCTGCCTCTGCCTCTGCCTGGAAAGGTGCACTCACTACCCGTTATCGAGCAGTTGTACATGTAAACTGGCAGGATGGTATCGATGCGAGAGATTATTCCATGTGTGCACTACGTTGAGGCCACTGTGCGAGTGCACCGCTGAGCCTTCGACTCTTCCTCTGCTTTCTCCACCGGCCCGGTTTCTTCTGTTTCTTCGCCTTCTCCTTTGGGGTTCTTCTGTTTCTTCTGTTTCTTCGCCTTCGCCTTTGGTTTTTGTTTTGGTTCTTGCTCCCCTGCTTTTTTACGCGGGCTCGGCTTGGCACCACTTGCCTTTGCTTTGCCGGCACCCTTGTTGCGGTCTTTTTTGCCAGTGCCCTTCTGGCCCCTGGCTCCCCACTTGCCTTTGCTTTGCCAGTGCCCTGGTGGGAAGTGCCCTTCTGCCTCGTCCTTGTCCTCCTGTTCTCCTGGCTGGTCCAGCGGCCGTGGCTCTGCTTGCTCATGTGGTGCTGCTGGCTGGTCCAGCGGCCGTGGCGGTGCAGCCTTGCTTTTAGCTGCCGTGTGCACTTTCGGGTCGGGCTTGGCCTCCGCAACCATCTCCTCTCCCTCGTCTTCAATCAGCGGCTTCAACCTTTTCTTTTGATTGCCTCGCGTGCATTGGGTGTCCGCGTGCGGCCGGGGGTCAAGCGAGTCGACCGAGTTGCACCATGTCTGTTGATTGTATTCAGGTGGTGCTCATCAAGACCAACGTGCAAGAACAGCCTTCCACTTTCAAGTTGCTCGCCGAAGCGCCCTTTGCTTTGGGTACCGGAGGCGGCTTTGCTGCAAACAAGTACTGTTGCAAGTCGAATTCCTCAAATTGGGCAACAGCACCACTTGGGCAACAACACAACTTGTATCTGACACCACAATGCACGAATGAATCAACAATCTGTGCACCATCAAATCGGGTGTGGTGCTGGTGGTTGTCAAGCACTATCGGTCCGGAATCTTGTATCCCTCTTGGCTGCTCTCAACCATCTCTGCGTCGTGTGGCGAAGCACCCCACATGGTGCTCGCGCTGCGCTCACTGCCAAGCCGCAACAAGTGCTGAACGGCTTTCGGCGAGCAAGCCCAATATGCAAACCCAAGGCGCTCACCAACTCATGCAATGCAACAACGACGGCAACCAACACATCTTGCACTGTTTCGGATGACCAACTTTGTGCACTGAACGGCCTGCTGTCACACTGTGTGAACGAAAGGGGCGAGTGCCGGAAGCTATCTCAAGGTGAAGCCGTGAGGGCTACGGACCGGAGCCCCCCGGGGGATCCGATTAAAACCCCCCGAGGCCTTTTCAAACAAACTCCGAGGAGCACGTAAACTGCGGAACACGTTGCCGGCCGAGTTCGAGAGCCACGCACAAGCGGGAGCACAGCGGGAGCACAAGGCGGGAGCACAACGGGAGCACAAGGCGGGAGCACAACGCAAGAGCACAAGGCGGGAGCACAACGGGAGCACAAGGCGGGAGCACAACGGGAGCACAAGGCGGGAGCACAACGTTCACATTTGCAAGAGCTGGATGCACGCGGTTAGCACGACAACCACGTTGTTTGTCACGCCTTACTTTCGTCATTGGATCGCGTCTCGTGCACTTCGGCAGCAGGTCGAATCATGAGTTTGCACGTTGTAGTATAGTTGCTCAAAGTTGATGCACGTGGCTTCATTTGGCACTGTTGTGGTTTTTCGTCAGCCCTTTCTTTGGCGCTTTTGCTTTTTCGTCGAGCTGCATTCGCAATGGATGCTACAGCCCGGCCTCAGCCTCCGCAGGCTCCGGTGGCGTTCAAGGCTGCACCACCGCAGGCGCTTGTGGTGGCTAAGGCTACGCCGGTAGCTTCGCCGGTGCCGCCTCCGCCTGACATGGCCATGGTGCAAGGCCAGGTACACCGCTTGGACCAGTGGATCGAGTACCATGAGAGACGCTTTGGCCATCGTTGGGTTTGTTCCCTTCCGAGATGTTGGTGTGCTGCGGGGCCTTGGGATGGCAAGCTTGCAATCCCTCGGTCAGTCACACATAGAGGCCGGTCGATTGACGGTCAGTCGTCGGCGACTGACCGTCAAGTGACCGGCCTCGAGGTGCGACTGGCTGAAGGCTTGCGTTGCAGGCTTGCCACCCCAAGGCCCCGCAGCACCCCAGCACTTCAAAAGGGAAACAACTTCTAGATGAGCTCGAGAACCGTCACAACCAGTTGCTCAACATTCTGATGCCGTTGAACTTTCGCTTCTCCAAGTACGCACTCTGGTCACTTGTGTACTTGAAAGCAGTCTGGGGTGAGTTTTCGGGAGCGGCCGTTTGGTTTTAGAAGTGGCATCCGGGGCCGAGTTTTGGTGCAAATTGACGCTCCGGGCAAGCCCCAGCGATCTAGGGGGTTCCGGTGTCGCTGTCCGGCCTCAGCTGGCCCGGGAATTTTGAACCAGACTGCCCTCAGGCACCAAGGTCACAACGCTGTGGCTTTGCCGTACTCGGGTTGATCTGCGGCTTGCTGCTCGCGCGTCGCTGAGGTCACCTGGGTACCTGAAGGCAGCCCCACGGGAATTGTTGGGTGCCGCCGTTTGGCATTAGAATTGGTTTTCGGGGCTGAGTTTTGGTGCAAATTGATGTCCCAGGCAAGCCCCGGCCATCTAGGGGCTCCCGGGGTCGATGCCCGGCCTAAAACCGAGGAAGGCCGGCCCGAAAAGTTAGCCAAGCTGCCTTCAGGTACCAAGGCCACGGCCAGTCTCTTCGGGCTGAGCTCCAGATGTTTTCGTTGCTTTACCTTGTCGGGCATTCGCCCCGGCCCTTTTTTGTTGGGTCTTCGGCCCGGCCCTTCTCTTGCTTTGTTTCACTGGCATGAGAACTCGTGGTTTCGGCCTTGCCTGTGTTTGATTGCAGTGTCGTCTCTCGCGCTCAGCTCTTGCCTGTGTTTAGTTGCAGTGTCGTCTCGCACGCTCAGCTTCGGAGTAGCCTAAAGCTTGCTCTTGCGCTGTCAGCTTGCGGCTGTCACCTTTTTATTTTCGGGCGCTTTTTTTCACGTAGGCAGCTCGGCGGCACACGCTTGCGTTCGCCGACATGTCGTCATGTCCGTTGCAGAGCTCAGTGGCTTGAGGACTTGTGGATTTGATTCGGCCTCGCGTGTGCTTAGTCGCAGCGTCGCTTTACACGCTCGGATTTCGTTTTTCGTTCGTGATTCGAACGATGGACCGAGGAGGTCGCCAGGGTGCTGCAAAACTGAGAGACGGGCATGCGGACAATTTAACGAATATTGCAGCTAGCTCCAACTCGGCTTCCCGCCCGCTCTGTTGCGGCGTCCGTTTTTTGCACGGTCAGCTTTGGGCCAGCGCCGTCTCGAATTCACTTGGTGCTCTGTTGCAGCGTGTCGGTGATTCGAGATAGAGAGAAAACAAAACTGTAAAAAGTCAGAGTGCTGTGAAGTTGCATCGAATCTCAATCAACTTGCTTCGAGTGGTGTGTCCAATCTAAATAATCAAACAAATTACATCGCAACATTGCTTGTCCTCGCGTTTTGCAGTGTGTGGTAAAGCCGGTAAGCGGCCCCGGGACCTTTCCGATGACGGCATGATAACGGAATTTGTGTTTCCGTTTTGCATTGCAGTTTTTTGCATTGCAGTTTTTTGCGTTGCAGTTGTTTCGCATTGCAGTTTTTTGCATTGCAGTTTTTTGCATTGCAGTTGTTTCGAATTGCAGTTGCGGGAGCTGCGGCCGGCCTCGGACGGGGGTCCCGGGGGGTCCCAAAAAAGAGCAGACGCTTCGGTGGTGCCCGAGCTATAGGTTTTCATAGGTTTCATAGGTTTTCTATACGTTTCTATATGTTTTCATATGTTTTCTATAGGTTTTCATAGGTTTCATAGGTTTTCTATACGTTTCTATAGGTTTTCATAGGTTTTCTATAGGTTTTCATAGGTTTCATATGTTTTCTATACGTTTCTATAGGTTTTCATAGGTTTTCTATAGGTTTTCATAGGTTTTCTATAGGTTTTCATAGGTTTCATAGGTTTCCAAGTCGGCTTTAGCAAGCCTACGGTAGCCCTTTCGGCTTTAGCAAAGCTTTTGCGTTTTCACGCGGTTCGGCATCAGCCATGCAGCCCGGCCACGATCGTCTTGGCGGGTTATTCCCCCGCATGTCGGATGCAGATCTCCGAGACCTTGAAGCCCGTGAGACGGCCACGTTGCCCGATGGATGGCGGGCTTGGTATGACCCGGATCACGATGAGTTCTACTACGAGATGCTTCAGTACGTCACTTGGCAGCGGCCGGGCCCTCGACCGCACCCCTACGACTACAACTACTACCGTGTGATGCGGAATCTTCGGAATCGCGCACCGACGCCCACTGCCACAGCCACCGCGGCACCATCGCCCGCAGCCACCAAGGCACCGCCGCCCGACGTCGCGGCAGCCAGCCGCCGCATCGCATTCAAGGCACCGCCGCCACACGTCGCGGTGCCGCCGCCCGACGTCGCGGCGCCGCCGCCCGGGCTGCCGCCGCCGAAGTCGCCGGCCGCCGGAGCCGCCAGACGCGCCCCAGCCAAGGCACCGCCGGCACTGGCCGTGCCGCCGCCAGCCTTCGTGGCACCGTCGCCGCCGGAGCCGCCAGCCACGGTACCGCCGCCAGCAGCCGCACCAGCGGTCGTCAATATCCACATGAGCTCTGAAGCTGCGGACCTCAAGGCTCAATTCGGAACACTTCCTGCTTACCGCCTTGTTTGCCGGGAGTTCGACGCATCA
>Ga0194118_10007387_pt1 | contig 10596 bp, 12 predicted proteins | sample TA2MahsurfametaG_2_FD_148662 | JGI IMG/M metagenome (GOLD analysis project Ga0194118, IMG submission 148662) | Freshwater microbial communities from Lake Tanganyika, Tanzania - TA2015013 Mahale N5 surface | ecosystem: Environmental > Aquatic > Freshwater > Lake | place: Tanzania: Lake... | reverse complement strand
TGTCAAGAGTTATACAATCTATATGTAAAAGTAAATATTCGCAAAGAAGTTAAATTGGATAGTATTGAAGATATTTACAAACCTCATGTATATGCCCTACATGGTTATTATATGTCAACTTTGAAACCAGTAGGGTTCTTTATTAGAATGAAAGAAGTTGTAGACTATATTAATAAACTTCCTTGGCAGCGTCTTGTATTTATGATGACTAGGGCTTAAATAAATGTAAATTTCAAAATAAAATTTAAATTTCTTTAGGTTAAATTTTGTTAACTTAACATGATTAATTTGCTCAAAAATTTTTTTGCACAAAAAGTTGGCCGAGGGCTTCGCGTTGTATCATGAGCTTTTTTCCAAAACGGTTTTCCGTAGTTTTTACTTTTTTCCTAAAATATACGCGGTGCCGGTAGAATTATAAAATAATTTTAAAACCTCTTAAATATGATTTAAGATGATCTATTTCTTTTTTTAAAATTAATTCCATATCAGATTCAGATAGTTTTTCTAAATATGCTAAATTATCTTTGCTAATATCATATTCCCAATTACAACTATCTTTTTGTTTTAATAATTTTACACTACTATGAGGATTAAATGTTATGAATATATTATTACTAGCTAATCTTTGAGAATATTCAACATCTTCTCCTTGTCCCCAACAAAGACGTTCATCTAAAGGATATTTAATTGCAATATCTTTTTTTATTATAAAATATGCACCAGATATATACATCAATTTTTTTATATTATTATTAGGTTCATATCCATATGGTATTAATGCACCATTTGGCACATGTTCGGATATACCAAAAGGGAATATAGTATAATCTCTAAAGCGTTTACCATCATTATTTTCTATCTTAGTTACTAAATATTTATATTCTGAACCATATTTTAAAAAACCAATATACCAATCTGATTTTAAAATAATATAATCATGTATTATAACAATATTCTCATATTTGGCTTTTTCAAATATAATATTTTTTTTTCTTGTTATCCAATTTAATTTTATAGTTTCATCAAAATTTATACTTATAATATATTCTCCAACTATTTTAGTATTCCCAACAATAATTATTTCATAATTAGGTATATTCTGTATTTTAATTGATTCAATTATTTGTTGAATAAATACATCATTTTTACCATTTGTGATAATTCCAAAAGTAAAATCCATTATATATATTATAAATATTACTCAGTTTTAAACTGTTAATATTTATAATAATATAAATAATTTAAAATTTAATGTAATAATTATATTCACCTGTTTTAGGATATTCTTCTTCTATAGAAACAGTTTTACCAAAATTATATATAGGAATCATATTCCATGTAATAAATCCATGTTTAATTTTAGGAAATAAAATAGATATATATTTATCTTGTAAGCGTTTATCTATTTCACTAAAACAATAATTACTAATCAAGAATAAATCATCATTTGACATTAATTCAGCACCAAAATTATCACTTACATATGTATTAATATTAAAGGATAATTTATGACAAGATAGGTATTTTTTTTGTAACTTAGTAGGTGATTCCAAATCTATAATATTATATTCATTAATTTTAAAACTAGTAAAATATTTACTACAAAAATTTATTGCTAGACATAAACCCCCATAGCCACCACCTAGTTCTACAATTCTTAAATTAGATACTCCTGTTGACTCAAAATACTTCAAAATGAGCATAGCTTGGAAGAAATATCTTAAAGATGTGGGTGACATATTTACTCCAAGATAATTATATTTCTTGGGATCACCTATTACATCATTCATAATAGCAAACTGAATTATATCGCTATCAGGTATAGTAAACTTTTCTTTTATTAATTTTAAATACTGATTGCCATATTCTTGTGAAACATGTTCTAGCATATATGTATAATTACTATTATTTTTAAAATTAGTTAAATCACCAGATCCTAAAATCTTATCAACATATTGTGTATATGTATTGTAAAGAGAGTGAATATCCATATTAAGTAATAAATATTATAATGATACCCTTTAAGTTATTATATTATTACTTATTCATCCTTGCCTACAACATCTGCTTTTCTTAGTGCAGCTCTTGCCGCAGATACTACATTACTTGTTGTTGCAACTTTCCTACCAGTAGCGGTTGCAATCCAACTTCTAAGCATCTCATCAAAGATATTCACACAACCCCTACATGCCATTGCTAGAGCAAGTCTTGCAGTTGCCTCTTGACCATCTTCTACACCAATACGCAGTACCATCTCATCTCGTAGAGGATGTGGTACTTTGTAACCTGCAAATGTAATCTTAGGATTTGCAGTACCATCAACGTGATGTTCTACTAGATAAGTTTGCAGGAGATTTCCTAGTGTATGATCATGTCCCCTAAATAGGAAATCAAAACCAATAATACGACCTTCTGCAGGTTCAACTGTTAGCTCATCAGGTAGTTTACCTTTTTCTACATTTACATATCTACCAACCATGTTACGACCAACTTCACATGCCCTCTTTACAATATAAGGTACATTAAGAATACCAATAGATTCAACTGTAAAATCAAAGCTATAAGGTTCACCTGTTGTTTCATTACGTAGGAAACAACGTGCAACTTCCATAGTGTTATATTCACGACGAAGTGCCTTGATCTTATCGCTATCGGCTTCTTCAGGTGAATATACTACCTTCTTTGCATCAAGTAGCCATTTCTCAAATAGTTCCTGTTGCCTATCTGGATCAGTATCACGAGTATACTCGTAGGAACATTGACTTACAGGCATAAATCTTGCATTTTCACGACCAGTACCAATAGTAGCTTTTGCTACAAGATCAATCTTCTGTCCACTGCCTGCAGGGAATGTTGCAATTAGACAAGTATCACCAGTAACTGGATGAGGTGGGAAGAATAGACTTGTAGGAACAACAGATGCGTCAAGTGTTTCTGCTGATGCATTTTTTAGTGAAGCAACTGAACTAGCACTAGTTGCGGAACTGGCCTCACTAGCTGAACTAGCACTAGTTGCTTCGCTTGATGAACCACTTGCAGATGTATTCAAACTACTCAGACTTGATAGTTCTGTACTATTAGTTGTATTTAAACTCTCTTCAGAACTACTATTCTCAGAATTGCTACCAGCACCACCCTGAAGCTGGGTACCACCCTGAAGCTGGATACCACCCTGAAGCTGGGCACCACCCCTCTTTGCACTACGATCAAAGATCTTAAAATCACCTGCACAAAGATCTACAATACTATCTTTCTTTGCATTGCCTTCAAGTCTAAATACATACCTGTCAGGATTCCATTTTAGAGGATCTTTAACATTTAGAGGAAGAAGACCAATACGGTGTGCCAACATTTCATTTGTCATAGGTGTTGTATTAGCACTTACAAGTACATCAGTTGTAGTGCCACTACTAGTCATGTCAGCCCTAAATGCAACTGTCTCAACACCTGTAAGAATTAGACGTCGGAGTGTATTAGCATAAGTAACGTGAGAATTGTTAAGAGTGAATGAATATGTATTATCATCCTTCTTAACAAGATTCTCAAAACTAATGCTTTCAGGGGTTGCCATTTCTGTTTGTTATGCAGGCTTTTAATTAAATTAAAATATTTGCTCCGACTCAAATTTTATTTGGAATATTTGATTCCAAATAAAATACTCTTGTAAATGAATACTAATTCATTTAGGCTATGCGGACATACTGATATGTCAATGTTTGAATTGAAAATTAGGAGGTATGAGTCGTTTGGCATCAACAGCTCAACCAATTCATATCTGTTTTTATTCAAATAGATGTGAATGGTCAAAAGCATTTATTACTGAATTAGCACAAACACCCTATAAGGCTGAATTTCGTTTTGTTTGTGCAGATCCCTCTCCGACAAGACCTGCTTTACCCAGTTGGCTCAAAAAAGTACCAACTCTTGTAATTAATGGAGAACCTGAACCTAGAACTGATAATGAAGTAATGAATTGGCTTTATGAACGTAAAATGAAAGATAACAAAGCACCATCTGGCTCTGGTTCTGGTGGAGTAGCTGGCCCTTTAGAACCTGAACCCTATATGGATGTTGAAATGGGTGGAGGCTATGGTGATAGCTATTCATTTTTAAATGCTGATACTTCTACTGGTGGAAATGGTGGTATGTCTATCTCTCACAATTTTGAATTCCTGGGTGGTAGCACAAGTGTTGGAACAAAAGAAGGATCTGCTTTTACAACAACTGATATGGCTGGTAAGAGAAGCAAAAAGGAAGAAATGCTTGATAAACAAATGGAAGCTTACATGAAAGCTCGTGATTCTGGTGTACCAAAAGGCCCTGCAAGGATGTAATATTTAATAAAATTTGTTATTTACTTTGTAACAAAATTTGTTGTTTATAAAGTATTTACTTTGTAAACAAGAGTATTTTATTAAAGAGCAAAGCTCTTTAATAAAATTTGATAATTAAACAACTTAAAATTTCTAAGTTGTTTAATTGTAATAGGACAACTTAAAAAATGTCTATGCTAACCGCTTTTAATAATCAACTAGTTCAATTCTTTGAGGAACTTTCAGTAACTTTTCCTGAAGAAAAGAATATTCGCATGGGTCTTGAAGCAATTAATGGTGCAAAAAAAGTAAATCCCAGACTGATTCTGGATCTGTTTTATGAACATGTATATGTTCCTCTAGCAGAACCTATTAGTCGCAGAGATATTGAACTTGTACAGTCTATTGCAAGACAAAAGATTGCATCTCAATTTAATGAAATTATGCCAGCTCTGGCTATCTTTGATAGACTATGGGGCACTATGACAACTTCAAATCAAGAGGTTATCTGGAAGTATATGAAAGTCCTTTGCATCCTCTGCGAAAGGGCTAGGGCAAAGCCCTAAACCCTTTGAGAGCGTGCAAGGGCAAAGCCCTAAGCACGCAAACTTTGCTTTGCAAAGTGAAAGGGCCAGGGCAAAGCCCTAAACCCTTTGTGAACGTGCAAGGGCAAAGCCCTAAGCACGCTGAAAAACGTGCAAGGGCAAAGTCCTAAATAAAATTTATAATTTAGATTTTAATTCTAATTTTTTAAATACAGCCCTATAGGATCTTATCATAAATAATAAAAAATCATAATTATTCCATAATCTAAAATATATTTCATATTCATCAATTGATTGTCTATAATAAGTTCTATAATAATAAAATATATTAAATCTACAAATAAATCTTGGTAGTATATCTTGAATTTCTTGTGATATAGTTTTATTGCCTGATAGGTCTATATCTGGAGAATTAAAATCCACAAATTTTTCATCATAATTTAATTTTGGTGGTTCCCATACTTTTGGTGGATCATATGGAAATGATTCTATATATTCTTTTCTTTTATCCTTATTCACATCTAATAAAATATTCCCTGTAAGTTTCATTTCTTTTTTTAATATATCTTTCCATTGATAATCTTGTTTTTCACATAAATTACATTCATCCCACCAATCACGATCTTCACATTCTTTTCCTTCATGTATTTTTTTTATTTCATCAACAAAACAATTCTTAAAATGTTCCAATGAATTATATCTTTTTATTGATTCTCTTGCACTAACTACAAGTGGATAAAGTGGCTCCCAATAGTTTTTTATTTTTTCATCACTAAATGAATTCCATTTATCAATTCCAGATTGAAGCCAAATTCGTTTTCTATTTTTATCTAAATAATCAAAGCACCATTTTACAACAAAATCTTTATTTGATTCTATAAATTCAAAAAGTTCATCTACATTTTTCAAAATATAAGTTACATTGTACATATATCCTGATGAAGATTTTGTTGTAGATTCAAGCCTTTTTATATAATCATTATATTCAAAAACAAAATTACTTATATCTTGAGCCATTTTATAAAATTTAGAAAAAAATCAGCGTAAAGAACACTCATAAACATTTTACTATTCTGATTAAGATATGAGTGCAGCAGCAACTGAAACTCCTCCTTCCGATATTTTTCAAACCAAGTACGATGAATTTGCAGATGAACTTCTGGCAACATTCCCAGAACTAACTGCCCATATCCGTGCAGCTGTTGCTCTGGATGAAAAGGAACGTCTGGCCAGATGGCAGACTGAAATCAAAACTACAACAACTGATCAAACTACTAACCCAGGTACAGTTCTACCTGGTGTCATCATCCCAGATTCTATCTGGACGACTTTGTCTCAAACAACCAAATCTGCTATCTGGGAATTCCTACAACTCCTTTCCATGTGCTGCTTCTTTGAAACTGGTTTCGCTGGTGCACCTGGTGCTGCTCCTGCCTGGATGGAAGATGCAATGAAGACCTGGAAAACTAAACTAGAATCTGTTGATTTTGAATCTCTTATGGGCAAGTTTTCTTCATTCTTCAAGTTTGATACAGATGCAAGTGGTGCAAGTAGTGCATTCCCAAAACTACCAGAAAAGTTCCTAAAAGGCCAGATTGCAAAGTTAGCTGAAGAGATTGTGAAAGATATCAAGCCAGAGGATCTGGGTCTGACCCCAGAAGTTATGGCTGAATGTGAAAAGAGCCCATCCCGGGCTTTTGATATTCTTGTACAGCTATTTACTAAGAATCCTGGTGTAATCCAGAAGACAATCCAGAGAATTGGCAAACGTCTACAACAAAAAGTGCAGAGTGGTGCTATTAGGCCTCAAGAGATTGCAAAAGAAGCTGAAGAACTAATGAAAGAATTTGCATCTAATTCTGAATTTGGTGATCTACTTGGTAGCCTTAAAGGTATGTTTGGTGGCGGTGATGATGAAGATTTTAGTTACAGTTCTGCACCTGCAGGTAGCAATGCAAGACTTGCTGCTGTGAAAGAACGTCTAAGAAAGAAAGCAGAAGCAAAGAAAACAGCAACACCTGTTGGTGCTTCTGCTGCAGGCGGCTCTTCTACAGCACATGGAGGTGCAGGCTTTTCACCTGAAGAGGAAGAACTGATTGCAAGTTTTAATGCTGGTAAATCTGCACCGAAGTCAAAAGGTAAGAAAAAGTAAGTCGTATTAGAGGAGACCTATACAATGTCTCAATGTGAGCTACCTTTTTGGAAAGATCCGGTTGCACTTATAGGTGATTTTAATTTAACATATCAAGCTGATTGTGATGCAAGTAAATGGAATTTTGGTGCTAGACTTTTTATTCTCGCACTCATCTTTGGCCTTATAGGTATGCCTATTGCAGGATCTGCTGGATTTTTAATTACAGTAGGTTTTGCATTTGTAATTGCTATTGTAATTATTTTAACAGGTAGCTGTGCTAGACCTACTCCTCAGGTAACTTTTGAACTACCTGCAACAATGGTTGTAAAAGAGGAATTTGCTGACATGTTTGCTAAGCCAGGTGATCGTATAACTCCTGAACCTGCAGGCAAAGCTGGTCGCACTGCAACAATTTTACCTCCTCAGATTGTTGAATATGTAGGTCTTGAAGCTGATCTACCTTATAATGATGCAGCTCCTTACAATGGTCCTGCACTCCCAGAATCTGTTTTACCAACTGCCAGAAATCTTTTTATGAATGTACTTGTTGATGAATACAAATATAACCCTACAAGACCTGCAGCTGCTCCTGTAACAGATCCTCTTGTAAAACAAACATTTGATGACTATTTCCGTGTACAATGGTTCTCTGACCCAACTGATGTTTTTGGCAAAAACCAGAATCAACGCCAATTTGTAACCCAGCCATCTACTTCTATTCCTAATGATCGTGAAAGTTACCAGAACTGGCTCTATAAGATTCCTGGTAAGACCTGTAAAGAGGGATCAAGAAATTGTCTTCCAGGTACTGATGGCGGTCCTGTTACTTGGTTAAATCAACAGTATTAAATTTGATTATTGATAATATCTTTAATAAAATATTATATCAATAGAATGAAAAGACGAAAATTTAATATAGAGCTTCTTACTAATAAAATAAAAGAAGACAATGCTACACTCATAGGTGATTATTCAGGAAAATTAACAAGAAATAATTTAATTTCATATATTTGTAAATGTGGTAAAGAATGTAATAAAAACTTTTATACAGCAATTAATGAATCAGGTGGATTCAAATGTTCAGAGTGTGTTAATTTACAAACATATGGAAAAATAAAAAAAAACTACATTCAAAATTAACAAAAGAAGAAATTCAAAATAAAATAAAAGAAACAAATCGTAAAAGGTATGGAACAGATTATGGTTTTCAAAGTGAAATTGTAAAACAAAAAATAAAAGAAAAATGTTTAGAAAAATATGGTGTTGAATATTCTTTACAAAGCAAAGAAGTTAGAGATAAAGGTAAAGAAACAAATCTTGTAAAATATGGTATAGAATTTAGCTCTAAATCAGAAATGGTAAAACAAAAAATGAAAACTACAAATTTAGGAAAATATGGTTCAGAATGTGTTCTTAAAGTTCAAGAAATAAAAGAAAAAATAAAAGCAACAATGATTGAAAAATATGGAGTAGAACATCCTATGTATAATCCTGCATCAAAAGAAAAAATGAAGAAAACTTCCTTAGAAAAATATGGAGTTGAGTATCCAACCCAATTAGTTGAAATTCAAGAAAAAGCTGCTCATACAGCAAAATCCTATAAGGATTATACTACTCCTACTGGTAGGGTTATAAAAGTACAGGGATTTGAACCATATGCATTAAATGAACTCTATAAGTTATATGCTGAAGATGATATTATAACAGATAGAAAGCTTGTTCCTAAGATTGAATATATAGATAATGATATCAAAAAGTTTTACTTTCCTGATATCTATATAAAATCAATTAATAAGATTATTGAGGTAAAATCTACATGGACCTATAGGACTAATGAAACAAAATGTAAGTTAAAAGGTAAGGCTTGTATTAATAATTCATATATATTTGAAATGTGGATATATGATAAAAAAGGTAAAAATAAAAATGTAATAAGTGACTTTACTTCTTAAGATTCTGTGTTAAAACTTTTGGCTTCTTGCCACAAGTAAAACGACGGAGAGTTCTACCTTTTGTTTGCAAAACAGACTTTACACATATACCTATAGCTGCAGATTCGCTATTAGCAGAGCTAATAGCCTGTGAAGTTTTAGTTTTACTAAAACCTGATTCACGACTGCCTCTTGGATTTTTAAATGTCTTCCTAACTTTTTTGATACAACTACAAAATTTTTTACTCTGTGATTCCTTTACCATCTCAACCTAAAAAGTTTCTAATATGAATACATAAAATGATGGCCCTTACAAAACTACTTGCTTTTGGTACCTATCTAACCGAATCACCTGCATTTGAAGATTGGAAGAGGATGCATGGTAAAAACTACTCTTCAACTGAACATTCTCTACGTAAATTTGTGTATGAAACAAATGTTGCAAAGATCGCAGAACACAACCTACAGGGTCGCGGTTGGACTATGGCAGTAAATAAATTCGCAGATCTAACTCCTGAAGAGTTTGCTTCAAGATATGCAAGTAGTTTCAGACCAGTACAAACAGCTTTGGAAGAAGTTGATAGTACTTCTGGTGGTTCTGGTTCATATTATGCACCTGAAACAAAATTTAAGCTACGTGGCAATGCTCTGCCTGCATCTGTAGATTGGGTTGCTGCAGGAGCAGTAACGCCGGTTAAGAATCAAGGCCAATGTGGTTCCTGCTGGTCTTTTTCAACAACTGGTGCAGTTGAAGGTGCACACTATCTGGCAACTAAACAACTTGTCAGCCTCTCCGAACAACAACTTGTAGATTGTTCAACAGCACAAGGTAATAGTGGTTGCAATGGTGGTCTAATGGACTATGCATTTCAATATATTATTGATAATAAAGGTATTACAACTGAAGCAAACTATCCTTATACTGCAATGGATGGCACTTGTGATAAGACAAAAGCAGCACAAGTAGCAGCTACTATTACCTCCTATAAGGATGTAACTACTAACTCTGAAGATGCACTTGTAGCAGCTATTGCACAACAACCTGTTTCAGTTGCAGTAGAAGCAGATCAAGCAAGTTTCCAGTTTTACAGTTCAGGTGTAATGACTGCTGCTTGTGGCACACAACTAGATCATGGTGTACTTGCAGTTGGCTATGGTACAATGAATGGCCAAGATTACTACAAAGTTAAGAATTCTTGGGGTGCTGATTGGGGTATGAGTGGTTATATCCTACTTGGCAGGGGTGCATCTTTTAATCCAAATGGTCAATGTGGAATCCAAATGCAGCCTAGTTTTCCAGTAGTATAAGAAATATAGGTTATATTATTTTTCCTTATATTTAGGCAGAATAGAGTACCGGCAATGAACATTAATCGTATGACCCACACTCGTGATGACCTATGTGGTCTTCAATCCTACTATGGACAATCAGTTGGTCCTGGCCGTTATATGACAACAAATCTAGTACCAAAGGCATCCGGTGTAAACCCACTGGCTGTTGAACAGGTACAAATCTATGCACGTGAAGGTTATGGCTTCAACAACGCATACATTGATGCCGATTCCATTCTTCGCAACCAGCCTGGTTTCAAGAGCAACCGTTGCTCAACCAGGGCTCAGGCCAGGCCTTTCCTAACTGTTCCTTATATGGCAGGTGGTCGTGGTGATCAGGA
>Ga0194118_10007381_pt1 | contig 10603 bp, 5 predicted proteins | sample TA2MahsurfametaG_2_FD_148662 | JGI IMG/M metagenome (GOLD analysis project Ga0194118, IMG submission 148662) | Freshwater microbial communities from Lake Tanganyika, Tanzania - TA2015013 Mahale N5 surface | ecosystem: Environmental > Aquatic > Freshwater > Lake | place: Tanzania: Lake Tanganyika... | reverse complement strand
CTTCCAGCCCGTGAAACACCTCCTGGAACGAAGGACTCTCCTTCCAGAACCCCGCCCGCACCTCCTTGAAGATTCCCCGCTTCTGCAGCCGCTTCGCCGTCTCCCTCGTATGCCGGCTCGAATCCCTGTTTTTGGTGCTCCCATGACCAGCCAGAATCACGGCGGTATCTTTGAACTTCACCGAATTAGCCTAGACCTAAATCTCGATCGAAACGAGCTGCGTTCACCTCCCTCCTCCAACTTTACCTGAAACTTCGCGCTGGGTAGGGCCCGACGTCCCGGCGGGCCGCGAATCTTCCAGCCCCCTCGGCGGATCTGCAGGGGGCTTATTTTTCACCATGGTAAGTTGGTAGGGGGGAATTTTTAACCCCGCCCCGGTTTTTCCCCCTTCGAACGGGCAGGGACTGCCCACACGCTAATGCCGAGGCGGCTTCCCCGGGTTCAGATTTCCACGGAACCGTTTTGGATTAAGGAGAGGTGGTCCGGAGGATCTTCAGGTGGAGAAACATCCTAGGACTGTTGGTCTCGATCGGAACTCCCACCAGAAACTTGCGGACCTGGGTCTCGCCCGGAAGAACCGAGACCGGCCCTTCGTCTTGAATATAACCAGGTTCCACATCGACAAACCCCGCTCGACCGGTCGTCAGATTGGTGCTGAATTGGGGCCTCACCGTGATGTTGCTCATCCCCCCCTCCCGGACATGATATTCGATGGTTAAAAAGTTGGCGTAGTTAGTGTTCAGCTTGGGTTGGAAGGCGGGATTAAGACTCCCCGGCGTGTTCGCCCCAAAGGCATACTCCGCCAGGGCTTTTTCCGAGTTGGGTGCACTGCCCAGCCAGTCGCTGAAGGCGTCGGCCGAACTCAAGGTCAAAACCCCGTTGGCGTAGATGGTGCCGTCCCATTTTCCTCCGGCCCCGCCTTCGGTAATCCCCCCGTAAAGATTGGTCCCTCCAAACTGCCAGCGAGCTGCATAGTAATACGTTCCATTGGTCTGGGGCACGTCGATTCCGCGGACCAGCAGACGGTGCTCGTCATAGTCGTTGCCCGTCCACTCAGTGGCCAAGCTAGCCCGCTTCCACACGTTCGTGCCCCAGGTGGCGGGATCCGTGTTAGCCGTATGGATACCGATGTCACAGATGACATTGCTGGCCGCCAACGCGCCATCCGTCAGTCCCGGAATCTTGATCCTCCCTGAAACTACCACCCCGTTGGAGGAGCCCTTAAAAAGATTCATCGTGGCCGGTCCATGCAGGGTATAGTCCGTATTGGCCCCGCCATCCCCGATGATGAACTGACGTGTGACCGAGGCGGCGTTACCGGCACTGTCCGTGGCCGTATATGTCACCACAATATTTGCGGGTGCGGCCGTCGAAACAGAAGCCGGCGAGAAAGTCACCTGGGGATTCGGATCAAAGTCGTCCGCCACATTCACATCCGCCACACTGAGCGTGGGCGCGGTGGCCCCGATGGCTAGGACCGTCGGATTGGGCACCTCGGCCTTGAGCGAAATCGTGGGCGGGGTCAGATCGCCGATTTCCAGGTTATCAAAATATGGCTGGGCCTCATTGCCTCCCTGCATGTTAAAGGCATAAAACTTAAAGCCGGTGGGCGCTCCGCTAATGGTGACGTTTGTCGTAAAGGTTCCCGATCCATCCCGGTCGTTGGCCGTAACCACCAGGGTGGTCTCATTCGTACGGGTGATTGTCCATGTCATCACACTCGTTCCGTAACCAAAACCCGTGTTCGCCCCATTAACGGTGATGTCCGACGAACCTCCGTTATTGATGTTAAGAATAGTCGTGCTTCCGGCCAACAAATCGAAACCCTTGCTGCCGGGTGAACCAGAATCATAATTAATTCCCCACTGGAATCGGAATTTTCCCCCAATCGGCAACGGAACCAGGAAGGATCGTTTGGCATCAATGGAGGCCCCCGACCCGGTGGGATTGGCGAATAGGCCGAAAGCGTTGGTAGCCATCCCCTGGATTCCCGCGTCCGCTGGATCTCCGATGAAATTTCCGGCGAAGCCGCCCGTTCCACTGGTTGCATTGCTGAGATCCCAAGCCCCGAAGCCTGAGCCTTGGTTCGCACCATTGGTCCAAGTACTGCCGGTATAATTCGCGCCGCGATCCATCCCCTTGGGAGGAGCCGCGCTCACCACCACGCTCACGCTGTCGTTGGTGACGGGGTTCCAATTGCTGCCGTCGGTCGGCGTAAACACCACCGGATAACTGTAGGTTCCTATCGGGGGGGTGGTTGTGGTGTTCGACCAGGCAAAGGAGCCGGCCAAGCTGGCGGTCCCGCCGCTTAGATTGGCGTTGGCCAACGTTTGCCCCGAGACAATCGCCGCAGCCGTAGGCCAGTTGCTTACCACCGGCGTCCCCTTGGCAATCGTGAAGGTGACGCTCTGGTTGGTCGTGCCCACCGAATTGCTCGCGGCCAGTGTTGAGTTGATGCTGCCCGCAGCCGTCGGCGTCCCGCTGATCACGCCGTTGCTGGCGATGTTGAGTCCACCCGGTAGCCCGCTGCCGGAAAAACTGATCGGAGTACTGCCCGTGGCCGTGGCCGTGTTGCTGAACACCACCCCCACCGTACCCGAAAAGTTGGTGCTGGTGATCGTCGGCGCCGAGGGACCGGTGACCAAAATTGACAGTGTTGCCGTAGTACTACCAACTGAGTTGGAGGCAGTTACCGTGTAGGTCGCAGAAGACGCCACCATGGTGGGAGTGCCGCTAATAACCCCGGTAGCGGCATCCATCGAAAGTCCGTTCGGAAGGGCCGGATCCACGCTGTACGTGTCCACCGTTCCGGCCACCGTCGGCGTCAGACTGCTGATCGCCGTCCCCACGATCCCGTTGACCGTCGAGGGCGTATAAGACAGGTTGCTCGGCGCTGTGGGACCCGGCGCATTTGTCGAGACCGTCACATCGCTCAGCCCGATCGTCTTGCGACTGCCAGACCCCACCGCGCTGGGCCCGTCCGAGCTCCACACAACCGAAAAGATTCCGCCCGGGGCGATGTTTAATCCCGTCACGACCCCGGTCTTGCTGGCCGAATCGCCCTCACTGGTGCTGTAAGCCAGGCTGACACTCGCCTGCCCCGCCACTGAGACGGTGTAAGCAGGATCCCGCAAATCCCCATCATTGACATTCACGCGCCCTTTATAGGTCACCGTCAGGGCCGTGATTGTCTCGGCTGTCGAATTGCTCAACGTCAACGTCTGCAAAACGGTCCCCGTGCTGCTGGTGTGCTTGTAGCCGAATAGGAACGGCGCGTTGGTGTTGTACTTTGTGCCTGTTGTACTGTTTGTCCACACCGTGTAGGCCGCCACGTTATTCCCCGAGATTGACCACCCCAATGGAAGAGTCGACCCGTTCGTAAAGCCGGAGAAATCGCTAGTAAATCCGCTACTGCCAAAATTCGCTCTTGGCAGATCAATGTTTTTCACCGAGACCCCCGCCGTTGCGTCCAGATAGCCACTCACCGTGCCCGTCAAGGTGACGCTTTTATCCGGCACCACCTGATTGTCGGCGATAGTATTAATGGCAAATGTTGCAAAAGTAGTCCCGTTGGTGATCGTTACGCTGGTCGAATTAGATGCCCCACCCCCACCATCCACGGTTAGCGCGCTGGCATCGCTGCTGGTGACCGTGACTGTCAAGTCGGTGCCAATGGCTTGGGGTATTGAAACTATTCCATTGGTTTGCACCCCCTCATTAATGCTGCTCGGAGCAGAAAGCCCCAACGCTGGCGTCGCTACAAAACTGGGCGTTACCGCAAGGTCATCGACCGCCAGCCCTTGGGCATTCGTGGAGCCACCATCTCCGGCAAAGGTCCAGGATAAATAATAAATTCCACCGTCTGGTATATTTAGATTGGCGAGCTTGACTGTCTTGGCGATCGTCGTGGGAGGCTCAACTACCACATTCGCGCCATCGGCCATATAAGCTTGATCTCCCGCTACATCAGTATTAGCAGGCACCGAGGTCCCACCATGCTTAAAGGTCCAGCTGAACGCTCGCGTCCCCGTGCGATATTTTTCGTAGTTCCAGGAAATATCGAGGGTGTTAATGGTGCTGCCGGTTGTATTTTTGATCGCCACTACAATCGTGCGCGGCGATGTAAAGGATCCTGTTGTGAGAAAGCCGAGAGCTCGATCCGTTGAGCTGGCATTGGTTCCATTGCCCCAGTTGATGATGCCCCCGGATGAGCTACCCGACACCGCTCCACTCCCGACCGTTCCATAAGCCAAGGTGGTGGCGAGTGTCCCGGCACTCCAATCCGTACCCACTTTGAAGCCGAGCGGTAAATCTGCCGTACCGCTGGAGGCCATCCCATTGAAATTCTCGACCTTGGCGGATCCCAAGGAGTTTAATTCTAGGTAGCTTGAGTCCACATTATTGACGGTCAACGAGGCACTGGCAGGAAGATGATCGGAGGCGCTGGCGCTAATCAACGCCGTGCTCGCAGAAAAACTGGTCGGGTTGGGAACAGCAGCCACACTAAAAGTCACGCTGGTTTGGCCAGTCGGAATCGTGACGCTGGATGGGACCGTAGCGGCAGCCGTATTACCACTGGAAAGCGAAACTGTCAGGTCCGTGCCTAAAGCAAGGTTAATGCTAACCGTTCCGGTGGAAGCGGTGGAACCGGCATCTTCGTCAACTGCCGTCGGGCTGAGGCTCAGCGTCAAGGCAGGCACCGTGAAGCTACCGGTGCTTACACCAGTCCCGCTACCAGTTGTCACAGATATTGCTCCGGTAGTGGCTGCACTGGGCACCGTGGCAGTGATCTGCGTGTCGCTTACGACCGTGAAGGAGGAAGCTGCAACCCCAGCGAAATTAACCCCGGTTGCGCCAATAAAACCCGTTCCAGTAATGGTAACAATCGTGCCTGCGGGACCAGAGGTTGGACTAAAACTACCGATCGTGGGCCCACCGCTTCCTGCGGCCGGGGTCACATCCGCCCAAGTCGTGCCAACGCGAAGTGTGCTGAATTTTAGAGAAGGGGCCTGATTCGTTGTGCCTTGGCGAAATGCGATGGATTGGATTGGGTTAGTCATGTCGTTTGTTGCGGAACTTGTGGCAACTGGAGTGGCAGGCTCAACACCCCCCGGATTGGGATCCACAAAAATACTTGTGACGTCGTCAGTCAAAGATCCCGAGTTGCGGGCCAATTTTAAGACCAAAAGATAAGAGATTCCAAAAGTTCTTGTATTGGTTTCATACGCTATTGGAGTGCTAACGTTTTTAGTTATCCCGAACGCGTATCCCGTGTTGGTTGATCTGATCCAAACGCGCCCGTGGTAACCACCTCCGCTGGTATTGGTTGAATAAAATCCCAGAAAATAATCTCCGCTTTGCGCCTGATTTACGTTGACGACGCAAGAAGCATAAAGTGTCGATTCAGTGGTAAGACTAGGTGTGGAAAAAAGCTTGTAGGAATCATCCCCGGTGTTGGTCATGGTGACCGCATTACCCAGACCCGATCCGGCCAGATTTGCATAGGTAAGCCCCGGATTGGCAGACGTCATAAAATTGGTGGTTCCACTAAAACTCACCCATCCGTTGCTCCTGATTTGGCCGGTGTAGGTGAAATTATCGAAAAGAATTTCCGTGGCTTGGCTTGAAGAGCCCATTGCAAAAATGGTTAGATAAAGCGCGAAATAGGCGTGCCGCGCCACACCTAACCCGCCCCGACCCACTCGCCACCAGCCACCGATCTCCCATCTCCGATCTCCCATCTCCCCAAAAACCCCTCCGCGTCTCTGCGCCTCTGCGGTCGACCCGGTTTTACCGCCGAGACGCTGAGTTCGCTGAGAATTATTTCCGAAATCCGCAATCCCAATTCCGGAATTTAGAACGCCCTCCCGCCCTTCGGGCAGAGCCTTCACGCCAGACATGGGGCGCCTTCCGTCCACAAGGTTAACTTGCCCCATTTTCCTGAAAACGCTAGGGGTTTTTTGTGACGATCCTGTGTCAGGATACCCTCCGAAATTATTTTTGCAAATAATTGTAGAAAAACAACTTATGAAACTAAAATCGTGGGGCTTGTTATTTCCCCATTGGCCAATGCGGGCTAAAGCGTTCCTTTTCAACCCTTCTTGGACGCTTCCAAGCCCGGGAAGTTCAAATTAAATCTATTCTATCTTCCTCCCTTTTCCCCCTATCCCCAAAGGGACGACCCCGAAATCAGCGCACCAAAAAGTCCGGATACTTGCCCGACTCCGTCGCCACCCACGGCGTCTGGTAAATCGGCAACAGCCCCTTGCGCACGTTGTACTTCACCGGCCAGTTCGTCTCCACGTTCCCTTTCGGCTTGTTTGCAAACACCACCGGCACCGGATCCTCCCCCAACAGCGCCGTCACCTGCACCGCCACCGGCTCCCCGTACCGCTCAATCATTCCCGGACTGATGTAAAGCGAACCGATGTGGCTGCCCTTGGCCACGTTCGCATACAACACCTCGCCCCGCAGCACGCTGCGCTCGCCCCCTTTGTCGAACAGCGCTTTGGCGGAAAGCATCAGCCCGTCCGACCAGTCCGGCCGCGTGCTGAACTGCACCAAAATCTTTCCCCACGCCTTGCCGCCACCCGGCGCCGCCTCCTGTTTGATCTCCACCCCCTGAATGCTCACGTCCGCCGCGGGGATCCCCGGAACGGGCGCCGGCGCCTGCGCCTGCAATCCGGCGATCCCGGCTCCCATCAGGAAAAAAGCGACAAGGGAAAGCTTCATCGGAACTGCCGGGAAAGCACCCGCAGGGACGGTTGGCCGCTGGCCGGATCGGTCTCCACCATCACCTCGGCCTGGAGGAGGCTCCGTGCGGTCACCCGGCCGTTTTTGCTCAAGGACTGACCCATGGAATAGACTGTGAAGGTCCGGCTGGCCGTGGCAAGCCCGTCGGCCAGCGCCCGCACGGCGTTTTCCCGCTGGGTGTGCTGGTCCGCAGGACCGAAATTGTCCACCCACGCGTTCGTAAAGACCGCTCCGATGCAGGGATGGGCCGCCTCCCGGCCCAATCCCGCCATCTCCGTGGCGACCGTGTCCGCCCCCGCCCCGGCGTTGTCCATCCAAGCCAGCCAGGTGGCGTACTTCCGGGCATTCGGGTTGAGTTGGCCCCGCACCACCCGACCCCGCGGGCTGTACAGGGTGTTCGTGGTCCAAGAGAGGTGCACCGGCTCCTCCGGCAGCTGGCCGCTCGTCACGTAATCCAGCACCCGCCAGTCCTCGGTGTTGGGCAGCGGCGGGTTGGTGTCCGTCAGGTTCAGCGTCTTCCACGACTGGCCGGTCGAAAGGAAACCCAGTTCGCCGATGGAAAAGGCGTTGGTGTTGGTCTTGTTGAGATGCCCGGTGAAATGGTTCGTCAGGCCCGCACTGGTGTACCAGGTGGCGCTGGTGCTGAGACCCTGGGGCGGATCCGAGCTGGCGTTCGTAAATTCAAAAACCGACCGGCCGTCCTGGGGCACGGGAAAAGCCGCCGTGGTGGAGCGGGCCAGCCGCCAAGTGTTGGTGAGATGGGCCAGCCGGGGATCGTCCTGCAGATGCCAATTTTGCAACGTGGTGGAACCAGGCCGATTAAAGAAAATCACCGTCGATCCCGATCCCCCGGGCGAAACCACATTGGCCGGAACCATGCTGTTGGTCAGCCGAGCTAAATTCGCGATGGCCACGATATTGGAATCTGCCCAGTTGTTGGTGGTATAAGCCAACCGAACCTTGATAGGCACCAAAGTCAGGTTTTGAAGGGTGACCGGAGTAACCATGTTAAGTGGAATCAAGTCATTAAAATTAGCGATATTGTTGTTGCCCATAAGGGGAGGATTTGGATAGACCTCCCCGCTACGGGCACCAATCACCGTCGGGCCGTTTTCCATCTCTGAGGGTGGCCTAATATCTGACGGATTGAAGGTTCTCCTAAAATAACTGTCTGCCTGAGAACCCAAGGCCCCCCCAGTGACAGTGCCCCCAACCCGGAACTCGAGATCCCAACGGTAGGTGGTTCCCAAATTCAGATTGATGGGGAAGGACCATGGATTGACCAGCGAAATCCCAACCAGCACCCGAGTGCTATTAAACCGGCCTGTCCCTGCGCCCCAGTTCATCACTAGTCCCCCAGCCACAAAGTTTATGTAAGGGTGCCCTTGAGCCACTGTACCGTCGGTGCCCGGCACCGGCCAGCACTCCACACCAAAATAAGTCGGGTTGTCGACGTTGTCGGTGGTGGGAATCTTGTCGGCGTCGAGGTAGTCGATCAGGTTGGCCAGAAACTGCCGGGCTTGACTGTCGGTGTACCGATTCGTCAGGAAGGAAAAATTTCCTCCCAGGTGCTGGATGGTGGCTACCCCCGCCGCGTTGGTCACCGTGATGTTGCGCTGCCAGGCCGGATCCGGATTGTTGAGCAGGTTTCCCACCAACAAGGCCTTTTCATTGCCGGCCTCCTGGTTCTGGGAAAGCCCATCGGCATAGGCCTTGAGGGCGGCGAGATTGACCTTGGGGAGGGCGGAGGGAGCCGCCACGTCGGCAAACGATTGGAGTGCGACGTCATAGGGAAGATGGGGCTCCCCCGGGGAAGGCAGCAGCAGGTTCAGGGAACGCACGGTGGCCAAGGGCCAGCTCAGGACCGAGTAGGAGGAGGCGGGATCACTGCTGCTATTTTGCACCACGGAGCGCTCGATTCGCGAGGTCAACGCCGCCAGGGAGTCCTTGGACATCAGCTCGAAGGAGTTTCCGCCCCCCGTGCGGTAGGGAAAAGGCAGGCAGTTGGTCGCCAAGGGAAGACGGGAACCTGCCCCCGCCATGGCCGGGTTAAAGGCCGCGGAATTGTCATCCGCCCAGTACGCGTAGCGGGCGGTGAGGTTGGTTTGGAAGCCGTTGGAAAGACTCACCCAACCCGCCGAGCGGCGGATGGACTGCGCCGGATCCACCAGGATGGTGGTATTCGAACCGGTGCTGCTGCTGGAGACGAGGTCCACCGAAGAGCCGTCTTCGGTGACAATTCCGTTTTGAAAGGAATAGGAGGACAAAAAGGTCAGGCCGCCCTCCTCGGTCTGACCGGAGAAATACTGGAAGTTGCTCCCCACGCCCTGGAGGATCTTGGCCGAGGCGTCCGCCAAGCCGCTTTCCGCCGCCAGCTGGGCCCGCACCAGGTCCGCCGTGTTGCGGGAAACCACCCGGTCCATCCGCGCCGCCTGGAAAAAGGCCAGCGCCCCCACCGCCATCACCGCGATGATCATCAGCGTGGACACCAGGGCAAAGCTCCCCTGCCCGTCCTTCTGCGGGCGAATTCTGGTCTTCAAGGTGACGTCCTCCAGAGATAGGTCTTGGCGTATTTCTGGATGTTGGCGGAGCGCGTCCAGTCGCCCTGCTGGGAAAAGCCCTGGGCGATCTGCCGCGGGTAGGCGGTCAGCTCCATCTGCACGAAATCCGGCCGGTTGGACGAAAGGCCCTCGATCCGGGTGGCCATGTTGGTGAGCGACTTCAGCTCGGCCCGAAAATAGACGACATGGTAGGCCAGATCGCCCCAATCGGGGCTGCCCTGAAAGTAGTCTTCCGCCTGGGTGATGTTGGTCTTGGCGAGAAGCAGGGAGAAAAGCGGCCCGCTGGACTGCATCCGGCGGATCAGGCGGTAGCCGTTGTTGGTGTAAGAAACCCGGTACTGCACGGCGCAAAGGTCCCCGAGGTTGCCGGCGGTCTGTGCGTTGCTGGAAAGCACGGTCAGGAAAGTCAGCCGGGAGGACTGGTTTTCATCCAGCTCATTGAACATCGGTCGGCCCGGCCCCACCACCAACCCGCGCAGGTCGGACTCCAGAAACTGCAGCGCCGCCCGCACCTCGCGCCGCGCCTCGATCCCCCGCTGGGCGTTCTGCCAACCCCGCATCGCCTGGTCGAACATCGCCACCAGGGCGAGCATCAGCAGGGAGAGGACCGTGGTGGCGGCCAGCAACTCCACCAAGGTGAAGCTGGCGCCGCCGCGGGATCGGGGGGTTCTCACGGCGACATCAACCAGGTGTAGACCTGGCGGAACCGGTTGGTCTGGGGCACGGAGCCGGGATGTTCCACCGCCAACTCCAGTCGGCTGAGTTGGGTGCCCAGCGGATTCACCTCCAGGGTCGCGACAAAATCGGCATCGGGGACGGCGGCCGTGGGGGCGGCGGTCAGCGCACGGACCGGCTTGAGGCAGTAGGGATCACCGATCATGCCGCCCGCCCCGGTTTGAATTTCCCGCTTGAAGGCGATCCAGTAGGTGCCGGCTTGGGCTAGGTTCAGGTCCAACCAGCCGTTCGTCTGGACGAGGTCCTTGCCCACCACGATCTGAGCGGTGTTGAAGGAGCCTCCTTGTTTCCGAACGCTCGCCGCCAGGTCGGCCGCGATCGTCCGGGCCACGATCGCGGCCTGCGTGTCCCCCTCGCTTTCCCGGACCGTGTCGAAGCCCACCGGAAAAATACCCAACACCGAGACCACCGCCACCGTCGCCACCCCCAGGGCGATCACCACCTCCGTCAGGCTGAAGGCCGTTGCGGGGCGGGTTCGCTTCATCTTTTCCTCAGTAGGCTCCGCTGTTGGTGGCCATCGCCAGGGTGGCCCGGCCGGTGAACCGGTTCAGCGT
>Ga0194118_10007379_pt1 | contig 10605 bp, 10 predicted proteins | sample TA2MahsurfametaG_2_FD_148662 | JGI IMG/M metagenome (GOLD analysis project Ga0194118, IMG submission 148662) | Freshwater microbial communities from Lake Tanganyika, Tanzania - TA2015013 Mahale N5 surface | ecosystem: Environmental > Aquatic > Freshwater > Lake | place: Tanzania: Lake... | reverse complement strand
GCGCCAGCTGCAGTGCCGCGTAGCTAAATACGGAAGAGATAATCGCTGAAAGCATCTAAGCGAGAAACTCGCCTCAAAACAAGTTCTTCCCATAGAGCCGTCGTAGACTACGACGTTGATAGGACGGATGTGGAAGCGTGGTAACACGTTAAGCTTACCGTTACTAATAGCTCAATTGGCTTGATTTATGCACTGAAAAAATTTTTATGAATATTTATAAAAATTAGACTAAAATAAATATTCTAATGAAAAAAACAATTTCATTAACTAGTTCTTCTTTTTTAATTAATGACTCACCAATTTGGAATTCGTTACGAAAAAGTTATGTATTAAATTTTAATGAATATAGGTTTTACGATCAAATCCTTAAACAAGAGTCAGATTTTGATGTAGTTATTTTGAATTTTAAAGATTTAGTTAATTATCCTATTTTTGACATTTCAAAAAAAAATAAAAAACAAATTTGTAATAAAATCGAAAAAATTTTCTATATTTTAAAAAAAAAAATTTCTTTTGGTAAGAAACCTTTAATATTATTCGTTGATTATTATTATAGTGATACTAAAATTAAATCTTCTCAAAATTTTCCGTTAGAGGAAAAAATTATATCTTTTTTTATAAAAAAAATAGAAAATCTATTTAAATTTTCAAATTTTTTTTATTTTAATATTGATATTTTTAATAAAATTAAAAATCTTTTTGATAATAGATTATTTTATATTAGTAAAACTAGATATTCAGAAAATTGTCTTCGTTTTATTTCTAGGATTACCAAGATGACTCTTGATAGAATACAGAAACCTCCAAAAAAAGTTTTAATTTTAGACTGTGACAATACACTATGGGGGGGCGTTGTAGGAGAAGATGGTTATAATAATATTAGAATTGGTACGGATGGAGAAGGTTCAATTTTTTCTGATTTACAAAAATCTATATTAAGATTAAAAAATGAAGGTGTTATCTTGTGTATAGCTTCCAAAAATAATTTAACAGATATTTTAGAAGTATTTAATAAAAACAAGAACATGATTTTGAAATTGAGTGATTTCACGTCAATCAAAGCAAATTGGAAAACAAAAACTCACAATATTCAAGAACTATCAAAAGAACTTGCTTTATCACCAGAAAGTATGGTTTTTTTTGATGATAATCCAATAGAAAGAGATCAGGTAAAAAAAAATTTAAAAGATGTAAAAGTAATTAAACCAGATACCGATATTTCGAATTGGCCTGATCAAATACTTGAAATTTTTGACTTTGTAAATTTTAAACTTACAAAAGAAGATTTATTGAAGACCCATCAATATGAAAGGAGATCAAGATTTATTATTGAAAAAAATAAAATTAATGATGAACTAACTTTTTTAAAACAAATTAAATTAAAAGCCAAAATAGTCAAAATAAATAAAAGTAACGAGCAGAGATTTTTGCAAATGATTCACAAAACCAATCAGTTTAACTTAACAACCAAAAGATACTCCTTGTTGGAAATCAGTAATTTTAAAAAAAATAAGAAAAATATTATTTTCATGGTGAGGCTGAATGATAAGTATGGAGATCATGGACTAGTAAGTTCAATAATGCTGATCCAAAATGAAAATTTTATTTATATTGATAATTTTTTAATGAGTTGTCGAGTTTTAGGAAGATATTTAGAGCAATGGATTTTATCAAAAATTTTTGAATTAGGGAAAAGAAATAAAATAAAATTTATTATCGGTGAGTACGTACCAAGTAAAAAAAATATTTTGGTAAAAGAATTGTACAAAAATTATGGATTTAAAAAAATTACTAATTATAAAGATTTACCAAATCAAATTAGAAAAAACTTTTTAAATAATTCAGAAATTTACATAGCAAGAATTAATGATGTTAAATTAATAAAGCCTAGTTTTTATTCAAATTAATGACTTTAGATGTAGAAACGATGTTGATAAAAATTTTTGAAAAAAAATTTAATCTCAAGAATAAAAAAAATAAAATTCTAAAATTATCTGCATCAAATTTTAAGAAATGGGATTCTCTAGAACATCTAAAAATTATTATGGAAATTGAAAGAAAGTTTAAAAAAAAATTTACTTTTACTGAAATTATAAACTGTAATAGTTTTAAAAAAATATGTGAAACTTTAGAAAAAAAATAATGAAAATTCACCATATTGGGGTATTTTGTAAAAATATAAATAATTTCCAAAAATATTTTGAAAAAAATGTAAAAATTTATTCAAAATCTAAATTAGTATTGGATAAAAAGCTTGGAGTAAAAATTAAGTTTTTTAAATTTAATGGAAGCAATCAACTATTTGAAATTGTTGAGCCATACGGAAAAACTAATCCTATTACAAAAGTTTTAAAGAATAAACAAAATATCATCAATCATATAGCATTCATGACAATAAATTTTGAAAGTGATGTTCAAAAATTGATTAAAAAAATTGTTATCCAATAACAAGTATTTTATATAGCAAATACTTTAATTCAAATACCGTTTTTTTTATGTCTCCTTTAAATTTTATAATTGAATTAATAAAGAATGATAAAAATAGAAAAATTAAAAAAAAAAAATAAAAACAAACTTTTTTTTTTTTTAAAAAAAAATTGGAAAAAAAAACTTATATTTATTAGAAACAAAAAATTATTTGATTGGATGTTTTCTAATAATTCAAACTATAATTTTTATATTGCACTTAATAAAAATAAAAAAGTTGTTGGTTGCTTAGGCTTTGTAAATGATGCGCATTTTGACAAAAAAATTAAAAAGCAAAATGATCGTTTTTGGTTAGTTAATTGGCTTTCTAATTGTAATTATCCTTTTCTAGGAATTAAATTGTTAGATTTCCTTTTAAAAAAAGAAAAACCATTTTTTGTAGGAACAATAGGCACTAATATCCGCGCAAAAAATATTTTCTCTAGATTGGGCTTTATAGTGGGTGAGATGAAATGTGGTTTTTTAACAAATCATATCTCAAAACCTAAAATTATGTCATATAAAAAGTTTTTTTTAAAAAAGATTTTTGTAAAAAAAAAAATTAGTCTTGTTAGAACCTTTGATATCGGAAATATTTCTAATTTTATTGCAAATAAATCCAAAGACTTTATAAAAAATCGTTATTTAAATCACCCAGTGTACAATTATCAGATTTATAAAGTTTTGCTAGATAACTACTATATAGGTTATGTTGTGGCCAGAAAAGTCGAGCATAAATCGTCTTTTGCATTAAAAATTGTAGATTTCGACTTAAAAAAGCCATCCCTTTTAAAAGATTGTTTGGCAATTTTGTTAAAAGATAGTCATTATGAATATTGTATTGTTTATTATCATTTTACTCAAAACTTAAGGAATAAAAGTTTGAAACTTATGAAATTAAATAAAAGTGTTATTGTTCCACATTATTTTAACCCTTTTGTAAAAAAAAATATAAAATTAAATTTTGCTTATAAATATTTAAACAAAAAAAAAAATGAAACTCTTTTCGTACTAGGTGATTGTGATCAGGACAGACCTTAAAATTTCTTATTTAGGAAAAGCATTTGAATAACAACAACAGATTAACAATTATAATGTATCATTATGTTAGACCAATTAAAAATTCTGAATATCCTAAAATAAAAGGTTTAGAAATTAATGGTTTTAAAAGACAAATAAGTTATTTGACCAAAAGATATAATTTTATAACTGCTGAGCAACTTATTTCAGCTTCATTAGGCCAAAAAAATTTACCAAAAAATCCATGTTATCTAACTTTTGATGATGGTTTTAAAGATCATGTTAAATATGTTTTACCAGAACTTTTAGTTAGAAATATCCAAGGATCTTTTTTTCCACCATCAATGGCCATTGAAAATCAAGAGCTACTTGATGTTCATGCAATACATTTTATCTTAGCATCTTGTAAAAATATAAATAATTTATTTATTCATCTTAATAATGTTTGTTTGGATATTGGATTAACGAAATCAGACCTATACTCATTTCACAGAACTTATGCCAAAGCATATCGATATAGAAATAACAATTATGAAAATACTAAAACCACTTATATTAAAAGAATGTTACAATTTGTTTTGCCACAAAAAGTTAGATCAAGAATCGTATCGCACCTTTTTAAAAAATATGTTAAAAAAAATAAGCGACAGTTTGCTAACGAATTGTACATGTCAATCTTTGATATTCAAAAATTATTAAAGAATGGAATGTATGTTGGTAGTCATGGATGCAGACATATTTGGTTGGGTCAGGAAAAAAAGTCCGCGCAAAGTAAAGATATAAAGGCATCTTTAGATTTTCTTAAAAAGGTAGGGGCTAGAACTGAAAATTGGATAATGTGTTATCCATATGGATCCTATAATAATGATACTTTAAGTATTCTTAGAAAAAAAAAATGTGTAGTTGGTTTAACAACTAAAGTCGGAATTTCTATTTTAAACCAATCAAAAATATTTGAATTAAATAGATATGATACAAACCATTTTCCTCAATGATTTTAAGCAAAATATAAAGTTTGTAATCTATGTGAAAACTCACCTCAAAACAAGTTCTTCCTATAAAGCCGTCGTATACTATGAAGTTGGGACGGGTGTGGAAGCGTGGTAACACGTTAAGCTTACCGTTACTAATAGCTCAATTGGCTTGATTTATGCACTGAAAAACTTTTAAAATAAATAAAATTCTCAAATACACATTACAATATTAATGTAAATTTCAAATAATAATTTAAATTATTTTGTCTAAAAAAAAATTAATTATATTAGTAGAAAATATTTTTTCTAAAAGTGACTACAATAGATTTTGTATTAAAGATATTAAAAAGCATTTTGATTTTAAGATTATAGATTTTACTTATTATTTAAGAAAGAACTATTTTAAAAAATTTTTTAAATTGTATTCATATAAAAATTTTTATAAGTATGTTTTTAAAGTTAAAAAGAAAAAAGATTTCAATAAAATTAAAAAAAGTATTAATGATGATGAAAAATATTTAGTTCTAGATTATACCTTTATAGAAAATTATAATAATAAAGATGTATTTTATTTAAAGAAGTTTTTTAATAAAAAAAAAAATATCAATTTAGTTTTTTTTGACATAGGTGCCTTACCTTTTAAATTTTACGTTTTTTATTATTTAAAAATTAAAAATTTTTTTTTATTTTATTTTAGAAAATTTTTTTTAGGAGATATAATTTATTATAATTATTTTATTTATTCAGGAAAATTATCTTATGATTTCGGAGTAAATTATAAAAAAAAATTTCCAATGCATAGTTTAGACTTCAATAAATACTTAATTGAAAATAAATCAAAGACTTTGACCTTTTCAGAAATAAAATATAAAAAATATGCTGTATTTTTGGATGATATGGCTGCCGATCATCCTGATGCTTTTTTATTTTGTAAAAAAAAAATCTCTATTAATTTCGATATTTATTTCAACTTGTTAAAAAATTTTTTTTCAGATTTTAAAAAAAAAAATGATTTAAAAATAGTTTTTGCAGCACATCCAAAAAGAAAAAATTTAGATAAAATTAAAGAATTTAAAATATTTGATGATTATGTTTTAGATAAAACTTTAAATATAGTTAAGTTTTCTAAGCTAGTTTTTGTTCACTCTTCCACAAGCGTAAGCTTTGCGATTATTTTCAAAAAGCCTATAGTTCATTTAAATTCAAAAAAAATGAATTATTTTTATAATAATATAAATGTAATACAGAATGCGACAGGTGGTCTATTAGTAGATTTAGATGATATTTCTACTTGGGATATAAATCTAAAAAAAATAAATTTTAATAAGTACAAATTTTATAGAGATAATTACTTAAAGCATCCACTTTCAAAAAATAAAATGTTTGTTGAAACTTTATTAGACTTATCATTGCAAAAATGAGAAAAATTATAGTATGTGGTGGCTTAAGGCCTCGACTTGGAGGGACTTACTAAATTAATTCCAATATTTAAAAAAATTACTTTAATCAAAAATTTTTGGTATTTTATATTTTAGAATATTACTTTTTAATATTACATAAATAATTGAAATATTAAAAAAAAAAAAAAAACCATTATATGAACTAAGGAAGTCACCGTAAGATCTCAGAGGAAAGATTTCCACAAGAAATGCTGTTAATAGAACGGAACTTATAGTATAATAAGACTTTTTTTGAAAAAATATATTTTTTATTAAAACAAAAAATTTTATCATAATTGCAATAACAAATGTAATAAGACCAAGAACCCCCCCCGTAATTAAAATTTCTAGATATAAATGGTGTGTGTGTTTAGGGCAAGCATCAGCATATCCAATTAACTTAGATTGTATATCATTTTGTAATCGATAATTTTTACATCTTAAATAAAAGGACGATTTACCAGATCCAAATAGTGTTTTTTCAAAAACAATCGTATTTATACTATCCTTAAAAATTGATGAATATGAATAAATATGAAACGTATCTGTCTTGTTTTTATCAAAAAATAATATTTTTGTCTCTTTTACCTCCAAATTTAATAATCTTGCATAGTGTTCATAAAGTTTTTCATATTTAAGAATTGAAAATAAAAATATTGGAGTAATTATAAGAAAAATTATAAACAGTTTATAATTTTTTTTAAGGTTTAATAAGCTAATAAAAAGAAAAAAACTTACAAATAGAATAAAAGGCATTCTATCTAAAGTTAATAATATTCCAAGACCAGATAAAAGAATAAAAAAAAAAGAAATTAAAATATTTTTTTTATTTAAGCAATAAACATAAATAAAACTAAAAAAAAAAAAATTTAATATATATGTTCCTGCAATTGGTCTATCTCCAAATATAGTAGAAAATCTATTTGTAAATTGTTTATTTCCAAAAATGTCATTACCAATGAGGTGCATTAAAATTATGTTTATTGATATAAAGGTTACGCAAAAAAAGGAAACTTTAAAAAAACTTTTAATATTTATTAGATTGTATTGTAAAATATTTTTGGTTATCCAATATACAAAAAAAAATCTAATAATACTTACTTTGTTAAGAATATTTAATGATAAATTTTCAATTATAGAATCATTATAGATAATAATTTCTGCTAAGGATGCAGTTATAATTATACAGAAAAAAAAAAATAAAATTATATCTAGAATGTCAGTTTTAGTTTTTAAACTATTTTTTTTTAAAAAATAGAATCCTATCAGTAAATATATTATGCAAAATATATTTGAAAAACTTACAGGAAATAAGAAGACCACAGGTATTAATAGAAATGAAATATTCAGAATCTTATTATTTTCTTTTGAATTAAAATTTATTATCATTTTGTAAAATTAAAATTAAAATTAAAATTAATTTCATAAACTAATTTTATTAATTAGTTAAAATCTTAAAAAAACAGAGTTAATTGCATATTATCTATATAATTATTATTTTATTTAATCTAATAATAAATTTTAATTCAAAATAAAAAAGCTATGCTGGGATTAAACGAATATTTAATATTAGTTTTAATATCACTACTTTCATATATTTTTTTATTTTTCTCTGTAAAAAACTATAAAAAAAAAATTTTTAAAAATCTTTTAGATAGTGAATTTTCTAAAGTTCAATCTTTTCATAAAAAACCAGTCTTAAGAATTGGAGGAATTTTTATATTTTTTTTTACTTTACTTTCATATCTACTTTTTAAGAACTTATTATTGCTTAAAGACATATTTTACATGGTTACTCCAATCTTTTTTTTTTCGTTATTAGAAGATGTAAAAATAAAAATTAATCCATTTGTAAGATTATTAATATTATTTACTATTATTTTTTTTTATGTAACATTTTTTAATTTAACAATTTATTCAGTTCAAATTTATAGTATAGATAAATTTTTAAATAGTTCCCAAGTTTTTTCTTATATATTTGCAACATTATGTATTGTCTTTTTGATAAATGGATCAAATTTTATTGATGGCTTTAACGGACTTCTAGGTATCCATTCATCAATTATAATTTTTATTTTATGTATTGTTAACTATTACTACGGAAATTTTGATTTATTTTTTTTATGCCTTTTATTTTTGATATGCTTTACTATATTTCTTATTTTTAATTTCCCAAATTCAAAAATTTTTTTAGGTAATAGTGGGTCGTATTTAATTGGCTTAATTTTAGCAATCTTAGTTATTTTGACTAGCCAAAAGACTTATTATCATAAAGTCTACCCCTTTTTCTTTGCATGTTTACTAAATTATATTTTTTTTGAAATCTTTTTTTCATTTTTTAGAAAAGTTTTTTATGAGAAAAAAAACCCACTTAATCCAGATAAAAAACACTTACACATGTTAATTTTTAAAAGTTTCAAAACCCATGTTAAGACAACATTAGTAATTAATTTTTTTTATTTTATTACTATACTTGTTGCTTTATTTTTTTTTAAAAATCCGGGTTTTTTGAAAATTTTATTTATATTACAAATATTTTTTTATATCATATTCTATTTAATATTAGTAAAAAAAAATTAATTTCATTTTGATATATTTTTATTTTTAATAAGATTCAAATTACATAATAATTTTTGTATGAAAAATAAAAATTTAATTACTGTATTGATAAATTCATACAATGGGGAAAATACTATTTATCAAACAATAAAATCTGCTTTAGCACAAACATATAAAAACTATGAAATTTTAATAATAGATGATGCATCAAACGATAATACTATTAATTTAATTAAAAAATTTAATAATAAAAAAATAAGACTTTATAGAAATCATAAGAATATCGGTCTAGGTAAAAGTAGAATATTAGCTCAATCAAAAATACGAGGTGAGTATGTTTGTATTTTAGATCAGGATGACATTTGGCATAAAAACAAAATTAAAGGCCAATTAAAATTATTTTTAAAAGATAAAAAAGTTGGATTAGTTGCTACTGGTTATAAATTAATTGATGAAAATAATAAGGTTATATCTTTAGAAAATAAATACTATGATATGAAAAATTTTATAAATTATTTATCATTTAAAAACATTTTTGCACATTCGACAATAATGTATAAAACAAAATATGCAAAGTCTGTAGGTTGGTATTCAAATAATATGATATATGCTCAAGACTACGATCTTACTTTAAAAATACTTAAAAAATATAAATTTAAATTTTTAAAAAACTATTTAGCCAATATAAGAGCAAATCCAAAATCAATGACTAGAAGTAAAGTGTTTCGGATAAATACAATAAATGAAGAATTAATTATCTTAAAAAAAATAAGGACTATTTATAATTTAAATTTAAGTAATTTAATTAAAAATTATTACCACTATTTTAAAACAAAAATAAAACTTTTTCTTTATCACTCCAAAATTAATTAGTAATAAATAAAATTAGATTTAAATTTAATGTCAAAAAAAAAAATTTATATTGCTGGTTGCGGAGGAATGCTTGGAGATGCAATTTATAAAGTTTTCTTTAAAAGATATAAATTAAAATGTACAGATATTGATATAAACGAGAAATGGCTATCGTATTTAGATTTTAGAAAATATAAAGACTACCTTGCTGATGTAAAAAAGTTTAAACCAGATTATATATTTCATCTGGGAGCTTTTACTAACTTAGAATTTTGTGAAAAAAATAAAAAAAAAGCTTACAAAACAAATACTCATTCAGTAATAAATGCAGTTAAAATTTCAAATAAATTAAATGTTCCGCTTATATATATAAGTACAGCAGGAATATTTGATGGAAAAAAGCATAGTTATAATGATTGGGATAAACCAAAACCTTTAGGTCAATATGCTAAAACTAAATATTTAGGAGAGATTTATATTCAAAAAAATTCTTTCAAGTATTTAATTTGTAGAGCAGGTTGGATGATGGGTGGTGGGCCAAAAAAGGATAAAAAATTTGTTCAAAAAATAATTTCCCAAATAAAAAATGGTTGCAAAGAGCTATTTGTAGTTAATGATAGACTTGGCACGCCAACGTATACTCATGATTTTGCAAAGAATTTAAAATTGTTAATAGAAAAAAAACAATGGGGTTTATTTAATATGGTTTGCTCCGGAGTTACATCTAGAATTAATGTTGCAAGAGAAATATGTAAAAATTTAAATTTACACCATAAAATCAAAATTAATAAAGTCAGCTCTACTTACTGGAAAAAAATTTATTTTGTACAACGTCCTAATTCTGAAAGATTAATAAATAAAAAATTAGATATTAAGAAACTTAATATTATGAGAGATTGGAAAACTTGTTTAAAAGAATATATAAAAAAACATTATCTTAATAATAAGGAATATTCTCTTTTAAGCTAATTAAAAAACTAAAATTTTTTTGAAGAAGTTAATTGGTTGCGGGGCTTGGATTTGAACCAAGGACCTTCAGGTTATGAGCCTGATGAGCTACCAGACTGCTCCACCCCGCGATTTTAATTGATTATAGCACCATAAGAACAAATAATAAAAATCATTTTTGTATAATAAAAAAATATTTACTTATAAAACTTTAAGATATAAACAAACTTGCCTGGTAATTTTTGCAAAGGAGTCACACCCGATCCCATTCCGAACTCGGCAGTTAAGCCCTTTAGCGCCAATGGTACTTTGTCTTAAGACACGGAAGAGTAGGTCGTTGCCAGGCT
>Ga0194118_10007376_pt1 | contig 10610 bp, 10 predicted proteins | sample TA2MahsurfametaG_2_FD_148662 | JGI IMG/M metagenome (GOLD analysis project Ga0194118, IMG submission 148662) | Freshwater microbial communities from Lake Tanganyika, Tanzania - TA2015013 Mahale N5 surface | ecosystem: Environmental > Aquatic > Freshwater > Lake | place: Tanzania: Lake... | reverse complement strand
TGAACCGTAACGCCGGGGGCCAATCCTTGCAGTAGATTACTGGCTGTGGCCACTTGTCTACGCATCAGGTCCTCTTGCTTAAGCGTGACCACCGAGCCGGTCAAGGTAGCCTTTCGCTGCTGACCATAACCTACAGCCACCACTTCGGAGAGCGTGGCATTGATGGCTTGCAGTTGCACATTGAGCGTGTTGCCCGCTACTTTTTGTTCTTGACTCACCAGGCCCACACTGCTAAAGACCAGCGATTCGCCTGCGACTACACTCAGCGAATAAAGACCCGAAGCGTTGGTAACCGTTCCGATAGACTTTCCTTTGATGGTCACGGATACTCCTTCGAGAGGATTTCCATTGGCATCGGTAACTCTACCGGCAACTTTGGCTTGCTGTGCTTGTGCCAGCCCCATGAGCAGGGTCAGCACCCAACACAGAATCGTTGCTTTTTTCATAATCAGGGTTTTGTTTTTATATAATTAAAATTGAATAACTCCTTGGTGATTGATATCGTACATAGAGAACGGATCGAACAGTGCATCCAGTAGCACGGCCAACTCCCGACGGGTAATAACGCGGGGCAATCTAAAATCATCCAATCCCCACTGCTTCCAATTTGTCCGGGCCATTTCGCCGATCTTCTCGGTGTTCCACGAAGGGATGAACTTCTGGGTCTGGCGGGCGGCTTGCTGTCTGAGCATTGCTACAAAATTGATAGACTGTTCAATGGTCAGCAGCGTTGGCTCTGTGTGTTGCTTACGCTCGGTAGCGCTGAGCATTTCGAATGGAATCGCCTCTATTAACTCCGACTGCCGTATGGTTGAGTCCGGAGAAAACCAGGTTCGGTTGGCCCAAGCATTGGGCTGTCCCTTGCCCCGTAATAGACCCGTCGCCCCCACCCGTTGAATGGCGGCAAAATGAGGATCGTTAACAGGCACATCCGCATAAGGCATCAGGTAAGCTCCGCTGCTTAGCAACGCGCGTTGCACACTGCGCACGGGCACCAACAAGGCCTTTGCATCTTTTCGTTGCACGGTTAATGCTGCCAGCGCACCGGCCGCCTGCCCGATCAATAACACGCAGGGCTGTAAGCGCGTCGTCCCATTGACCACATTGCTAACGCTGATCGACTTTTCTGCAACGATCAACCCGGTCGTACCCGTGGGGATCAAAGCACCCAGTGGCACATTAAAAGAAGGGATCGGATAAAATCCCAGGTGCTGGGGAGCCTCCGCATTTTTTCGATGATGATGATCGATAGGATAATCCCCAACTGCAATACCGGTTCTATACAATGGGTGCGCGGGGTTAAAGGGATCACTTATATGTTGAATCTTGAAGCGCACTACGCCCACTACCCTTCTTGACTCGCGGTGATAAGGAATCAAGGCCAACCTATCGGGCGTTGGAAATTCGTCAGCGGCCAAGCCAAGATGCTTATAGCCCAACTGATGTTGTAAAAAATAAATAAAACGCAGCGTCTGCTGTTTAGCTTTTTGAAGTTCTTTAGCGCGCTCCTTGGCATTTAATCCAACGATGTTTAGATAAATATCATTGCCATAACCGGGCCAGTTAATCAGGTACTTTTGGCCGGGCAATTTAGCATAGGTCATCATCTTGGCACAATCCACCCCGGGAGCGATCCTCGATTTGTCGTTATAATAATCCAGACAGCAGCCATCGAACTCCAGGGGATCGTACCCTACAGGCCTTGTGATCGTACAATCCGCATCCTTTCCATAATCCTTTAAGATGGCCACATAGGTCAGGTCTTGTATGATATCGTTAGAGGCAGGCACTTGCACATTTTCTCCAGTGGATGCACTAGATTCCATTCCTAGCGAATAAGGAATACCGGCCGATGCGATCACATCGCCCAACTCTGTGGCATCGATCAGTTGTTTGGCACGAACAAGCAGTGTATCTCCGGTTTGCAGATCCAAGAAGCGGGCCCCGACCAACACCGCTCGTTGTTTGACGACTGCAATAAAGCGCCATCTGTAATACACCGTAAGATTCTTTTCGGCGCTAGCCATCGATTTAAAAATACTGTCGGCCACATGGGGTTCAAAGTGTGTATTGCTAACCCACCCGGTAGCCACTCGCTGCGCGCCTCCATAATGCCGGTAAATGCGGCTTCTAAATTCGCCCCAGATGCCCGAGGGCAATAGATGATTGCCATCGGTAGCCGATACACCGGCAGCACTTAGCATTCCTCCCAGCCAACTAGTCTCTTCTGCCATCATGGTGCGAGCACCCATACGGGCCGATTGAATACCGGCTGCCACACCCGAGGCACCTCCTCCGATTACCAGCACATCGGTCGATAGCGCCCGGGGGCTTTTGGCCAGCGTCTGGTGGGCAATAAGCAGTGGTGCCAGGCCAACCAGCAACGCATGCATAAAAAACCGATGTATGATACGCTTACAACGCATGTTCTTTTATAGCGAAGACAATGTTTTTGAAATTTGATACAATGAACGGGGAACATGAAAACACCCTTTCCATTTTCCCCCCTTTAATGAGAGCAATACTTCGCCGCGACGATTTAAATAACCAAACCACTCGCCAAAGTCGGAATCCCTAAAATGATTCCAGGTGTATTCATGAATAGTCTCGAACCAACTGGCACAAGCAGGATCTCCCGTTAGTTTGTATCCCTTGGCCAAGGCCACTAGTGCCTCTACATGCACCCACCAAAGTTTTTGATCCCACTCTAATTGTTGTGGGGGATGCCCGTGGGCATCCAGAAAATAAAAAATACCTCCATACTCTTTGTCCCAACCTGTTTGCAGGGTGTGGAGCATAATATCTTTTGCCTTTTCAACAAGTTGGCTGTCGTTAGCGCGCACCGCCAGATCCATCACAAACCACATGGCCTCGATAGCATGTCCCGGATTTAGTAACCTTCCTTCAAAACTGTCACAGAAACTACCATCCTCATAAACATTCTCTACAATTAGTCCGGTATCAGGCTGATAAAACACCTCCATCACTTCGTGGATCACTTCGGGAATAAGTGCCTCTACTCGCCGAGATCCAATGATGGGTTCTAATTCCAGGGCCAGGTTACATAGGATCATCGGCAAACTGAAATTCTTTAGCGGACGTGTGCCGGGTACGGCCTTATTGAAAAGATATTGTAAGGCTGTACCAAGGGCCTGCCATCTTGTGTTAACGAGAAGTACCAATTGCCTTCGTTATCCCTTCCGAATTTCTCCATAAAGTCCGCTCCGTGTATGGCCATCTGTAGCCACTCCGGTCGCGCCTCTACATGTTTGTACATGTAACTAAAGGTCCAAACCTCCCTGCCTTGCAGCCACATAAATTTGTCGGTATCGTACACCTTTCCCTCCCGATCGAGACAAGTAAAATACCCGCCATGCTTTTCGTCTTTGCTGTGGCGCAGCCAAAAAGGCAAAATATTCTCTTTTAACTCAGATAGGTACAGATCGGCATAACGACCGATAGTAGGCAGGTCCTTGGGCAGGGCTTGTGAAGCTAGCATTCGTTGAACCGTCTTGGGTTAGATAATGGGTTGCAGTTCAAGGATAAATATCATAAAAATAATTTCGTAAAACCCAATTCTTAATAAAATATTTTATTTAGTTTATCAACATAGGACTTTTTTGCAAGATTCACTTATATTAGTATCTGATTTTCATATAGTAATGAAAAAGTCGGCCCAACCCCCCAAACATCGAATCTTCGAGCTTTTTAGCGACGAAAATGCCTCGGGCGTAGCCTATAAAAATAAATTTCTAAAGCGTAGCATCCTACATCATCTCGACCAACAAGGCGATTTTACCATTACTGAACTTAGTCGTGAGCTCAATACCAGCGTTCCCAAGATCACGAGCCTGGTTAATGAGCTAATCGAAGACCGCTTGATACGTGATAACGGAAAATTCGATTCTACCGGAGGCCGAAGGGCCAGCAGTTATGGGTTGGTGGCCGAGGCCTGTTTCTTTATCGGTGTCGATGTAAAGCGATATTACATTAATGTAGGATTGCTCGATTTCAGAAAACATCTTATTAATGTAAAGGAAAAGATTCCGTACCGACTCGAAAATACACAGGAGTCCTTTCAGCAGTTGCTCGAATTGATTCGGCACTATCTGCAAGAGCTCACTATCCCCAAGAATAAGATACTGGGCATGGGCATAAACTTATCGGGGCGCATTAACCAGACCACCGGCTATAGTTATAGCTACTTTCATTTTCAAGAAGAGCCACTGGCCGAAACCATTCAACGCGCATTCGGAATTCCTACTTTCTTAGAGAATGATTCAAGAGCCATGGCCTATGGCGAGTTTAGTAACCGAGAGGTAGCCGGCACTCGCCACGTACTGTTCGTCAACATGGATTATGGAATAGGGTTGGGGATCTTGGTAAATGGTAAACTCTACTATGGAAAATCCGGGTTTAGCGGCGAGTTTGGACATATTCCATTTTTTGACAACGAGATCCTTTGCCATTGCGGAAAAAAAGGTTGTCTAGAAACCGAGGCTTCGGGTCAATCACTGCTTAGAAAATTCAGAGAAAAGATCAAGCAGGGATTCACCTCGTCGGCGATGAAGAAAAAGAAAGATCCCGCAGAGATCACCCTACTCGATGTTATTGCGGCGGCCCACCAAGAGGATATGCTTTGTATTGAAATGCTGGCCGACCTGGGAGAGAACATCGGAAAAGGGCTGGCCATGCTCATCAATGTATTCAACCCCGAACTATTGGTCTTAGGAGGAACGCTCTCCGAGACCGGAGACTATCTGCGACTACCGATTAAAAGTGCCATCAATAAATACTCGCTAAGCTTAGTCAACAGCGACACGCAGCTTCGTATCTCTCGGCTGGGCGAAAAAGCGGGTGTTATTGGGGCTTGCCTGATTGCTCGCGACAAGGTACTTTCGATCAAATAGCACAGGCCCATTAACGAAAAGATAATCTGATTGCTATTCACATTTGTTGATAAGTATTAGTAGGTTTTTTTCTGTCTAGAGGGTAATATTGAATCAGCTCTTTTGCATCACTAACCCCTTTACCTCACAAAAAAGAAGTGCCTTGACAGACACCATTATTAACCTCGAAACGATCAATCCGATCGAATTCTTCGGGGTCAACAACGGAAAACTCGACCTCTTAAAAAAGAAATTCCCTCTTCTCAAGATTCTCTCCCGTGGTACGCAACTTAAACTTAGCGGAGCTCCCGAGCAGATCGACTCTGCCCGCGAAAAGATCGGCGTGATCGTTTCGTACCTGGAGCGTAATGGCCATATGAGCCAACAGTACTTTGAACAAGTGCTAGGCGGAGACGACCAAGAGGTCATCGATCACTTTCAAGAAAAAAATCCAGCCGAGGTACTGGTGTTCGGGCCCAACGGAAAATCGGTGCGTGCCCGCACGGCCAACCAAAAGAAATTGGTGCAAGAGGCAGAGCAGAACGATATTGTGTTTGCCATTGGTCCGGCCGGTACCGGAAAGACCTACACGGCCGTAGCGTTGGCCGTAAGAGCCCTTAAAAATAAACAAGTCAAAAAGATCATTTTGACCCGCCCTGCCGTTGAGGCTGGAGAGAGTCTTGGTTTTTTGCCCGGTGATCTTAAAGAAAAGATCGATCCTTACCTCCGACCCCTCTATGACGCCCTCGATGATATGATCCCGGCCGATAAATTGGGCTATTACATGACAACCCGCACCATCGAGATCGCTCCGCTAGCCTATATGCGCGGCCGCACCCTCGATAATGCCTTTATAATTTTGGATGAGGCTCAAAACGCAACTGATCTGCAATTGAAAATGTTCCTGACCCGCATAGGGGCGAATGCCAAAGCGATTATTACGGGCGATATGACACAAGTCGACTTGCCTCGTAATCAACGAAGCGGGCTGCAAACAGCGGTTCGCATTTTAAAGAATATCGATGGTATTGGCCATATTGAGTTAGACGAAGAGGACGTAGTTCGTCACCGGTTGGTCAAGCAGATCTTGCGCGCTTACAATCAAGAACACGAAAAAGAACAGCCGCTGCACCAGCGTTGACAAGGGTACCGTTACACGATTGCACCTAAGAAAGCTTCGGCATAGGGTTACTCTAATTTTTTGTAATTTGCCCTATGCGCATTACCGTATTGAACACGCTGCTCCCCCCATTGACGCTGCTGCTCATTTTGTCGAGCTGTCAGCCAAAACAACAAAAAGTTCTCGTGGCCGAAAACGAATTGGACGCCGCCCGGCTTTTTATTCGATCGGCATTGGATGGCAAGTTCGATGAAGCGAAAACATTTATGGTGCAAGACTCTGTCAACAATAGTTACCTGGACATTGCTGCCCAATTCTATCAAAAAATGCCAACGACAGAAAAAGACAATTACAAAGGATCGACCATCGTTATTCACAGTGCTACGGCCATCAATGACTCGGTGGCAGTCGTTATTTACTCTAACTCGTATAAGAACGACCACGACACCTTACGCATTGCCAAACGCAATAATAACTGGCTGGTCGACCTAAAGTACCTGTACGAGCACGATCAACCATGATACGAATACTTCTTTTTGTGGCAACAGGTGGCGCCTTAGGATCAGTACTTCGCTATTTGATGCAACGTATACTAAATCCTTCGGCACAAGATAATTTTCCAACCGGCACCTGGTTAGCCAACACATTGGGTTGTCTATTAATCGGAGTGGCTTGGGCTATAAGTGAGAAGTATTATATATTCACTGAAGAAACAAAGCTTTTTCTTTTTACGGGTCTCTTGGGAGGTTTTACTACCCTGTCGGCTTTTAGCCAAGAGAGTATCATACTTTTTAAAGCCGAAAAGTTCTATCTGCTCGCTCTCTATTTAATGGCTACCCTTGTGGGTGGATGGCTAGCCACATGGGGTGGTTATAAGTTATTTTCAAACTAATCTAAAGCGCGTCCCAGACCTCACGGGCAAATGTTTCTAACGAGGGGTCCCGCGCCCCCATCAACAGCAAGACGCAATCGTCTGCTAAATGAGCGCGCAGGGTTTTGATCAATTCGTTTCGATCGGCTACAAAAAAGGCAGCCACCCCCCGCTTTTCAAGATCGTTGATTAGATCGCCAGCAGAAATATCTTTAACAGCAGCTCCACCGGCATAATAGATTTCGCTCATCCAGATCTCGTCTTGCTTTCGGAGCACCGCGGTAAACTCATTTACAAAATCATTACGCAAAAAGCGGGTGGGTTTAAATCCATGGGGCTGAAACCAGGCAATAACTTTTGAAGCCACGGGTTGACAGGCACGAATGGCGGCAGCACATTTAACGGGGTTATGTGCGTAATCATCAATTAACCAGACCCCCCTTTTTTGTCCCCATACTTGGTGACGACGGTAGATGCCTTTATACCCCGCCAACGCAGCAGCAGCTACCGCCAAGGGCACGCCTATTTGATGTGCCACGGCCATGGCGGCCAGCGCATTTTCCATATTGTGCTGACCGAGCTGTTGTAAATGAACAGGCTGATCATTAACCAAGAACGAGATGGTCATACCCGCCTGATCAAATGCCTCGGCGCTGTACCCAACCTCCTCATTGGTTTCAATCGTCTGCGTTCCTCGCACTACAAAATCCTTAGCCGCATTAGCAGAAAGAGTCGCTGCCAGCGGATGCGTGCGGTTGACCAAGAAATGTGCGCAGTGACTTCTAAAGGTGGTAAACAACGAAAGAAGTGTTTCGATCTCATCATGATCCTTGTCTACATTGAGCAAGACACCCATATACGGATGATACTGCACGATCGAACCATCGCTTTCATCGGCTTCAATGACCAACCACTCCCCTTTTCCGGCAACCGCATTACCGATCTTTCCTTCTTCGATAATACGCACCAGACCGGCACCACTAATAATACCCGGTTGATAACCCGCCCTGTCTAGTATCTCAAAAAGCATAGCACTGGTCGTGCTCTTACCACTAGTACCGGCTATCGCAATTGTTTTTTTGCTCAAAGCGATCAAGGACAAAAGGGCCGCCCGATGTATGATGGGAATACCCAGTTGTTTAGCTTGCTGCACCTCGATGATGGTATCTTCTATGGCGGTAGAAACAACGACCACATCGAAAGCAGCGGTCAGTGCGGTTCCATCTTGTTCAAAACAATGAATGCCCTCTTGCATCAATTTAGCTTGCACCTCGTTATGCGCTCCCTTTACAAATTGACGATCGCTACCCGCTACTTGCATACCGATTCCTTGCAAGTACTGCGCCAAGGCACTCATTCCAGTGCCGGCGATGCCAATAAAATAGGGTGTAGAAAAATCTTGTAGCGATCGAATCATAAAACAAAGAAACAAAATAATAATTGGAGGGGCGTCTAAATACCACTATCTTTGCCCCGTTATTTTGAGTCAACTGACTGTCCGTAACGGAACGATTCGTACTACTGCAAAGCTTCTGGTCTCCATTAGTTAGTCTTCTTTACCTTTTCGTTGTTCTCAAGTTTTTTTAATGCTTAATTTTTTTGCATGAACATTTATGTTTCAAACCTTCCCTTCGCCGTAACAGACGAGGATCTCAGAAGCTATTTTGCCGATTATGGCGAAGTAAGCTCAGCCAAAATCATCATGGACAAGTACACGAACCGCAGCAAAGGTTTTGGTTTCGTAGAGATGACCGATGATGCCGCTGCCCAAAAAGCCATCGGCGAATTGGACGGCGCTACGGTAGAAGGACGTGCCATTCGCGTGGCCGTTGCCAAACCCCGCGAAGAAAGACCTGCTCGCTCTGCTAACTATTCTAATAGTCGCTGGTAATACGCGTTGTCTTTTTTAAAAAGCCCTCTTGATTTTTCAAGGGGGCTTTTTACGTAAAAAAACCGCCCTTGTAAAAGACGGTTTCAATAGTGTGTTAAGAAAGGGGTTATGATCAGGCCCGTTGCTTTTGCTTGGCAGCCGTCTTAGCAGAAGAGGGTTTAGTAGCAGCGCGAGAGGCACCCTTTTTTACGGGGGCCTTGCCCTTTGACTTTTTTAGGGCCGATTGAATGGCAGCGCTCAGATTAGCAAATGTGGGTCGGCCGGTAAAAGGAACATCATTGATAAAAAAGGCAGGCAGGTCTTTTACTCCACGGTTGAGTCCTTCTTTGAGATCATCCTGTACTTGCCATCCGTAAACACCATTGACCAGGTCGTCGAGAAATTTCTTATTCTTGACCCCGGCTTCCATACTGTGAAGTTTTAAACTGGTAGTACCCAAATTTCTTCGGTTGCTGAAAAGTACATTGTGCATTTCCCAGAACTTTCCCTCTTGCGCGGCTGCAACGGCCGATTCGCTGGCCTTGAGGCTACGTTGGTGAATAAGAGTGAGCGGAAAATGTCTGAATTGAAATCTAATCTTGCCTTCGAACTCTTCGAGCAATTGCTTGACGATCTCATTTACTTTGGCACATTCCTCGCTCTCGTATTCGCCAAACTCCATCAAGGTAACGGGCGCATCTTTTTTACCAACGAAAATTTCGCGGGGCTCAATAATTATAACATCTTCCTTTTTAAATGCCATCTCTTTATTGTTTTGCCGGTTAGACAACCGACCATGATAATAACAACTGTTAGTGTTTTGGGTTGAGCACGTGCAAGAATCTTTTTTGCAACCCGGCTTCGGCTAAAGATAGGGGGTTTTTATCCCGCTCAACCACCGCTTAAAATATATTTAACATTTTCGAACAAGATAATTGATTATCAGTTACTTAAATGCAATTTTTAGCAATTAGCAAGAACCCTTAGCGACCTGAACTGAGCATCAAAACGCAGCAGCCTCGTTGTCAAGATAAAGGGCTTACGGCAGCAGTCCTATGACCTTGGTCACCCCATTTCGAAAGACCACGGTATTGTCGAAAACATCTACCAGCACCGGAGCGGACTTATCGATTTCTCCCGCCAGTATTTTTTTACTGAGCGGGTTGATGATCTCTTTTTGAATCAACCGCTTGAGTGGGCGAGCCCCAAACTGCACATCAAACCCTTGCGAGGCCAGATAGCGAAGCGTATAATCACTAAAATCAATGGCAATTCCCGCCGTGTCGTGGAGCATCTTTCTGAGCGCCTGTAACTGAATCTGAACAATGGCTACGATCTCTTTTTTAAGCAGCGGATTGAACATGATGATCTCATCAATTCTATTCAAAAACTCAGGTCTGATGGTCTGACGCAACAACTGCATCACCTCTTCTTTTGCCCGATGCGCGGCTGCTTCGACCTCACGCTCTTCGCGCACCGATTCAAATGCATCCATAATCAAATGGCTGCCGATATTAGAGGTCATAATGATGATGGTATTTCTAAAATTGACCAACCGACCTTTACTATCTGTCAATCGTCCATCATCGAGCACCTGTAATAAAATGTTCCATACATCTGGGTGCGCCTTTTCGATCTCATCGAGCAATACCACACTGTAGGGCTTGCGACGCACCGCTTCTGTCAGCTGTCCTCCTTCTTCGTAGCCCACATAGCCCGGAGGTGCCCCTACGAGCCGGCTTACGGTATGCTTCTCTTGGTACTCACTCATGTCGATACGTGTTAGCATCGATTCGTTATCGAACAATAGCTCTGCAAGTGCTTTGGCCAGTTCGGTCTTGCCCACGCCGGTAGTCCCTA
>Ga0194118_10007369_pt1 | contig 10616 bp, 8 predicted proteins | sample TA2MahsurfametaG_2_FD_148662 | JGI IMG/M metagenome (GOLD analysis project Ga0194118, IMG submission 148662) | Freshwater microbial communities from Lake Tanganyika, Tanzania - TA2015013 Mahale N5 surface | ecosystem: Environmental > Aquatic > Freshwater > Lake | place: Tanzania: Lake Tanganyika... | reverse complement strand
CCGTGCGCGCCCGCCACCGCCCATGCCGCCGAAGATCTGCTCGAACATCTCGGGATCGATCTGCGACGGATCGAATCCACCGAAGCCCCCGCCGAAAGGTTGGTCGCCACCGGCTGCAGCCGCACCGACGCCGCCCTGGAGCCCCGCGTGACCGAAGCGGTCGTAGGTGGCGCGCTTGTCGGCATCGGAGAGGATGTCGTAGGCCTCTTGGGCTTCAGCGAACTTGGCGGCTGCTTCCGGGGTCTTGTTGACATCGGGGTGCCATTGGCGAGCAAGCTTGCGGTGCGCGCGACGAAGGTCATCCGCAGACGCATCCCGCCTGACCCCCAGCACCTCGTAGTAGTCGCGCGGCATCGGCATGAGTATAGATTTGGCCCACGGAGCAAACGCCATGCCATCCGACTGCCAACCACGCCATGTCTCGCTCACGGTGCTTCCCGCCGCGGGCCATCGGCCGGCTCCGGCGAGCAGGATGTCCCGCAAGCGCTTCGCCGTGCTGCTGGTGGTGCAGGCGCTGATGATCGTGCATGTGCTCCATTGGCTCTGGGCCGACACCACGCTCGCACCGATCGAGCCGAGCGAGTCGATGGAAACCGTCAAGGACGGCGTGATCACCGTCGGCACGATCTTCTTCGCGCTCGCATTGGGCAGCACGGCGATCCTCGGCCGCTGGTTCTGCGGATGGGGCTGCCATGTCGTCCTGCTCCAGGATGCATGCGCGGCGCTACTGGCGCGCCTGGGCATCCGCCCGCGGCCCTTTCGCAGCCGGGTGCTCCTGTGGATGCCGTTCCTGCTGGCGCTCTACATGTTCGTGTGGCCGCTCGTCTATCGGTTCGCGCTCGCGCCGATCCTGCAGCCGAACCTGACCTGGCCCGGCTTCAGCATGAAGCTGGTCACTGATGACTTCTGGGGCACGTTCCCCGGTTGGGCCGTGGGGATCCCGTTCCTGCTGGTTTGTGGAGCGCTCACGGTGGTCTTCCTCGGCAACAAGGGCTACTGCACCTACGCCTGCCCGTATGGCGGATTCTTCGCGCCGCTTGATCGCTTTGCGCGCGCCCGCATCCGGGTGAGCGATGCCTGCGACCAGTGCGGCCACTGCACCGCGGTCTGCACGAGCAATGTGCGCGTGCACGAGGAAGTGCGCGACTTCCGCATGGTCGTTGACAGCGGTTGCATGAAGTGCATGGATTGCGTCAGCGCGTGCCCGAAGCAGGCGCTGTCGTTTGGCTTCGGTCCGGGCCCGGGCCAGTCGGTGCCTGCCGCGGCCAGGCTCTTCGACCTCTCGATCACCGACGAGGTCTTCATCGCCGTCGTGGCCGGGGTCTCCTTCCTCGCGGCCTACTCGCTGCTGCCGCTTCTCTTCGCCAGCGGTCTTGCGGCGTGCATCACATGGGCCGTCTGGACCGGCTGGCGCGTGGTTGCATCCCGTGACGCTTCGGCGCTTGGGGTCGTGCTGCGCCAGGCCGGTCGGGTGCGCGCGGCAGGGATTGTCGCCGTGCTGGCGGCTGCCGGGGCGCTCGGCATGGTGCTGCCGACCGCTGCCGCCGGCGTGGCGGCGTGGGCGGCCGATCGATTCGATCGCAAGGTGCTCGTGGCCGAACAGATGGTCTTCGATGCGGACGGCGTGCTGCCGGACCGGGAGACCATCGAGCTCGTCGATGCGGCGTCAACCTGGTACCAGCGTGCGCGCTCGATCGGTCAGGGCGGCTGGGCCGTGCTGCCCTCGCGTGACCGGGAATTCAGCATGCGCCTGGCGTGGCTCGCCGCGGTGAAGCGCGACCATGCGCGCGCCCTCGAACTCCTGCAGGCCATGCACGAGGAGGGCACCAACGAGGTCATCGCCGCCAGCGTGGCGCGCATCCTCCGGGCGGCGCGTCAGGGCAACGAGGCCCGAGCGTGGGTCGCCGGTGCGCTGGCGGAGTACCCGATGTGGGAGGCGATCCGCGACGAGGAGATCCTGTGGCTCATGTCCGAAGGCCGTGACGAGGAAGCGATCGAGGCCGCTCGCGCTTGGGTTGCCGCACGCCCCGACAGCCTGAATGCACTCCGGCGCCTGAGCGTGGTGCTGGTCGAGCGGGGCTCGGGCGATGGGCAGGTCCACGAAGGCATCGCGCTGGTCGATCGCACCCTTGAGCTCGCACCGGGCAACGCCGGTGCAATGCTCGTGAAGGCCAACGGGTTCGCCAGGCTTGGGCAGAATGGCGCGGCGATCGCCACGCTGCAGGAGGCCACCCGCATCGCCCCGGCAGAGCGTGGACTCTGGGAGGCACTCGCTGATGCCTGTGCCCGCGCGGGTCGTGAGATGGAGGCACAGGCCGCGCTTGCGGAAGCCGAGCGCCTTGCTGCCGAGGAACAGAAGCGGCTCGAGGCAGAGCGTCGATGATCGCACGCTTCGCTGCAGCGGTGGTAGAGTTCCCGGCCCCATGCCGAGCGCGCTGCTCGACATCCTCACTCCTGCCACGATCCGTGTGCCGATGAAGGCGTGCACTCGGCAGGATTCGATCTACGAGCTCGTCGACATGCTGGCCGCGCAGGGGGATATCGGCGATGCCACGGTCCTGCGCGATTCCGTCTGGGAGCGTGAGCGCCAGCGCTCGACGGGCATCGGCGAAGGCCTGGCGATTCCTCACGGCAAGTGTCCCGGTGCGCGCGCGGTCAGGCTGGCGATCGGCCGCCCCGCGCAGCCCATCGATTGGGACGCCATCGATCGCCGCCCGGTTCGGCTGGTGTGCCTGCTGGTCAGCCCCCCGGACCGCATTGCCGAGCACATCCAGGCCCTCGGCCGGATCAGCCGCGTGATGTCCAACGCAGCCTTCCGGGCGCAGTGCTACGAAGCCGCCAGCGCCGAGCGCATGTACGAGCTGTTCACGGCCGTCGAGCGCGGCGCCTGAACGCGTCGGAGCCGTCGCGCGCCACGCCACATCGCTGACCCGTCGCGCGGAGGCTCCGGTTCACGGACCGAGCAACGCGTGATACGAGCCGTTGTGCACCGAGGTCGCGCGCGAGCCCGGCACGCCGGCAGGAGCCATGGCCTCATCGTGCTCGATCCGCAGCTTGAGCCTGCGGGAAAGCCACTCGGCCTGCGAACGGTTCTCTGCGTGCTCAAGGCTGCAGGTCGACCAGAGCATGCGCCCCTCGCGTGCGAGCAGCGGTGCATGGTCCAGCGCGATGCCCTGCTGCAGTTCGACCAAGCCTGCCAGCCCCTTTGTGCTGAAGCGATACTTCGCCTCGACGCGCCTGCAGAGGACACCGGTGTTTGAGCAGGGGACATCGAGCAGGATCAGGTCGAAGCCTGCGCCGAACGACGCGAGCTGTTCCGGGCCAACGACCTTCACGCGTGCGTGGCCCTTGAAGCGCTGACGGAGCGCCGCGCGACGAGGACCATCGACATCGGTCGCGATGACCTCGGCAGCGGGGTGCGCGGAGGCGAGCTGTGCCGTCTTCGTGCCGCGCCCTGCGCACGCATCGAGGATGCGCCTTGGCTGCAGGTGCCGTGTCGCATCGACCGCACGGGCGCTCGCAGGATCCTGCACGCGTGCCTCGGGGAAGGTTCGGAGGGCGGCCATCAGTGCATCGTGCCCGCCTTCCCAGACCATGAAGCCGGCGCGATCGTGCTGCGCCATCGGCCACGCGGCCTTGGTGTTTGGATCGATGGCACCTGCAGGGATCCCCGTCACGGCCAGCCCGGGTTGCACGAGCGACTGCACGGCGAGCATGACCGCGGGCTCGAAGCCCTTCGTGCTCGTCCAGTGCTCGAAGAGCGCGCGACCGATGCTGCACTGTGCCGAAAGCCGTTGCACCTGGCTCTCGGGCAGCAGGGCATCCGTCAGGAGCCGCACGCGCCCATCGGACAGGGGCAGCGCATCGCGCCGCTCGCGCCAGCGCGCGGCGTCTGGATCGTTGGCCTCGAGCAGGCCGCCGCGCAGCGCGATCACCTTTCGGAGCACGGCGTTCACGAACGCCGCGGGTCGAGGGTGCACACGCTCCTTGGTCCACTCGACTGCGTCATCGACGACGGCGTGGTCGGGCAGGCGGTCGTGCATGAGCAGCTGCGCAGCGCTGCCCATGAGTACGCCACGGACTTCAGGCTGCACCTCGTCGAAGCGGCGCGTGACGCATGCACTGAGCACCGGGACGATGGCGCGCCAGTGACGGAGCGTCGACTGCTCGATCGCGCGCGCCAAGGCCGCATCACGCGGTTCGAGCCCAGCGGGAGCATCGTCGCCAAAGGCGAACTCGGGGTAATCGGCAGCGTGACGCGCCAGGCGCGCGAACGCCGCCGCTCGTGCCGGACTGGCGCTCACGCCCGCACCGTGCGCCGGGCCGCCTTCGCGAGCTTCGACGCCACGTCAGTGCGCTCCCAGGTGAAGGTGCCCTTGCCGCCCTCGCCGGGCTCGCGGCCGAAGTGGCCGTGGTAGGCGGTGGGCGAGTAGATCGGACGCAGCAGGTCCAGCGTCCCGATGATTCCCGCCGGCGTCAGGTCGAAGTGCGAGCGGACGAGCTTGGCCAGTGCCAGATCGCTCACCTTGCCGGTGCCGTGGCTGTCGATGAGCACGCTCGTCGGCTCAGCGACGCCGATCGCGTAGGCGACCTGCACTTCGCAGACATCCGCGAGGTCGGCGGCCACGATGTTTTTCGCGATGTAGCGGGCCATGTAGGCGGCGCTGCGGTCGACCTTGCTCGGATCCTTGCCGCTGAACGCACCGCCGCCGTGGCGGCCGCGGCCGCCATAGGTATCCACGATGATCTTGCGGCCAGTCAGGCCGCAGTCACCATGCGGGCCGCCGATCTCGAAGCACCCGGTCGGGTTCACGAAGACCTTGACGCCGTCATGCCACCAGTCGCCGAGCACCGGCTTGATGATGTGCTTGGTCACGGCCTCGTGCAGAGCCCCCTGTCGCGTGTTCCAGTCGGGCGAGTGCTGCGTCGACAGCACCACGTTCTCGATGCGGCGCGGGTTCAGTCCGTCGTACTGCACGGCGACTTGGCTCTTCGCATCAGGGCGAAGCCCCTTGATGATGCCCTTCTCGCGCACTTCGGCCTGGCGTGCGACCAGGCGGTGCGAGAGCGAGATCGGCAGCGGCATGAGCGAGCGCGTCTCCTTGCACGCGAAGCCGAACATCATGCCTTGGTCGCCCGCGCCCTGCGCCTTCTTCTTCTTGCCGACCTTGGTGTCGACGCCCTGGGAGATGTTCGGGCTCTGTGCGTGCAGCGTCACCACCACGCCGCAGCTGTCGGCATCGAAGCCGACGCCCGCCTCGGTGTAGCCGATGCGCTTGACCGTGTCGCGTGCCACCTTCTGCACGTCGACGTACGCCTTGGTGGTGACCTCGCCCGCCACCACGGCCAGACCGGTCGTCACGAGCGTCTCGCAGGCCACTCGGCTGCGGGGATCTTGGGCGAGCATCGCGTCGAGGACGGCGTCCGAGATCTGGTCGCTGACCTTGTCGGGATGGCCCATGGAGACGGATTCGCTGGTGAAGGTGTGCAGTCCTGCGGGCATGTCGGGTCCTTAGTTGGGGCAGAAAGCGGTGAACTTTGGGCCAATCCTTCCGAATCAACGCTTGGCGGAGAGCCGGAGGGATGCCACGATGAGGGGTCGGATCCTAATCGGCAGCCGCCCGGGCGTGCGCTCGGGCGGAGACCTACGATTTCCTGAAGACACGATGCCAGCGTTCTCGACCATCCTCATTGCCGCCGCCGTCGCTCAGGCTCCCGTCCGAGCGCAGGCCAAGGTGGCCGCTTGGGCATGGGAGCCGGGGCCGCAGGTTCAGCAGATCCCCGATCGCGCCGCTGCCTGCTTGAATGCGCTCGGCGGCCGGGTGACAGGCGGTGTCGGAGCTGCGCGCGCGGTGGATCCAGTCGCCCGAAGCATTGGTCTTGATCGCTGGATCGCCATCGAGTTCCCCAACGGCACCGAACCAGTCGGCGCGTGCGCGATGCTGGCCGGGGCATGGGAAGGCTTCGAGGTGGTCGAGCCCGATGGTTCGGGGTCGCTTGCCGATCTTCCCAATGACCCGTCGTTTCCCCAGCAGTGGGCGCTGCGCAACACCGGACAGACCGGCGGCCTGCCTGGGTCCGACGTCAACGCCGTACCAGCGTGGAGCCAAGCCTCCTCGACCGGCCTGACCATCGCGTTCCTCGATGGCGGCGTCCAGCCGCTCGCTGAGTTCGGCAGCCGCATCCTTCCGGGATGGAATGTGCCGCAGCAGTCGACCGTGACCACCGATACCTGTGGCGGCCACGGCACCCATGTGACAGGCATCGCCGCCGCCGCGGGAAACAACGCCGCGCTCATGGCCGGCATGTGCTGGGATGCGAAGATCCTGCCCATCGTCATCGTCAATCCATGCACGTTCTTCGAACAGTGGGTGGCTGAGGGGCTGGTGTGGGCCATCGATCATGGCGCGGATGTCGTCAACATGAGCCTGCAATCCAACGCCGGCGGCCAACTGCTGCGTGATGCGGTGCTCTACGGCGAGGCGCTCAATGTGCCGATGGTGGCGGCCACCGGCAACAACAACCTCTCGCTTCCCGCGTTCCCCGCCCGCTGGCCCGAGACGATCGCCGTGGCGGCATCGACCCATGCCAACCTTCGCTGGGTGAACTCGAACTATGGTGCCGAAGTGGATTTGGCCGCTCCGGGTGAAAACGTGCTCAGCCTGACCACTGCGGGCGGGGTGATCTCGCGGAGCGGAACCAGCATGGCCGCGCCGCATGTCTCTGGTGCCGTGGTGCTCATGCTTGCAGCGAACCCGGCCCTCACCAATGCCCAGGTCAGGTCGATCCTCGCTGCAACCAGCGTCGACATGTCGCCTGCAGGAGTCGATGAATTCACGGGAGCGGGTCGACTTGATGCTGGCGCCGCCGTGGCGATGGCTGCATCGCTCGCGCCCCCTCCGGGCGATCTTGACGGCGACGGCGATGTCGACGGCGCGGATCTCGCCATCATGCTCGCTGGCTGGGGTCCATGTGCGTCGTGCGCCTCGTGCCCGGGCGACTTGGACGGCAATTGCGAGATCGGTGGCTCGGACTTGGGAGCATTGCTGAGTGCGTGGAGCCCGGATTGAGCAGCGCCGAACCGGTCACACCGATTCGTGTTGAGCTCAGCAGGATCCTGATCCGCGAGATGGCCGACATGCAGGTGGTGGAACTGCGAGATGTCGCTTCGGGTCGCTCGTTCCCGATCGTCATTGGCTTGCCCGAGGCCTTTGCGATCGAACGGCGCCTCAAGGGCGAGGAGCCCGAGCGGCCGCAGACGCACGACCTGCTCGACCAAGTCATCACCGAACTTGGTGCGCGCCTTGCACGGGTGGACATCGTCGACCTGCGCGAAGGCACTTTTCACGCAGTGCTCACGCTGGATACGGCGCAGGGGCCCGTGGCGCTCGATTGCCGGCCGAGTGATGCGCTCGCGCTGTGCGCCGATGGGCGCGCCGAGATCTGGGTCGCCGAGTCCGTGATCGAGCGCGCGTCGAGCGGCGCCACGCCGCAGGCGTTCCCCTTCGTCGCCGACGAAGACGACGACCACGACGATTGACCGCGCGGGGGGGCCGGCGTTTCCGTGCGCTGCGTGCTTGCCGTTGCTGTGCGGCCGTCGCTCCGTTGGGGCGCCGGCATGCCTCGTTCGCTCAGACAGTCCTCGCCTGCTCAGAAACTGGCGCGGATGTCACTTCGTGGTCACTGACTGGCACTGCGCGCCAGCTTTCCTCGCAGGCTGCGGAACTCGCTCGGCGAGGCATGCCGCGCCCCTTTTCCGCGACGGCCGCATGACAGAGCGAACCTCGTTCGATCGCAGCAACTGAACACCCACGAGAACGGTCGAGATCGTCCCAAGCGACCGCGTTCATCAAATGTCGTGCGCTCGTCCGGAGCGACCGAGCGGTTCCGAGCTGCGCGGCCTGCGGAGTCGCGAAGGCGGCACGGTGTGCGACCATCGGAGGCGGGTGCCAGCCCCGCCGAGCGACGCAGGAGGAGCGCGCGCGGAGCCGGGTGCAGCGCGCGCGTCCGCGCGGCCGGGACCCGAGGTCGCGGGAGGACGAGCGCGACGTCCCGCCACGAACGCAATCGCGCAAAAAGCTCCTCGTTCACATCACTCCGAAGTCACGTTCGGGGGTCGAGATTGCAGGATCGGAGGGTTCAAGTCTCGCAGCGCGGTCCTGCGCCGCGCCTTCGGTCATCTGGTCGCCCAGCAACTCCTGCAGCACCACGGTCGCGAACGCACCCGCAGGCAGGTCGAACGCCACGCGGATGTACGGACCGTGCTCGTCGAAGCCGCCCTCGCACTGCGCGTTCGTCACTGGCACGCGTAACGGACGGCGTGTCCCGGTTGGTGCGAGCGCACCGTCGGCAAAGGCCGCGTGGTCGATCCTGAAGTCAGCGCATGCAGCACGCTCGATCTCGCCCGGCACACCCTCTGCGGGAGCGAAGTCGCGGCCCGGCATGAGCCCGCTCGGCGAGAGTTCGAACGCGTGCAGCCGCGGCAGCACATCGGAACCTTCCTCAAGCATGGGCGCATCGATGCGGAACGAGCGCCCACTGCGGTGGTGGTACGCGCGGTCGCCATCGAGCAGCGTGCCCAGCGTTCCCGCCTCGAGCCGACGCAGCACCGTGCGGTTGAAGACCGCTGATTGGAGCGCGGCGATCCAGAAGTCGCGCACGATGCCTCCCTCCGAGCGCACGGCCTGCTCGGGTGACCTGCCGGCGATCAGCGCTTGAAGCGCGGAGCGCTCGGCGCGATCATTCCTGCCCCATTGCTCGAGCGCGGCGCCCAGATCGCCCCGCGCGAACGCCTCGCGCCTTTCATGCTGGCGCTCGGGGAACGCAGTCCCGTGCAGCCCAAGAAGCTCATCTAGCGCATCCTGCCACCGTGCCTGCAGCACATGCAGCCCCATGACATGGTTGTTGGCCCGGTAGCCGAATCGCTGCGGGCCGTAGAAGTCAGGAACGCCGATCCGCGAGAGCTCCTTCAGCCGCGACCAGACGATGGTGGCCTTCAGGGGATCGAGGCCTCGGATCCTGATCGCGAATCGATTGCCGGCCAGGTGCCCGCGCCGCAGTTTGTTGGCGTGACGCGTCATCCACAGCAGCATCACCTTCGGATGGTTGAGCTGCACCGCGGCGGGCTCACGCCCCGGCAGGTGGATGCTGACGGTCTGCCGGGTCACGGCGCGGCGATCCTTCATGCCAGCGAATCCGATCGCGCGTGCCGGCACGTTGAAGTGCTTCGACAGGATCGAGATCAACTCGACGTGCTGCACATCCTGCTTCTGCACTCCAACATAGAGGTGTTCACCTTGGCCGCTGGGCTCGTAGAGCGGGAGTTCCTCGACCAGGAAGTCCTCGGGGCGCTCCTTGATGTGGCCCCCGAGCGTGCCGGCGGGGAGCAACCCGCGTGCAGGCAGCGGTGACGGGATCGGCTGAGGTGATGATGCGGATGAGGATGACGGCATGGATGGATGCACGGGTGATGACAGAGGAGCGGGGGGACAAGCGTGATCGCGTACGCCCAGATCATCGTGCGGATCATGGTTCATGATTCGCTCCCCAACGCGATGCCGACATGCGCGAGATGGGCACGCATCTGCGCAGCAGTGTGCCCCTCGTGATCGACCTGGTGCGCCTGCCATCCGGCTCGGCGCGCGCCCTCGCAGTTCTCCGCGAGGTCGTCGAAGAGCAGGATCCGGTGGGCGGGCACGCCCAGCACCGCTGCGGCATGTGCATAGATGGCTGGTTCAGGCTTGGCCAGAAGCAGCTCATGCGAGGCGAGCCGGTGACGCAAGCGGTTCAATGCGGGGAACTCGCGAAGCATCCGCTCCCAGTGCAGGCTGTTGGTGTTGGAGAGGCAGCCGGTCACCACGCCGCGCGCGTGCAGGTCGTCAATCAGTTCCACCGTGCCTTGATAGGGAGCATCGACGATCGACTCGAGCAGGGCGCGGCCGATCGAGACTGGCGCACCGGGCTCAAGTGACCATGACCAGATCGCTGCACAGTCCTCGAAGGTCCGGTCGCCCCGTTGCCAGGCATCAAGCGCCTTGCCCCGCTCCGTACGCATGAGCGGCTCAAGCGATCGTGGCGTGGGCACGACTCCAACGGCCGCGCACTGAGCAGTCCATGTTCGGCGGATGCGCACCAGAACGCCGCCGAGGTCGAACATCACCGCATCGATCGCGCGTTCACGCATGGCGACTGTTGTACCTCGCGCAACTGCACTCGATGGGCAGTTGGGACCACCCAACCGTGCCACCAATGGGAACGGAGCAGGAGCGTTGGCTCCTGCTCCGTTCGACATGGGTGTCGCCCTCAGTGCCGGCGGCGGGAATTCAGCAGTGAGCCACCGAACATCAGCACGATCGCTCCGGGTGCCGGGACGTCGGGGACATCGGGCCCCTCAGGACCATCAGATCCGTCGGGGTTGTCCGGCCAGTCCTGTTCGTTCCCCGGACCACCATCCGGTGGGTTGGGGTTGGGGTTCGCTGGATCGTCGGGATCCTCGCCATCGGGCCAGTCCGGTCCATCTGGATCGGTCGGGTCAGTTGGGTTGGTCGGATCATCCGGGTCATCGGGATCATCCGGATCATCCGGATCATCCGGATCATCAGGGTCCTCTGGTCGAT
>Ga0194118_10007357_pt1 | contig 10632 bp, 11 predicted proteins | sample TA2MahsurfametaG_2_FD_148662 | JGI IMG/M metagenome (GOLD analysis project Ga0194118, IMG submission 148662) | Freshwater microbial communities from Lake Tanganyika, Tanzania - TA2015013 Mahale N5 surface | ecosystem: Environmental > Aquatic > Freshwater > Lake | place: Tanzania: Lake... | reverse complement strand
CATCTAATTCTAATATGCTTATAATTTTATTACATATTTCTTCTCTTTCTGTATGATATTTAATTGATAATTTTTCACGCATTATTCGGTTATATTATACTATAATAGTATAACGTTTTTATTATGGTTTTTTATTTTTTATATTTTTTTAATGTTCTTCTGCGTGTAGAATTTGTTGATGGTAGTTTGAATTGTGACTTATCAAAAGCATAATTAAAATAATTTTTATAATTTTCTGGTTTGATTTTTCCTATTGCTGTTTCAACTGATTTATTCAATTCATTATAACGTAATACACTTTTATTTTGTTTTAGATAATGTTTGAGTTGATTGAACCACGCTTCAATAGGATTTGTAATAGGAGTATAGGGCACAGAATGTAAATAGTTATTACCACTTTTTCTATCGCATTCCATACATAATTATTTCTATGACCACCAGCATTATCCATTGTTATTAGATGGTCTTTATATTTACTAAATATGTATTCATTCATAAACTCAACAAATCTTTCCTTATTCATAGCACCTTTTTCAAACATCGTCCAGCCAATACATTTTGAATTACTAATTGCAACTAATAACGTATATTTACGAAACATAAATGTATCGTTTGTTTTGAATATACACCGCTTACCTAATTCACACCGAGAATATTCATTCATCATAACTGGTCTTATTGCGGTTTCATCAATACTAATAATTTTATTTAGCGGATATCTACTTATTTCCACATAAAACTTATTCATTTCATTTTGTTTATAAATTGGTTTATTATGACGAATAACTGGAAAATGACTATGTCTTGTTCGTTTTCTTGTTTTATTATTATCACGAAGAATATTACCAAGTTGTCTTGCTGAAATATCAAGTGATTTATGTAGTTTTTGTAATTGATAATGTAATTCATTCATAGTAATTTGTTCGTTTTGTTTTAGCAATTGTAAGGCATCTTTAACTTGTTCTTGTGTGATTTTATAAGATACTGCTGGTCTGTTATTACGTGTTATATTGTGTTGATTATTACGTGTTATATTGTGTTGATTATTATATTTATCAATCCATCTTTTCAAACTTCTTTCACTACATTTGAATATTTTACACGTATTTACATATGAACCATCGTTTTCTAAATGATATTTAACTGCTGTAATTTTATAATCTTCGCTTTTATGTGAGGGCATTGTGTTATATTATATTGCTAATAAATATAATAAAAAACGGCGTTTTAAATTACCAAGGGTGTAAAGATATTTTGTGTAATTTATGAATTAGATAATGACCACAAGAAAATTATTAGTCCAAATTATTTCCGATATTCATCTTGAACTAACAAAAAGTATTCCAAAGATCGCTCCGAAAGCACCCTATCTATTTTTAGCCGGAGACATTTCGAGACCAAACCATTCTTCATTTTTAGAGTTCTTAACATATTGTAATGCTAACTGGAGCAAAACATTCTATGTTCTTGGAAACCATGATTATTGGGACAATTCATCATTTCTACAACAAATAAAAGAAAATGTAAAAAAGATTATTAGTTACAACAAACTAACAAATATAAGTATTTTAGACAACAATTTTGTTAGTTTAACACCAGAACTAATTGTATTTGGTTCTACCTTCTGGACTAAGACAACATTCACAGAAAGAGATGCAACAATGTATGTCAACGATTACAATATGATTCGTTATTGTGATATTGATAATTTAACACCTAAAATCGAATACATTACACCGAGAACAATGAATATATTACATAGTAAAGACCATGAATCGATTGATAGGTTTCTGAATAATGATGAACTAACAAAAGATAAAAAAGTAATTATAATCACACATTTTCCGCCCCAAAGAAGTGGAACATCTCATCCAAAATATATAAAGCAACATCCAAATGTGGCAGAATATTTTAGTCATCCGGATGGCACTATTCGTTCTTTTTTTGGAAACGTAAATAACATAGTTTGCTGGATAAGTGGTCATACACATTATTCTTACGATTTCAAGTCTCCTGAAGGAATTAGACTAATTTCTAACCAAATGGGTTATACACGTGATGCAATGACAAGAGAAAGCGGATTCCGAGATGATTGCCTTTTTGAAATAGAATATTGATTATTATTGATAAATGATAAATAATGTATAACATTAGTTTTTCATGTTACACATTATTCAGTTGAAGCACATGTCGCCGAATAATTACCAAACTTCTCATTTAAAATCGAGTTCTTGTTCTGTTTTTTTCGTTGAAGACGCGATTTAATCTGATATGTATTGGATGGTATAATCTTATTATTCAATATAAAATCGTCATTATCTTCGTGTAGTTCAGGTAATACGCGTGTCAATGGCTTATCAACAATCAAAAATAATCTTTCATTACGTAACAATGAACGATATTCTTGAATAGAAAGATTGCCATAAAACTTATCTAACATATATAATGGATTCGGTGCTGGTTTTATATTTTTCTTATAATTATAAATCTTTGTGTAAATATGATTAAACATGTGATATCTTTCAAATTTGGTAGAACTATCGAGTGTTTCATTCATTAAATATGCTACACCACATTCAGGACTACAGAAACATCCATAAACCTCATAGCTATTGTTAAAAAAATGCTTTGGTATATAAACTGGCGGATTATCAAACTCACAAGTATCCCAGAAACAACACGATTTCTTATTATTCACATTATTTATATGTAAATTGTGTTCCAATTGTTTTAATTTTCTCCAAATCTCTTTCGTTGCGTCTTTATTTACACTCTCTTCATCGTCACAATCATAATCATCATTATCGTCATTGTTATTAACATTGTGACTATTGTGACCATTATTATGGCTATTATTTATGATATGTATATTTTCACCTCCAATTATTTCATAGTTTAAATTGGTATTATGATGACCCAAAAAACTATAAGATTCTATATAATTACCTGAACCAGATGGGTTATTGGGTGTTTGTAGATCTTTTAAATGGCACTTTAAATGTAAAATTACATTCTGTTTCTCAGTAACAATTATATTACTTATTGGTGTATTCACAATTATTTTACCACCCTTCGGTTTACGACCTCTTTTCTTAGTAACCTTTTCTTCGGCCGTTATCTGATTATTCAATTCTTCTTCAATTGTATCAATATTTGCTTCTGTAATGGGTTGCTCTTTATCCTCAGTAATAGTCATATTTATTACATCCGTTTGCTTCTGCGGTTCTTCCTCTGGAACTTTCTTTACAACAGATAGAATATTTAATGATGCCATCAAATCTTTCTTTGATTTACGACCTCTCTTGGGTTTCATTGCTTCGACATTAGACATTTTTATTGATATACTTATTAATATGTCCGTTTTAAATAGTTTTTATAAGTATTATAAGTTGTAACATTCTCTGCAAACTGATAAATAATTGTCAGTTCCAATTACAGTTTGCTCTTTTTCAGTAGTAATTCTTTTTGAAAATATTCCTAATGTTCCATCTTTACATAAATCACAAAATGATTTTAGTTTAATAACATCATCACATAATGGAATTAAGTCTAAAATCTGTCCAAATTTCTTTCTTTCAAAATCGCCATCTAAACCACAAACATAAACTTTCTTCTTTTGTTCTAGCATTTTTTTAACAAATTCATCCAAGTCTGGGAAGAATTGAGCTTCATTAATTAAAACAGTGTCACAATTATAGATAGAATACTTTTCCTGAAATCTAGGAATACTCACATAGTCAGATAATTCAATGATTTCATTCTTATCAATATATAAGTCCATCAAATTGCTAGTTTTAATACACGAAATCTTCAAACCATCGTGTGATGTCATCATTTCTATATCATATCTGGTATCCAAATTATGATTAATAGCAATAGCATTGATGTTACAAAACCTACATTTGTTATAAGTATCAATTAAGTATTTAGTTTTTCCAGATTTCATATTACCAATAATGATGTATAGTTCACCTTTTCCTTTAATGTTACTCATTGTTAATGCTGACATTTGTTAGTTATAATTATATGATTCAATTTTTTATATATTTATTTCAATAATTATATAAAAATATTGTTTATAATCATTATATTCATTAATATGATAAAAACAACTAGTATTCCATTAGTAGAAGCTTATAGGCCAAAATCATTCAATGATATTGTTCTAGATAAGACTAACAGAAAGTTATTAAATAACATAATTGAGACAGGACATTTTCCACACATTCTATTTTATGGACCACCTGGAACAGGCAAGACAACATCTGCTATGAAAATTATCGAAGAGTATCAGAAAAAAAACAATCAAACTAACAAGGAATTAATAATCCATTTGAACGCATCAGATGAAAGAGGTATTGATGTAATTAGAACCCAGATAAGTCAATTTGTAAACTCGAAAACAATGTTTAATGCTGGTATGAAGTTTGTCATTTTAGATGAGGTCGATTATATGACTAAAAATGCTCAACAGGCTCTTCGATATTTATTACAGAATTTCAATAATAATGTTAGAATATGCTTAATATGTAACTATATTAGTCGCATTGATGAAGGTTTACAGAATGAATTTCTTAAACTCCGATTCAATCAATTGCCAGAAGAAGATATCATTAAATTTTTAAAACATATATCAGATAGTGAAAAATTACATTTCGACGATAATACGCTTAAACTTATACAAAAGGTTTATAAATCGGATATTAGAAGCATGATTAATTTTATGCAAACTAATCAAGATTCTATTATAACAAATATTAATGTAATTGATGACACCATTTGGGAGCAACTTTATTGCTTAGTTAAGCTTAATATAAACAGAAACTCATTCAATTTTGTCGAAAATATTAGTCGACAATTCAATATTGATAAAAAGACAATTATAAAAGACTTCTTTAATTACTTAATTAGAAACTATGAAGAGCTAAATATTCCCCAATTTTTCAGTTTAGTTGAAAATATAATTCATTTTGAAGATTGTGATATTAGTATATATGTCAATTATTCTTTGTCTAAACTATCTAAACTATTACAAGAATTGTAATACAAATTTCGCATCTTCAACTTATTCATAAACTCATTTGGTGGAGAGCATTTTGTGGGGTCAAAAAAACTAGTTTGTAAGCTGTATTCGAATGCCTCCTTTGTTGTAGGCGACTTTTGCGGAATTAAAATATTTTTGCTTCTTTCATAACTTATTTTATTCATTATTCTATATTGAAAGAAAATAATTGAAATATTTTAATTTAAAGAATATAAAGACATAGATAGAAGATTACTTATGATTTCATCCAACATAGACGATGAATGGCTTAATTTTATTAGCAAAAAAAATAATTATGACGATGACAGTGATTGTGATTTGGATATGAATGAAGTTTCAAATGATATTTCTAACAATTTAAATGATGACATTGGTTACAATAATATTGATATTCCTAAACCATCTGAAATATACATTTCAACAAAATCGAAGATTGCCTATTTGACAAAGGAAGTTGATTTGAAAGTATTCTGGAACATCCCTGTAATTTCTTATGTTGAACCTCGTAGCGGTGTTATTAAGAAACAAATTAAAATTAACTCTAAAACAAAAGAAGAATTGGAGTTAGTTCAAGAGAAGCTTAAAAATGAATTATATTATGAAGAAAATATTATTTCACATATTGACAATCCAAATGGTCGCATTAAGTTTAAAGATGTTAGAAAAATTACAATTGGAATATCAAAAAAAGATATTATGAGTTATCGTTCAAAAAAGAAGCAGGCATTTTATAATTGTTTTGTAACGATTATACGTTTAAAAGTAGAGAATACATTCAAGGAGTTTCATGTAAAAATATTTAAGACTGGAAAGGTGGAAATACCAGGAGTCCAGAACGACAATATGTATAAAATGGTTTTACAATTTATTATTGAAATGTTACAGCCATTTTATGATGTAGATCTAAGCTATTATGAAAACAGCGATACTGTCTTAATTAACTCAAACTTCAATTGTGGCTTCTACATTAATAGAGAAGCATTGTTCGATATTATTAAAACAAAATACAATATTCAGGCAATTTATGACCCTTGCTCGTATCCTGGAATCCAATGTAAATTCTATTTCAATAAGAATAATGATACACAAACTGGCATTCAAACGAAAAAAACAGAAAATTCATTTGAAGTATCATTTATGATTTTTAGAACAGGCAGTATTCTAATTGTGGGAATGTGTGACGAGTTTGTATTACATGAAATCTACAAGTTTCTGGTTAATATGCTAAATACAGAGTTTTCAAGTATATGTCAAGGCATCATTTCAGCAGAAGATATTATCAATAAAAATAAGAAGAAGAAACCAAGAAAGAAAACAATGATAATTAGTGTTACCGATAATGTGAATGCTACCGATAACGTAAGTACTGATAACGTAAGTACTGATAACGTAATCGGAGATATTGTTGTTGCCAAGATAGATGAAGAATTGAAGGTGATTGAGCCTGAACAAATTAAACCTAGTAAAAAGGGTGGTAAAACAAAGAAGACAAATTAACAAACTAATAAACTAACAAAATAATCAAAACAATTCATTTATTAGAGTATCATAATTATAATTATAAACACAATCATTTTCAAATGAATCATTAACTGACGTGTATGTATTCATTTGTAGTTTATTCAAGACAATTTTTTCATCGACATTCTTTTTCTGTAATAATTTTTTATTGAAATTATCAATTACTTTTAAATACGTTATTATATCTGGTTGCTTATCATTCAAAAATAATATAAAAGTTAGAATACAATCAACCTTATCTTTGTTAGTTATGTTTTTATTTGAATTCAAAAATGTTCCAATAAAATGTATAGAATCACAATATAAGTTTATATTTTCTGATTTATTTATGTTTGTGTTTGTGTTCACATAAATAAAAATCAGTTTATATATTTTCACAATTGTATTCAAAATAGTAAGAAACTCTTTATCGGATTCAGAAGTTTTACCCATATTTTTTCTACATTCTACATTCATCTCATAAATAGTTTTCTTATACACAAATAATGTAGCATCCTTCGATGTTAGTTGTAAAAATGTAATATTGTCATCTGTTATTTGTTCTATAAACTCTATGTAAAAATAGGTTCCCTTTTGTCCATAATAATAAGCCAAATCCAAGTTCTTTGTATAATAAAATATGTGTAAAATGACGTGTGACAATGTTTCAATGCCTTTTTGAAATATAAAATTATACATTTGACCATTTTTAATCTTGATTTTTTCAGAAAATAATTTAAAATATTCCATAAATACATCTAAAAATTTGTCTAATATTTCTGAATAAGTGTTATTAATTTTTGATTTATAATTAGACATGTTGTGTAGTAAATATTTTGAATTGTCTAAATGCGTTTCATTGAACTTAACTTTCATTATATATTTTACATATTTAATTATTTAATAATTGAAAACTTAAATATTTAATAGTTATAACTATTTAAAGACTTTTAAATTATTTTAATATAATGTCTACTCCTGAAACACAACCACTTGTCAGAAAGACAGCAGTTTCTGCTCCACAAGCTTCTCAACAAACTCCTCAAGCTCCTCAGCAATCAGCACCATCTACTGCTCAGCAAGTCAAAGTTACTGCTAACAATACATCATATCGTTTACCATCTGATTTAACTTTACAAAACGCGGCAAAATTATCTATTGTTGAAGATAAGCCAGTTATGTTTGATTATTGGACTGACTCATTAGATAAAAAGATAATTATTGGTGTTAGACAAGAAAATGGTGAAAAGATGTTAGTTAAATCATCAGAAGAATATACTTCTCCTATTGCTAAATTTTATAAGTCATTGAGTGAATACATTGTAATTACTGAAAATTCTATTTACATTGTTTCTAGTGACATTGTTACTAAAAAGATATCTTAAATCAACTTTTAAGAAAAGTTGAGCAAAAATAGATACCAGCTTATAAGTCAATTTTAAGAAAAGTTGATTAATGCGGATTAAAAGCTATTTGAATATTGTTTACGCGCGCCCATCTTGCACCTCTTGCTCCGAAGGATGCGCTATTATCTGCCAATTGATGATAAACATTATACGAATATTGTGCTTTGGTTTGAAATCCAAAGTAGCTTTTTGGCACTAATGGAAATGCCATTTCTCTTTCTTTTCCTGCAAATGAATTTGTAAAAATTCTTGAATTAAGTCTCATTCCTGAACCCATTGATATAATTATCATAGAAAAAAATATGGTAATTATATTACATATTACTATTCACTAATAAAGTGTTCGTCTAACGCGCTTCAGTGAACCAGCCGAAGCACCAGTATTTGCCTGATATGTTGTCGCTAATATGCCTGCAGCTAAACGCGTATTAGTTGTTTTATCAGCAAACTTTAACATTCTATCAAATAATGCAGCGGTTGCGTAATTGACACCACTTGTTCTTCCACCTGTTCCAGATAAGTTTGGCATTATATATTAGTATTATAAAAAAATAATATATAAACAGAAAACAACTTAGAAACATTTTAGAAAAATAAGTAATACATGACCTTATGGATGTCCGGTTTCTTTATTGGATTTGGCGTATCAACATTTATTTCTAGCACAATATTACTTTACATCGGTTACAATCTGATAGAATAAGCCTTCTCTGGGAATCGAACCCAGGACCTCCAGTTTACAAGACTGGTGCTCTACCACTAAGCTAAGAAGGCACAAAGGGGCTATCGCCATATTAATTATGTGTGTTCTCTTTAAGTTGTTTTTTTCAAAAATCAATTTTTGTTAGTTGTTCTAAAACTGTATCAGGCAATTTTTCAGGAAACTTCACATTGAAAACTATTATTAGATTTCCTGTGTGCGACTCTCTTGTTAATCCCATTCCTGGTATAATTCGCTTATAACCATGACTAACAATATTTCCTACATTGCTATTTATTGTATAAGTTTTTCCAGAAATATATTTCAATTCAAATGAAAATCCACACAAGGCTTCTTTTAATGGTATTGTTTTTTCAAAGAATAAATCTAAACCCATTCTTTTAAATTCGGTATTATTTTCCATTTTAATGAATATTTTTATATCGCCTTTACAATCATCTCTTAAAACATTGCCTTTGTCGTGTATTATGAGCATTTCGCCATCATCGATGCCCTTTGGAACATTAATATAAATAGTTTCGTGTTCGAATGTTTTTTCATCACCATTCATTATCCATCTTTCAATGTCAATTGGCATAGTAGTTCCTGTCAAAATTTTGTCAATTGGAACAACCAATGTTTTTATAATTGGTGTTGGCTTATTAAACATGGACGCATTTGGATTAATTTGGACACCATTGTGAAAAACACGCACATTTGGTCCGAATGATTGCATATGAGCGAATGGCATTCCAGCAAATAATCCTGAAAATCCTGGAAAATCAAAAAATGGATTTCCATTTTGAACAAATGGATTATTTCTCATAACGTCATATTCTTTTTTCTTTTCTTCATCACCCAGTGTTTCATATGCTTCCGATATTTTCTGAAATTTAGCAGTAGCATCTGGATTATTCTTATTTTTATCTGGATGATACATCATAGATAATCGCCTATAAGCTTTTTTTATTTCTTCTATGGATGCGGTTTCTTTTACCTCCAAAATATTATAATAATTTTCAGGCATTAATATTATTCTCAAAGATATACTTAAATATTATTTAACGTATATAATTTATGAGCGAGACTCTGTTTTTGAATAAATATCAGCCATTATATTTCAGCGATTTTGAAAACGAAACTGAAATTATGGATATTCTAAAAATGCTTATTAATATTAATAACATAAATATTCTATTTATTGGTGATATTGGAACAGGAAAAACAACATTCCTAAACGCAATTATTAGAGAATATTACAAAGGTTACACAAAAAAAGAATACAATGATAATCTACTTTATATCAATTCTTTGAAGGAACAGGGAATAAATTACTACAGAAATGATGTCAAAACATTTTGTCAAACATCATCATCCATTAAACATAAAAAGAAAATTATTGTTTTAGATGACATTGACATAATAAATGAACAAAGCCAACAAGTTTTCAGAAATTGTATTGATAAATATAGCAATAACATACATTTTATAGCATCGTGTAGCAATCCTCAGAAAGTTATTGAATCACTACAATCACGATTAACTATTATTAAAATAAGACCGCTACAGAAAACAAGCTTAAAAATTATTATGGATAAAATCGTAGAAAATGAAAAAATAAACATATCTTCCGAAGCAAAGGATTTCATCATAAATATATCGAACAACACTAAAAATCTAATTAGCTATATGGAAAAATTAAAATTATTGGATGAACCAGTTGATTTACATTTAGCAAATAATGTATGTACCAATATTAGTTTTCTATTATTCAATGATTATACTATACAAATAAAGGAAGGAAGATTATCGGAAGCTATCAAAATATTTTATGGAATTTATGACAAAGGATATTCCGTTATGGATATTTTAGACAACTATTTTTTATTTGTCAAAGTCACAGATATTTTGAATGAGAATCAAAAATATGAAGCAATTACATTAATTTGTAAATATGTAACCTTTTTCTATAATATTCACGA
>Ga0194118_10007354_pt1 | contig 10634 bp, 8 predicted proteins | sample TA2MahsurfametaG_2_FD_148662 | JGI IMG/M metagenome (GOLD analysis project Ga0194118, IMG submission 148662) | Freshwater microbial communities from Lake Tanganyika, Tanzania - TA2015013 Mahale N5 surface | ecosystem: Environmental > Aquatic > Freshwater > Lake | place: Tanzania: Lake Tanganyika... | reverse complement strand
CAAGATACTTATCGTAACATCCTGTTTTTTATCCACTTTAATAACTGCCGCAAATTTTCCGTCATCACCATTTACTTTAAACTGATGTGTTTCCCCATTCTCGTTATAACTGACGTCAATTACTGCATCCTTTATCGGAGTTCCGTTCTCATTTTTCAATTCCCCTTTAACTATTACAACTTCTTTTGGTCTTGCCTCATTGTATAAATCGAAGGAATAGATATTCCACTCACCCTCTTTTATACTCGAAAAGTAAGCCACTCTGCCGTTGGTTGATATAAAAATGCCAAGTTCGTCATTCATTGAATTTATAGGGTATCCGATATTTTTCGGTTTTGTCCATCCCTCACCATCCTTCCGAATGTAAAAGATATCCAAACCACCAACGCCCTTTCTGGATGCTGAGGTACTTGAAACAAAATACAAGGTTTCACCATCCTGATGAAAAAACGGACTTTTATCTTTACCCGATGTATTTATCAAGTCAAAAGGAATTGCCTTCGACCAGGAGCCATCGGGGAGCCGTTCCGAAACGAAAATATCATTATCTCGTGTGTTTTTTCTCAATGCTGTAAAAAATAACAGCTTACCATCAGACGAAAGGCTGGGTTGTGCCTCCCAACCGTCAGGGGTATTAATATTGGGCCCTAAATTTTTGAGTTGCGACCATTCGAAGTCATTTCCCCCCTTTCCTTTCCTCTCATAGTTTGTAGTGTATAAGTCACAATTTAAATAATATTGATTACTAATGATTTCCTTTTTACACGCACAAATTATCATTTCTTTATTATCTACCGAGATGCTTGTTGTTCCGTAATTAAAAAAACTTCCATCGTTAAAAGGTGAAAGGAGGGGATCTCCACTATTAAATTCTGATGTTACTGTATCTTTCGTGGCAAGGGTTAATTCTTCTACCACATGATCTCCTATATCTCCGAGCCTTTTTTGATTAACTTTTCTTGAAAAAAATAGTAAGTCGTTATCGGGAGAAATCATTGGAAAATACTCATCCAAGGGTGTACTCACATTTTTTACTTTTATGGGGTCAAAAGGCACCGGACTATTTATCAGGTTTTTTTCAAAAACCAGGTCTTCCAAAATAATTTGAGCCGATTTTTTAAGGGAAATGAAGTTTTCTTCTAGTTTACTCAAATCATCCTCAGGAAACAGAACATATTTTTCTAGATAGGGAATGGCTTCTTCTTCTTTACCCATAGATATTAAATTTTCAGCGATGTTATAATAGCAGCTAGCGTGGTAATCGGGGCATTTTTTAATGGTGGCTTGATAAAAGAGATTTGCTTTTTTTTGTTGATCGTATGCTTCTTTTTGATTACCTATTGCAAATTTATTTTGGGCATCCCGATTTGTTATTTCTGCTAAGTAAAAATATGTTTTAGCGTAAATTGGAAATTCTTGAGCAACTTTTCCTAGCCGTTCCAACTGCTTCGTAAGATCGTTTTCACTTAGGGCTTTGATTACTTTTTTTTCGTATTTCGCATTCGTTGACTCACAAGGATTTTCTTGAACACATGCAGTTTTAGATAAAATTAATAATAGCGTTGTTATGTATATTTTAATCATGGTTGAAGTATTCAAGTGCGTATAGCTATAAAGATTTAAAAAGGTTACGTTGTATTCAGTTAATTTTTCTCAATTTTTCGAGTAGAAAATCGACGTTTTCTGGGCTGATGTCCAAATGGGTTACAAATCGAATCATCTTTGGACCGAAAGGTAAGCAGAGTATGTTGTGGTCTTTTAGTTTTGTAATTATTCTATTTCTTGTATCATCGCCGTCAACGAGTGCTACAATAATATTTGTTTCGACAGGTACAACACTCACAATCCAGGGTAAAGTCAACATAACGCTTTCAATTTCTTTAGCGTGTGCATGATCATCTCTTAATCTAGCGATATTATTCTTTAATGCAAATAAGCCTCCTGCAGCAATAAAACCCGCCTGACGCATGCCACCTCCAAAGACTTTGCGAATTCTTCTCGCCTGAAGGATATGATTTTTACTACCGATGAGCAGAGAGCCTACTGGTGCTCCTAATCCTTTTGATAAGCAAATAGATAGTGTATCAAAATTTTCTGCGTACAACTTATAGTTAACATTTGTTTCCACCAAGGCATTAAAAAGTCTTGCGCCGTCGAGATGTAAAGGTAAATGGTGAGAATCGCACAAGCCTCGGATTTCTTCAATGTCTTGAATCTTGTAAATTGCTCCTCCGCCTCTGTTCGCAGTATCTTCAATGCTCACCAATTGTGTTAGCGGATAGTGAACATCGTTTACCGGATTTATCCACTTTTCAATCGCACTGGCTTTAAGGCGTCCGCGGTCACCATCTATTGTACGAATAGAGGCACCAGAATTACGTGCAATTCCACCTCCTTCGTATTTAAAAATATGGCTTTCGTAGTGGCAAATAACTTCTCCACCAGGATTTACATGAAGGTTGATTCCAATTTGATTGCTTTGTGTTCCAGATGTACAGAAAATAGCAGCCTCTTTTCCGAAGAGAGCCGCTGTATAATTTTCCAACTCATTAACGGTTGGATCTTCTCCAAAAACATCGTCCCCAACTGCTGCACTCATCATAAAGTCCAGCATCTCTTTGGTTGGTTTGGTAACAGTATCGCTTCTTAAATCAATCATCTTTGTATTTTTACAAAAATAATGAACAGATGGAAATACTTCCTCATTGTCTGATTGCTTTTAGTGCATTTTTGGCTTCATTAAGTACTTTTTTTTCAGGATTTGGACTGGGAACCATTCTTTTACCTGTTTTTTCTTTGTTTTTTAGCCTTGAAATTGCATTAGCCACAACAGCTCTTGTACATTTAATTAACGGTTTCTTCAAAGTCACTTTAACATTCAAAAACATTAATTGGCCCATTTTTTTAAAATTTGGAAGTTTTGCATTTTTTGGATCAATGTTCGGAGCATATCTTATTTACGCATTAGGGGATATGGGTTTAGTTTATTCTACCTCATTTGGAGGGAGTACTAACGAAGTAAATTATACTGAATTTTCATTAGGAGTAGTTATGCTAATTTTTGCTTCATTGGAATTCACTTCCTTTCTAGAAAATCGAAAAATTGGAAAATTGTGGATTCCGTTTGGAGGCTTTGTAAGTGGTTTTTTTGGTGGATTTTCAGGGCATCAAGGGGCCTTACGATCAGCATTTCTTTCCAATACATCGTTAACAAAATTTGAATTTATTGCAACATCAGCTTTGCTTGCGGTGATTATTGATTTAACAAGAATCTCTTCATATGCTCAACAACTTGATTCAAAAATTCCAATAGGTCTGGTGGCCACAGGTGCTGTTTTCGCCATTTTGGGCAGTGTAGTAGGCAATCGATTACTTAAGAAAACAGAAATGCGATTCATAAAGTGGGTAATTGGATGTTTTCTCTTTACTGTTGGTACAATGATGCTGCTAGGATTGCTTTAATTATCCTCAGGATTACGCGGAAATTTAGAAATTATTTTAAAGCGTTTTCCTTGTTTTTCGAGACACATTTCCCATAATTTATCGATTTTAGTGTTCATGATTACTTCTGTTCCAATATTATTAACAGTTAACCATGAGGACTCTTTAATCTCTTGTTCTAACTGACCCTCTGACCAGCCGGAGTAACCGATGAAAAAACGAACCTTTCCAGAGGTATCAGGTTCAGAATCGAACAATCGATTCAATTGTTCAAAATCACCACCATAATAAATACCGTTGTATAAACTCGTTGAACCGTCTATTCGATTTCCCAATGTATGAATAAAAAAAAGATGTTCTTTATCAACAGGACCACCCAAACTAATTCTTGCTTGAATATCTGGGAATTGTTCATCAAGTTTATGTAAATCAACATCCAAATAATGATTCAAGACAAATCCAAAGGCACCCTCCTTACCGTAACCACAGATTAAAACGACAGACCTTCCAAAATAGCGATCAGCGAGAAAGGGATCGGAAATGAGTAGACTTCCCTTTTTTACCTTTTCATTGTTTTTGAAATTCAAATCAAAAGATTCCATGTACAAATTAAAAAAGAAATTGGAAATAATATGCTCTGTTTAGTTGACTATTGTAACTTTGTTTATCATGACATATGGAGCCATAGATGTAGGAACAAATGCTGCGCGGTTGCTGATTGGTGAAATTGTTAAAGATCGAAAAAAAACATTTGTCAAGAAAATATCGTACACGCGTATTCCATTGAGGTTAGGAGACGATGTTTTTGACACAGGAAAAATCTCAAAGCAAAAATTAGAAGACTTTGTTAAAACAATGAAAGCATTTGGATTAATTTCGGAAATATTTGAAGTTTCTAAATTACGAGCTGTATCAACTTCTGCAATGCGTGAAGCCAAGAATGCTGACAAAGTTATTCAAAAGATAAAAAAGGAAACTGGTATCGATCTTGAAATTATTTCAGGTCAGGAAGAAGCTGAATTAATTTTTGGTGCTTTTGATATATTGAATTTACCGGTAGATGTATCTTTTTTAGTTATTGATGTCGGAGGAGGTAGCACGGAAATTAGTTTGTTTGAAAAAGGAAACCTCGTGGCTTCACGATCTTTTGATGTCGGTACAATTCGAATGTTAAGATGTAAGGTAAATAAAAATGTTTGGACTGAAATAAAAGAATGGATTCAATTACATGTAGATCTCAGCGACGAACACCTAATTTTTGGTACTGGAGGAAATATAAACAAAGTACACAAATTACTAAGTGAACATAACGCAGATTCAATTTCATTAAAAGATATGCGAGATTTAAGTGATAAACTAATCACTCAATCAATGGAAGAACGAATGTCTGAATATAAATTAAAGCCAGATCGGGCAGATGTTATTGTTCCGGCATTGGAAATTTACACATATATTTTAAATGAGCTTTCAGCAGATAAAATTAGTGTTCCCAAAATGGGACTTTCTGATGGAATAATTAACGATTTTTATAAAAAAGAAATTTACAACGAGCATGTCAGTTAAAGTATCTATTCCAAAAGGGACGAGAGATTTTTTGCCAGAAGAGGTGAAGAAACGAAATTATATTTTTACCAGGATAAGGGAAGTATTTGAGTTGTATGGTTTCGAACCTATTGAAACACCTTCTTTTGAGTTGTCTGAAACACTGATGGGTAAGTATGGAGAGGAGGGAGATCGTCTGATTTTTCGAATTTTGAATTCAGGTGAAAAAATGAAAAAGGCAGATATTGAGGCGTTGAGTGCAGAAAACCTTCCTCGATTTGCAAATTCTCTCTCTGAAAAAGCATTACGTTATGATTTAACCGTTCCTTTTGCGCGCTTTGTGGTTCAGCATCAAAATGAGTTGTCATTTCCATTCAAACGTTATCAAATTCAACCCGTTTGGCGAGCCGATCGTCCTCAGCACGGAAGGTATCAAGAGTTTTATCAATGCGATGCAGATGTGGTTGGCTCAGATTCTTTGCTGTGCGAGCTCGAGTTAATTCAAATATTTGACATTGCTTTATCCCGTTTATTACTTCCGGGTTTTACAATAAAGTTAAATAATCGAAAGGTATTAAGTGGCATTGCGGAGGTATGTGGTGAAAAAGAAAAGTTGGTAGATCTTGTTACGGCTATAGATAAACTAGACAAAATTGGTGAGGAAGGGGTCATACAGGAATTAACATCCAAAGGGTTGTCAAAGACGGCCATTGAAAAAATAAGTCCTTTATTTTCCTTTTCAGGAAATAATCTTGACAAATTGAATTTTTTAAGAGAATTTTTAAAATCCTCTGAAGTTGGATTACAGGGCGTGGAGGAATTACACTTTTTAACTGACATTATTGAAAAATTTCCCTTGTCGAGAGGTATTCTTGAGTTGGATATTACTTTGGCAAGAGGATTAAATTATTATACCGGAGCTATTTTTGAAGTAAAGGCTCATAATGTGAAAATGGGGAGTATTTGTGGAGGAGGTAGGTACGATGATTTAACGGGTTTATTTGGATTAAAAGGCCTTTCTGGGGTTGGAATCTCCTTTGGCGCTGATCGAATATACGATGTTTTAACAGCATTAAATTTATTTCCTGTAGAGCTGGTAAATGAAAAAAAGGTCCTATTTATTAACTTCGCTGCATCCACTTACCTTCATGCTGCTCCATTGATGATTGCCCTGAGAGCGCAGGGAATTTCTTGTGAAATATACCCTACACAAGCTAAGCTTCAAAAGCAATTTAAGTATGCGAATGATAAAAAAATCTCATATGTAGCCATGATCGGAGAGGAGGAGTTAAAGAATAATTCTGTAGCGTTGAAGAATATGCTAACAGGTGAGCAGCGGATTCTTAACCACAGCGAATTCCTAAAAATACTGTGTTGATGAATTTTACCTTTCTGCCATACTCTACCTTGTTTTTTATCCCCTGTGCTTTGAAAATAACGCTTTGTGCTAGCAGGAACGTCAATTGACACCATTAAAGAGCTGACAAAAATCAAAATGAGCTACCAGATTTTAGAAACCTTCGTGCTGTTATTTCTCATTTTGTCTCCTTCTTGAATACCAAAGGCCTCAAAAAACTCTGGGCAATTTTTAAGAGGACCGTTAACTCTATACATTCCCGGTGAATGAGGGTCAGTGGCGATCATCTTTTTTAATTCTTCATCTCGGTATCTTATTTTCCATAGCTGAGCATACGCAATAAAAAATCGCTGAGCCGGTCTAAATCCATTTACCTTTTGATTCTTTTTGAACTCCTCCGTCAATGTGTAAGCGTAATATGCCATTGTTAATCCACCTAAATCTGCAATATTTTCACCCATTGTTAATTCTGGATTCACACAATGTCCCTCAATTGGACAAAAAGTAGAAAAGGTTTCTCCAAGTATTTTAGTTCTTTCTTCAAAACTTTTTCTATCTGCATCTGACCACCAATTTCTAAAGGTGCCATCAGCAGCAAATTTAGAACCCATATCATCAAAGCCGTGGGTAAATTCGTGACCAATCACCATTCCAATTCCGCCGTAATTTACGGCATCCTCAGCTTTCTCATCAAAAAATGGAGCTTGCATGATTCCAGCTGGAAAGGCAATTTCGTTATTGAGTGGACTGTAATAAGCATTTACCATGTGAGCAGGCATTCCCCATTTTTTCTTATCAACGGGTTTTCCATATTCTGCTAAATTCTTTTTAGTGGCGTAAATGGAAATATTCTTTATGTTTTGAAGGTAGTCAGAAGATGATATGGACAATTTTGAAAAGTCTTCCCATTGATCAGGAAAACCTAATTTTCTTCCAATCGAATTAAGTTTATTCAGGGCCTCAACTTTGGTTTCTGAAGTCATCCAATCCAACTTATTTATCCGTTCACGAAAAACGAAAAGTAGATTGTCAACCATAGAATTTACTTTATCTTTTGCTTCTTTTGAAAAGTGTTTTTCTACAAATAATTTACCTAAAATTTCTGAAAAATAGGAAGATGTGATTTCATCAATAGCTTGTTCATTTGAAGGTTTTTGGGCTTTTTTACCACTAAGAACTTTGCCATAAAAGTCAAAGTTTAGATCTACAAATTTTTGGTCAAGGTGTTTGGCATAATTTCTAATTACCTTCCATTTTAAATAAGCTTTCCAACTCTCTAAATTTTCATCTTCGATCATTTTTGCAAAATCTTGCATAAAAGCCGGATTACTAACAATTATAGAATCAGGGGTTTGGCTTTCTAAAATAGTCAAGTAATAGCGTAAATCAAAAGGTTTTACAAGCTCTAGTACTTCATTGAAACCCTTCTTATTATATGTTTTTTCGGGTTGTCGCATTTCAGCAGGAGAATACATCGCTTTTGCCATTCTTGTTTCGAATTTTACAACCAACTGAGCTGCTGTATTGGCCTTTTCTTGTGAATAGCCAATTAATTCAAATGCCTTTGAAACATGAACTTCATATCCTTTGAGAATTTCTTTTTTATTTTCATTTAAATAATATTCTTTATTCGGTAAACCAATACCACCTTGTCCCATGTAACATATATTATTGTTGACATTTTTCATGTCTTGTCTCACACTAAAATTGAAATTAGCTGAGATTCCCTCAGCATGGTGTTTTGAAATAATTTCTACAAGAAAATCTTTTCTATTAATGATTTCAATGCGAGATAGTTCAGCGGAAATACCATTGTACCCATTTTTATTTCGTGTTGTCATATCTAGAATAGATGTGTAGTAGTCACCGAGGATTTGTTTATCACTTCCGACCACTTGATTGTTCGCTTGAGCTTCTTCGAGTATAGCTGTAAGTTTTGATTTGTTATTTTGATCTAATTCATTAAAACTACCCCATTTGGATTCTGTATCAGGGATTTCATTAAACTTCACCCAAGAGCCATTGCAGAAGGTGAAAAAATCTTCTTTTGGACTAATTTTTAAATCCATATATGTAGGATCAATACTATACGCTGTTGTTACGTTAGGGATGAAGTTAACCTCTTTATAGCTTTTACAAGCGGTAAGGAGTAATGTAAAAAGTAAAAAATAAGTAATTAAATTTTTCATTAGTTTAGTTTTATCATTTTGACATGCGGTATTCCGTCTTCTAAATAACGTTTTGAGGTCGCTTCAAATCCATGTGAATTATAAAATCCCTCCAAATGTTCTTGTGCGGATAAAATTATAGTAACTTTTCCAAAAGTTTGTTCGATAAAGGAAATACTTTCTTTCATCAACAAATGTCCCAGCTTCATATTTCTGTAAGCTGGATCAGACACAACCCTACCAATAGCAGGTTCTGAAGAAACTAATTCGGGTGGAAGTATTCTCGAAGTAGCAATAATTTTATCATCATTTTTTACAAGGACATGAAAACAATGCTTATCCAATCCGTCGAGCTCTTGATAAGGACAATTTTGCTCAACTACAAAAACGGAAATGCGAAGCTGAATTAGGTCATGGAATTCATCTATACTGAGGTCCTGATAATGCTTAATTTCTGTTTTCATCCATGTTAGCTATTTAGAAAATCTTACCTGGATTTAAAATATTGTGCGGGTCGAATACCTTTTTTATTTCCCGCATGAGTCTCATTTCAGTTTCTCCAAAAACAATGTCTAAATAGGGTTTCTGCACAAGCCCAATTCCATGTTCTCCGGAAATGGTCCCGCCAAGTCTCGCTACCTCACTAAATAACTCTCTTATGGCAATTGGTAATTCGTCTCTCCAAAATTCATCGGATAAATTACCTTTTAAAATATTTACATGTAAATTACCGTCACCGGCATGACCATAGCATACGGAATGAAAACCGTATTTAGTACCTATTCGTTTGATGTGGCCGAGTAGTTCTGGCAAATAAAACCTTGGTACAACGGTATCTTCCTCTTTGTACATAGATTGAGATTTTACGGCCTCACCAGCTTTACGCCTTAGGCTCCAAAGTGTATTTTTTTGCGCTTCTGAATCTGCAAATAAGATTTCATCTGTTTCAAAACACTCTAATACCCCCACAATCTTTTCACATTCAGTCATCAGTTGATCGGGATCAAAGCCATCGACCTCAATTAATAGATGAGCTGCGTGATTTTCTGCAATTTCGATTGAAGACTCTCCTACAAATGCTTGAGTATAAATGAGCGCATCTCGTTCCATAAATTCTAAGCCACTAGGAATAATACCGGCTTGGAAAATCGCTGCAACTGCTTCACAGGCTTTTTGCGCATCGTAGAATGGAACCAGCATAAGCATATCATGTGTTGGGTGAGGAATCAATTTCAACACTATTTTTGTGATGATTGCTAAGGTGCCTTCTGAACCAATAATAAGTTGTGTGAGGTTATACCCGGTTGCATTTTTTAGGACATTGGCACCAGTCCATATAATCTCGCCACTGGGTAATACAATTTCCAAGTTTAAAACGTAGTCTTTTGTAACTCCGTACTTAACTGCTTTCGGTCCACCAGAATTCTCTGAAACATTACCACCAATGAAACAAGACCCTTTGCTTGCGGGGTCAGGAGGGTAAAAAAGCCCTTTTTCTTTTACCGCATTTTGTAAAACTTGGGTAATTACTCCTGGTTCAACAGTGACCTGATGATTTTTTTCATCAATTTCGATGATTTTGTCAAATTTCTCCATTGAAATAAGTACTCCGCCGTGATCTGATAAAGCACCTCCACTCAGGCCTGTTCTTGCTCCCGCAGGTGTAACAGGTATCTGGTTTTCATGGCAATAGCTAAGGATGGCAGAAACTTCCTCGGGCGTATTTGGCTTTAGTACAATTGCAGGAGGAAAGTTCAAATCCTCTGTTTCATCAGAGCCGTAAATTTTTCTAATCTCAACATCTGTAAAAGATCGGTTACCTAGTAGCTCTTCGAAGAACATTAAGTGAACACCTGCTAACATATTTTTTATTTAGTCAAAAGTAACAAATCATTAGTTACCACAAACTCAATTGAAAATTGTATTTTAGTGAAAAATTTAAATCATGTCAAAAGACGTTTATATTATCGATGGGGTAAGAACACCAATCGGTTCTTTTGGCGGGACTTTAGCTTCAGTTCGTGCTGATGATTTAGCTGCTTTTGCAATTAAATCGTTGGTGGATCGTCATCCAAATTTAGATTTAACGAAGATTGAAGACTTAATTTTTGGTTGTGCGAATCAAG
>Ga0194118_10007352_pt1 | contig 10635 bp, 2 predicted proteins | sample TA2MahsurfametaG_2_FD_148662 | JGI IMG/M metagenome (GOLD analysis project Ga0194118, IMG submission 148662) | Freshwater microbial communities from Lake Tanganyika, Tanzania - TA2015013 Mahale N5 surface | ecosystem: Environmental > Aquatic > Freshwater > Lake | place: Tanzania: Lake Tanganyika... | reverse complement strand
AAATGAACGTTTCTATCAGACATTCGCAGATATTCCCGTTGATGATGGTATCAAAGAAAGTATTCGAAATTTACGCGAAGAATTGAACAATAAGGTGAAAATTGCGGATAAAATGAAATCGATCAAGGATAAATATGACGCAATCATGGCGAAATTGGAAGAAGAAAGAAAAAAGCAAGAGCAATCACGATCACGAGCACGAGGGTTAATGGTTGTAGGAAACCCATACAGACCAACGTCGCAAAATATTGCTTCTGTTACTTATGTTTCATCTCCGAAGATGAATCAACAGATATTACAACAATTCGTAAATCAGCCTTTTTCTTCGCCAAATATTGAACGTTATCCAGAATATTTACCACAAAGAGACACACCTGTGAAACCGCCAGCAAAGAGCGAACTCCGCCACCGCAATCGAGCAGAGGTCGACGACAACGACGATCACGATGCGGAATCACCATCGAAAATTCTTTTTGGAACTGAGACGCCTATGTCATCTCCACCTATTCGTTCACCACCAGATCAGAGAAGAAACCGAGAAAACCGTAATCCACAATTACCGTTAGGACCGTTAAGCCCTGATACCACCATTCTTAAGCAGTTAAATTTTACCAATGATGAATAATTATATTGTTCTATAAAAATATTACTTACTGGAGCTATCAGAGACCATAATTACAGCCTCGAATACGTTCTCCCCCAATATTTATCGACCTGTCCAACACAAATGTCGCCATTCGCCGCTTGACGCTGCGTTGGAATGCTCGTATGCGTGACTTCAGTCACAAGAACTTTTTTGTCGCCTTGAGTCCAGTAACAATATGGCGGGCTTGTTATTATTTTTCCATCAAATCGATGTTCAGACGGGTATGATACACGCATGGCTTGTGCTGCTTCCGAATACCAACCGAAAAACACCGACGTGTCTTCTGGGTAAGGCGTGGATGGAGGTGTAATCGGAAATCTTGATGTAGACATTGTCGTTCGTTCGTTCGTTTGATAATATTACATATTCGTATTATTATCAATCAATTTTTTACCACACACCCACCCACGCAGACTTGTTACAAATATTCAATCCACTTCTAACCCGGCAAACTGATTCTGAACCTTGATAGATCCGGTGGTGTTTGAACCTTTCATACGAGGTGCTGCAGTATCAGACGTGTCATCCGCATTTGGAATTTGAACAGAAAGTGATGGAGTCATGCGACGACCACCACCTCTTGAAGAATGACGTGTGTTTCGAAATCCAGAACCATCACTATCCGCGTTTCCTCCCTCTTGGTGAGGCTTTGCCCTCTCGATATACTTTTTATGATTTTGATTCTGATTCTGATGGCGTGGTGCTGACCTTTCTTGTGACACTTCAGTATGAGGAGTCGCATTCAAACACACCAATTGTTGCGCCGCCGCCAATTGATTCACATACTCAATCACAGTATGCTTAGTAACAAAGACACCGGTCTCTTTCATCTTCGCCAAATAGAAATCATAATGAAGCTTATACATATGGATCTTCAACTCGCGATCATACTCCTTTAACGGCTTTGCGTCTTTCTTTACGTAATGCTCGATATACGCGTCATACAGCTTCTGGGTATATACATGAAGACGTTCGCGAATCTGCTGAAAGGCACGAGAATGCTGAGGGTGATACTTCAGATACTCATCGATGCCGCGATCCTTACGAAGTTGTAGATATTGTGCCGCCAATTTCTGCTCCATCCCCTTACGTTTCTTTACACTCTCATATTTGGGATTACGCTTCTTGTAGCAGAATCCGGTATCCTTATCCACGAAAACGACGCCGGGCAAAGAAACACTACAGGTCTCGGCAGACGCATACATCTTACAATAGTCTGCTACAGTATGCGGAGTAAATGAAACGGACTCCACCGCATCGGTCTCAACTTCATCGGAGACACATGTCAGCGTCGACGGCATATGTGAAACCGAACCGCCGAAATTCTGTGAAAAAACATCGCGATGAACCCGAATCACATTCACGCCGGTGCCGCTGCCGCTGCCGCTGCCGCTGCCGCTGCCGCTGACTTGCGACAATTGATATACAGCAACGAGATACAATTTGGGGACCGTAATGTGATTCACGATCTGATTCTTCGGGTGCTGAACAACAAACGAATAACAATATTGCTTCGATACAATATCAAGTCCGTCAGGTAGCAAAGAAAATACTTCGCAAATACGGCGACGCAAAATCTCTTGAACTCCAAGTTTTTGAAACGCCTTTGACACTCCTGCCACTTCGGACGCCGCTACGGCTTCTGCCGCTTGTGCCGCTTGTGCCGCCGCCTCTTCTTGAATAATATGATCAAATGATAACTCACCGACACAGCTCTTTGTAGCGATATACCATTTGTCGTTTTTCCAGAATAAATTCACCATAATTCCTTCCACTAACTCTTCTGCTGTTAACGTGCTGCTTACGGAATTTACCTCGCATGTCGTCATCTCTTCCGTCAATCTAAGCATCTTAGGGGGCGCAACACAACAAATGTTTCCATCACGATCGAATACAACTGAACGAAAACGCCCTAGTGTAGAAAATTGTTCAGGTGTCAATTTAGCGCGGTCGTATTTTAGTGTATAGAAAATATCGGGCGACGACGACGACGCGTCATCAGTTTTAGAGAAATGAATAAAAAATCCCCTATCGGAACACCAATTACGGATCGTTTCAAACTCAGCCTTTTCGTGTGAGCTTGTCTTCAACTTATTCACAAACTCGGTCAAATCGGAAAACTCGGTAGTAGATACGGAAAACATTACGATAATGAATATAATGAGTATAATCTATATTATCATATGAGTAATCTTTATATCGGTTATTATATACAAAATATATAAAATAGTAACTATATATATCATAACATGGAGTTTGAACCGATTGATGTGGAAGAAGAAGAATCCACAGTAGAAATGTCGCAGCAGCAGCAGCAGCAGGAGCCGGCACTTTCGTTAACAATCGAGCTCGGTGATATTATACAGATTATCGCACCAACTCATCAAGAAATTCACGAACATATCTTTTTAGTTGACTATGTATCATCGCGTAGAATCAAGCTGATCGACACAGAATCTCTCGAAAGGAGTGTTTTAAAACTTGATGCCACCGGCCAGATCACCGATGAAAGTATAACAACCATTAAACTTTTAAGTCGGGCGGACGAAAAAGGGTATGCTCGCCAAAATAATTTAGTCGTGTCTACATGGGTTGATATTCGTTTCGGTGGTGATGTGCCGGCAATTATAACCGGTATGATTACAAACTTAGAAGAAGACATGATAGAAATACGCACCTATCCGGAGGATGAAATGATCTATATTAATTTTGGTTACATGGGTATTCCTGAAGATATACCGATAGAAGAGATTAAAATTCGCGCTCCTCCCGCCGCATTCTCGGCGACGGCGACGGCACCGGCATCCGAAGCCGAAGCCGAAGCCGAAGCCGGATTTTTAACGATGGGTATGGATGCGCTGTCTTCAGGAGAACCTATCAGGGAACTTACACCGAGAGAAGAGAGACGCCGACAACGCCAACTTTCTCGAGGTGATTCCGCCGCAATGACTGACAAAGAAAAAGACGTGAGCGAGCAACCGGTAGGCGAATCGGAATATACTGTTTTGTCTGCCGCCGCCGCCACAGCCGCCACAGCCGCCACTGGTCAAGAAATCATGGTTCCAGTTTCCGCACTTCGAGATAAATTGCGCGCAATCATTATCGACGCTGACCAAATTGAAATAGGCGAGGAGTTGGATGTGCTCGTTCAAACAGTCGATATTCCTGACGAGAACCGCCGTTTCAATCTAGATAAGCAGTGCGACGATTTATTGGATACGCTTATTACGAATGTCCCCTCCGCCGAAAAAACCCGCGCGGTCATGGCACATATTCAAAGAATGGTGATTCGTTTTCGCGAACTTCGTCATAAATTCTCTCGGTTTGACGCAAATGGAAATCCGGAGATTCCACCACACAAGAGCGCACTCTACCGTCCACTCATCGAAACACTTATGCGTATGGACCATGCTCTTCGGTGGATTATACCCGTTGTTCGAACAAAAAAAGTAATATACGATATTCCGATTGATGAACGAACAGCTTCTGAAATGGATATCATGCCTCGTCTGATTCAAGAAGAACGAGAGACCGAAAATCAGCTTCAACGTCAGTGGTATGACGGGTCGATTACATACACGCAATATATGACAAATCTCTCGGGACGTCATTTTACACCGTCATATGAACCCCGTTATATGCAAGATGTGATAAGCACGCGTCAAGTGAACGAAAACATCACCGCGGTCATCGACAATCTGGACGATTTTTACTCATCTGTCGTGAATGGTGAAGAAGTCAAACGCCGTCGTTTTGTCACCCAGAAATATAATCTTGGTCTCTCAAAGGTTCATTTGTTGAATACCGGTGCTACTGAAACCGCCGTTGGTCCTGGCGCGATCCTGAAACGAACCACCGGATTTACCAATCTCACTCCCAACGACCGCATGAATATTGTCGGATTCATGACATTCCCTGAACCTGTTATAAATTATTCGCGTATATCACTTCCAAATATTAATATTTTAGATAAATCTGATCTCAATACCAAACATGTTCATTACTGGGATATGTTGCGTCAGCTCATGTCGGTTACAACCCATGATGTGCGAAATTTGGATACACCACTTGAATTAAATGCGCACTCGCTTCTTCACGAGATCAAGCAGTTCGTTCTTGAACCAGAGGCTGTCGTGGGCGGCGTCAGCGGCGGCGGTGTATCAGCGGCGATGAGCGAGCGCGATAAATACCGGAAGTTCCTTGAAGTTATTATACCAAAAACCCGTAATATTTTCGAAATGATGCGTCAGTATATCCATGGTCGTCTTACACTGCAAGACGTGCTCGCGTTCATCGAACCGTTTCTCATCTATCAAGAAGATCTGAACGTAAAACAATATGACGAAATCGTGACATTTTTATATGAACGCGTTCTCGAATATAAGCGAAATTATGCTACGAATTTTCGTAAGTTCGGGCGTCTGCGTTCTTACCATTATAATGTCCGTTATTTGGGTGTAAACATGATATACAAACTGATTGCGACAGGGCGAATGATGGACGCGGATGTATTTAAAGCATACGGGTTTTCAGATACGCAAGTTCGGTCGGCAACAACCGCGGCGCCCGGTTCAGCAGGAGGATTCGATGAACGCCAACGTCAGCAGATGCGTGGTCGCGCTTATGCGGCTGGAATGGCTGAACAGACCGATTACAACGAACATTTACTGTCGTCGTCGGAACTTCTTGCGCGTATGCTTGCGGTGGATTATGCGAAGCTATATATGGACGCTGTCGCAATCACGACCACCGATCTTATTACACCCTTTGATTTCAATCTAGTTCTAGGTGAACAGAGTCAGCAGTTACGTGATGCGGGTGCGATGCGCGGAGGAGCGCCCGGAGGAGCGCCTGGAGAGGCTGCGGCACCGTCTAGTCGCCGCCTGAATATGGTGCTTGCGAAGAATTATCCGAACCAAGAAGCGATCGAAGAAGATAATGACAGCGACCAACCAATTTTCTTCGATAAGAAATACGATAATACGGACTACGAATTTTTAGAGTCATATCGTGAACAGCAAGAGTCGATGAGTTCCGTCGATTTCTCCATGTTTTTAGTAGACGAACTCATCAAAAAGAAGAAGATGACGTATGAACAAGCTAAAAAAGAAGCAGAGGCGATTATGGTGGGACCGGGTCTGCGCCCAGTTAGCGACGGGGATTATGCGGTCGTCGAAGAAGAGGAGTATGTCGAACCAGCGATGTCGACAACTTCGCGCCAAGGATTTCCGAGTGAATATGACGACATCGGAACGACCGAAACCCGATTTTTGTATTACAAACGAGAGAATGGACGTTGGGTTCGTGATACGAGTATTCCAGATATGATACCAAGCAGCGACCGTAATTATTTTTGTAATGTGAATCGGGATTGTATTCCTTTGGCGATGGAAGCATCGAGAGATTTCATGGCGCAAACGGGCGAAATCGGCGGCGTCGGTGGTGGAGGTGCTGCCGTCGGTGCTTTCACAAGTAAAGAAGGGACCGACGCTATCAAAAAGGCGTTTTTGGATAAGATGAAGGCGGAATTCGACGTGAAGTATCAAGTGACGCGAGAGAATTTTATGGAGTTTGTCAATAAGAAGTTCGAATATGACTTGAAAAACATCGCGCGTATCAGCGAAATCCACAATAAAGAATTTTATAAATACAACGACCGGAAATACAAACTCGGTTTTCATTCCGACACAACTGCTTCCGCTGGCGACGGCGATGACACCGAACTCGACGCCATCATTTCGCCAATGGAGCCGCTCAAAGACAAGATTGTCGCACAAACCGATTTCGTGAAGCGCCAACATGACCTTCTTCAATTTATTACGAGCTTTACACGTAAGGCGAATGAAATTATGGATGAAGACCCAAATTGGTTATACTGTATTAAATCAAACGCAAAATTGCTTCCGTCGTTTTATGAGGCGATCGCTGTGGCATTTCTTCAGGGCGGGAATGGCGCGAATTCGTTATCAGTGGTGATCGACACCATATGTAAAGAACGCGGCACGATAAGCGATGATGGTGAAGCGTGGGTTGATAAATACAGTGGCGCAGTCATCAAGAAAATCGAGCATGTCACTGAAGAAGGGTTTGATGAAGCTGGTTTTCGCCTTGTAACGCGAGACATAATAGAGGCTGATCTTGGAGAAGGTGTTCTCAAAGTCGCAAAACCCGTCGCAAACGTCGCGACAACAACTGGACTTAGTATTCTCGAAAAATATGACAGCCCGAACGCCCGTATTATCAATAATATTATTACAACGATGACCGGATATATCGGTATTGATTTACATAGTGAACGAGAGTTTATTATTCAGCACACACTCGCTCTTCTTGAATCCTCGGTTCCGACGGAAGATAAATACCGCGAAAAATCCGAACGCATGTTTCGAGAGAAAGGAAAGCATCTTCCGCCATATAAAGAAATATTCTTCCAGACATTACTCCTTCTTACACTTTGTTATCTCGGAATTTCGATTCAGTGTGCGATACCTACTCCAAAGACGCGCAAAACACACGCTGGATGTATTCGTTCTTTTTCAGGCTACCCGATTGATGGCGACGGCGATGTAAGTGGACTGATGTATATCGCGTGTATTGCGTATAAGATCAAGACGAGTATCGAGCCATGGAATACGCTGAAATCATTCAAGAAAGAGGGCGATATTCTAGCAAAAATGAAGACGTTGATGGATACATCGATACTAACCAAGCCCGCGATCAAAGAACGACTTCAAACCAAGCGCGATTATTTGCGACAGGGTAGCGCAGGCGCAGGCGGCGCAGGAGGCGAAACCATCCCCGAAAATCTCTCGATCTTACGTTGGGATAACTTTATGCCGCCCATGAAATCTCTCGATAATATGCCTACGCCTCAGAATGTCGCCGCCGATTTTACGAATCAACTCATTACAGATATGAAACGCGGATATCATGGCCAGCATGATAAACTCGCAGTTCTCGAAAGTAAGTGTCAATATTTCGGTCTCTCGATTCAGCAAATGATCCACCATATCGTCAAGAACAGCAGCCCCTTACTGCTGAACATGGCATCGGAGCCATTCCTAGAAAATGCGTGCTGTAATGAACCGATAGATCGTCGTAGCAAGCGTGTCATCGACTATTTCATGGAGCGTGAGCAGAATATTCATCATCACAACCGGATTATTGGATTCTTAACGAAAACGTTGAGAGATATGGCGGTGATGACGCGGGCCACCATGATTATCGACAATCGGGAAACACGATATCAATATCCGAATATTCCGGCGTCATTCAACGAGCAAACGATATATCGCGCGTTTATTCATTATTGTCGGATGAATCAACAATACGCAGCAGGAACGGCGTCGGCGTCCGAAGGCAGCGATAATCCGGTTGCTGTCGCCGTTGCGTTGTATCTTCATCCGGCACTTCGAGAGATTTGCCCACCTAGACCCCAAGACTGGATGTCATCCGATACAATCGATACGAAGATCGCAAAACTGAAGAAAGACTCGAATATATTTGACGATAAGAGTCTTGAACGACTATTAAAAGCGGTGAATGGACATAAGATGGTGGATGCCAGTTATAAAACATCGGCGAAAGTTCGGCCTCAAGAAAACACCCAATTTCAACGATTTCAAGATGCTATTCTCTCGTTGGAACGCCGACACAAAGAAGACGCAGGTGAGAGCGAGCGCGATAGCGAGAGCGACCTCGATCGTTGTATCATTCCGAGAGAACTGCGACAACTTCTCCTTGCGAATCTGAATTCACAAACACCGAAATACGTCCAAGAGGACACGGAAGAGATGCGCGATCTAAAGAATTACCTACAGACCAAGAATCGCGAACTTCGCGCAGCCGTCGTCGGGTTTATTCAACAGTATGCGAAACAAACGAAATCCAAATTTCGAGAGATTGAGCGTATCGTGGATACAATCCTCGAATTTGAAATCAACAAGAGTAGCACCGTCCTTATGTCCGCCACTGATGAAACCACCGTGAAGAGTATCCAGTTTATGAAAAATACGCTGACACGTCTTATCGATGTCATTCCGTCGATTATTAACTACGGCGTGGATTTCGATGATACAAATATACCCAAGCACTGGGGGTTCTCTCAAACACACATGAAAGACGTCAAGGGAATCATTTCGTCGCATTACACGTCTCTCAAAACATTCTACAACGATCATGTCATTAAGGAGGTATTGCGTCATGCGGAACATCATGTTCGTGATTTGAAGATCATGATGGAAAATACGCCGTTTATGGCAGAGATCTTTTTTGATGAAGAGAAGGACGCGAAGATTGCGGCAGCGGCGGCCACGTTGGCGGTTCAAAGGCCTGGTGGTGGTGGTGGTGGTGGCCTCAGCGCGATGGTCCCGCGTGAGGTAGATATTGAGAAAGAACTCGGAGAGAAGGTCCCGCATTCTACGCGCAAGAATATATTTACGGTGTATTCTATATTTGACCGTAATATCGTGCGAAATTTGTATCTCTTCTACTTTCTCTCGTTTATGCGAACCTTTGTTCAACTCGTGGTCGAAACTCCGGTTACGATTTATCAGGCGGAACCAACACGCGTGATACGCCGGAGTGGTGCGGGGGCGGCAAAGGCCACAAAGGCCAGTAAAACCGGAACGAAAGAACGAAAGACGACGGATACCACAGCGACAGCCAGAGCAATCGCCCGAACCGCCACTTACCGCGAAGAAGAAGACGCTGAACGCGACGATATTGACCCGCATTCGCGCTTATATTCCGCCGATGTTGCTGCTGCCGACAAAGGCCAACTTCTCTCGGAGATGGATACACTCATCGGTGATAAGAAGGCGCTGGGCCAACGAGTAAGCGAACTCATGGTTGCCTACCTCCGCATCATCGAAAAAGATAAGGCGGCGATTAACTTCAATCTGGCGAATATTAAGGAGAAACTCACCCGAGTGAAAGATAAAGAGAAAGATGGGGTTGTCGAGAGAATCGGCGCGATGTCTGTGGGCGAGAGACAGCTCGAAAATATGATGAAGACGCACAAGATGGGCATTTGGAGCCGCGGAACATCGCAGACAGGTGTCGTTATCTACGACCAGGACTATTATGATGAAGAACGCGAAGAGATGGAGAAGATTGCGCAGAAAGAGCGACAACTTGGCCGACGCGACTATGTGACAGATATGAACCGAGAGATTTATGTAATGGATGCGCTGGAAGCCGATCGCGTCGCGGCGGAAATTGAGGCACATGAACTGGATATGACGACAGGTATTCCGGAAGACGATGATGCGGGAGATGACGATTATGCGTATATTCATCGTCATGACGACGAAGGCGAACCCTATGAAGGCGTGGGAGGAGGAGGCGCCGCCGCCGCCGCCGACTGGGACTGAACAAATGACCGTTCATGATACAAAAAAAGTATTTGAATAATATAAAGAACCGAACGCAGCTGACGATGTTGAATCAAAAGACGGTGATTTATATTATTCTCTCGGCAATCCTACTTTACTTGTATTATAAACGAGGCGGCATCGCGTTATTCGTGGCGTTCGTGGTGGTGGTCGCGGGGACGCTTTTCGCGGGGGCGGGTGCAGGTGCGAGAGAAGGGTTGAGCTTCGGTGGCGGCGGCGGCAAAGGAAATAACGAATGCGCGAAGATGGGGTTCACCGAAATAAAAATAGATAAAAAAAATATAATTGGAAGTTTGAAAAAGATAAACGATAGTTATAAAAAAACGTTACTCAAATACGCAACATTTGACGGAGAAAACGGCGAATTTAAACTCACGAAAGAAACCGAAGAGTTACTGAAACCTATTTACGAAGACCCCGAAGCAAAATCAAAAATTGATGAAGCACAAAAGGTCAAAGATTTACTTTCATTTATCATAGTTGTATATGTGTTATTCATGAACACTTATAATAAATCCAAATCTGGGGAAATGCAATTTAAAATATTCGGGGAACAACAACCCGTCCAAATAGTGTTAGACGGTTGGAACGAAG
>Ga0194118_10007350_pt1 | contig 10635 bp, 10 predicted proteins | sample TA2MahsurfametaG_2_FD_148662 | JGI IMG/M metagenome (GOLD analysis project Ga0194118, IMG submission 148662) | Freshwater microbial communities from Lake Tanganyika, Tanzania - TA2015013 Mahale N5 surface | ecosystem: Environmental > Aquatic > Freshwater > Lake | place: Tanzania: Lake... | reverse complement strand
TTCTTTCATATTCTCCATTGGCATTTCCTCCATTAGAGATAACGGACTATAATAATAACATTGTTTTATGATATATGTCAAGCTAGTTGACTAAAAATATACTTATGGTTAACTGATAATGTTATAGTTTATTTACCATATAATAAGCAAAAACACTTCCCTTCTAGAATTTTTTTTGGTAGAATTGTCTTCTTACTAATTTAAAATACAATCGCAAAACGAGGAAAAGGTGTTTAATGTCATATTTAGATTCATTTAAATTGTCTTCAGATTATTTTGAAGAAAAACCTATGCAACTTGTAGAAGAAAATCCTTTTTCTTATATTATAAAAAACCCATACGAAAATTTTATTGCTATATCTAGATATGCAAGATGGATTCCAGAAGAAAACAGAAGGGAAACATGGAAAGAATCTGTAGATAGATATTTTAAATTTATATTAAATCACCTTAAAGAAAAATTTGATTACACGCCAGATCCAATTGTTTTATCTAATCTTAAAGATGCAGTGTATTCAAGAAATGTAATGCCATCGATGAGAGCTGTTATGACTGCGGGGGTAGCATTAGAAAGAGACAACGCAGCTGGATACAACTGCTCTTATCTTCCAGTAGATAGTCTTAGATCTTTTGATGAAACAATGTATATATTAATGTGTGGCGCAGGGGTAGGATTTTCTGTTGAATACAAATACATAAATCAACTTCCAGAAGTTCCTTTGATTTTAGAAAAAACAAATGATGTTATAGTTGTTGAAGATTCAAAAACAGGTTGGGCAAATGCGTACAGAAAACTTATTGAATTTTTATGGAATGGCAAAATTCCATCTGTAGATGTTACTAATTTAAGACCTGCTGGCGCTAGATTAAAAACCATGGGGGGAAGATCTTCTGGCCCCCAACCTTTAATTAATCTTTTTGATTTTACTATTAAAACTTTAAAAAATGCAATTGGGAGACAGTTAAAACCAATTGAATGCCATGACATAATGTGCAAAATAGGAGAGGTTGTTGTTGTCGGAGGAGTTAGAAGATCAGCAATGATTTCGTTATCTAATATTAATGATATTGAAATGGCTCACGCAAAATCTGGAAACTGGTGGGAAACTAACTCTCAAAGAGCACTTTCAAATAACTCTGTTGCTTATTCTAGAAAACCACCAATGGAACAATTTATTACAGAATGGAAAAATCTTTATGATTCAAAATCTGGAGAACGTGGAATTTATAATGTCTCTGCTGCACAAAAACAGGCAGCCTTATATGGAAGAGACCCAAACATACATTACGGGACTAACCCTTGCTCTGAAATTATTTTAAGACCGTATCAATTTTGTAACCTGTCCGAGGTCGTAATACGTGAAAACGACAATGAGGAATCAGTATCAAGAAAGGTTCAGCTAGCTGCAATATTAGGAACATGGCAATCTACATTAACAGACTTTCAATATTTAAGAGATATCTGGAAGCAGAACACAGAAGAAGAAAGATTGTTGGGAGTATCATTAACTGGACAATTTGGAAATTCAATATTTTCTGGAAAAGCTAGAGGAGAAAAAGAATTTAATTGTGGTAAAGGTTGTTCAGTCCTGTGTTGCGATGCTGATCACATAAAAAAAGATAATTATACAAAACTTGAACATTTACTGCAAAGGCTTAGATCTCGTGCACGAGAAGCAAACGCTGTAGAGGCACAACATATAGGAATTAATTCTTCAGCAGCGGTAACGTGTGTCAAGCCTTCTGGAACAGTCTCTCAATTAACTGGAGTTTCTTCTGGAATGCATCCTTGGCACTCTGAATATTATATTCGAACGGTTCGTGGTGACAAAAAAGATCCCTTGTCTAATTTTTTAAAAGATATTGGCATTCCATGTGAAGATGATTTTATGAACCCAAACAATACCTATGTTTTTTCTTTTCCAGTTAAATCTCCAGAAAAAGCAACATTTAGAAAAGATTTAACGGCAATAGATCATTTAAATTTATGGCTTCTTTATCAACGTGCTTGGTGTGAACATAAACCTTCTATTACAGTTTCGGTTCACGAAGATGAATGGATGGCTGTCGGATCTTGGGTGTGGGAACATTTTGATGAAGTTTCTGGAATATCATTTTTACCATATTCAGATCATTCTTATAAGCAAGCACCATATCAAGAAATAACAGAAACAGAATATTTTGAACTTGTTGCTAAAATGCCATCTTCAATTCGGTGGGAAGATTTATCTTTTTACGAGACAGAGGACGGAACAAGCGGCACACAAACCCTAGCCTGTACCTCAGATGGCAATTGTGAGATTGTAGATATTTTGGCTTAGTGGTACAATTAATGTTGGGTTAACACCCAAAATTCCTGGGCACAAAGCCCAGAAATAGGAGGTCTTTAATGAAACAAGATCTTAATAATGATGGAAAGGTAACAATGCAAGAAAAAATTCTAGCAGCGTTGGCAAGCTATGGTCGTCACTTTTTAGGTGCGGCAATTGCTTTATATATGACTGGCAATACTGACCCAGGAGATTTAATTAAGGGTGGTATAGCAGCATGCTTACCAGTTATTCTAAAGGCATTAAATCCAAATGAAAATTCTTTTGGATTTACCAAAAAGGCGTAATTTAGTAGTCGATTAGGATTGCTCCTATGCTAAAATTAAGCATAGGAGTTTTCCTATTTTAGGAGGCCTTAGCATATGGCAGGACAAAAAAATTGGGAAGTTGATCAAAATACTACTTTTACTTTTAAAGTAGAATATGAAGATTCAAACGCAAATCCCATTAATTTAACAGGAGCTTTTGCAAAGCTTCAGGTTAGAGATACAAAGGGTGGTAGCAAGTTAGCCTTCTCTTTAAATTCACCAGACGGTGGCATTACTATTGATCCTTTGTTAGGAACAATAACTTGTAAAATGACACCAACTCAAACTAATAAATTGTTTTATCCAAAGTCCGCTTATGACCTTATGTTAACCGATTCTAATTTAAATAAAACAAAACTCCTTGAAGGGTTTTTGACTCTAAATAGATCGGTTACTATATGACAAATAATGTTAAAGTAATAGAAAATGTAAACAAAGTTATCGTCAGCTCCCCAGGAGTTCAAGGATTAGCTGGTAGAACTATTCTTAACGGGAATGGAGCTCCATCAAATAATCTAGGAACTGAAGGGGATTTCTATTATAATAAATTAACAAGTGAGTTCTATGGCCCGAAACCTTCTCAAACATCTTGGACTGGCGCAGCAGTAATTAAATTGGCTCAAAAGGTATCTTTTGAATTTTCCTGGGAAATGGCTCAAGTTTTAGGGCCATCAAATGGATTATATTCAATACAAATAGCGCACAATCTTGGGTTTAGCCCAAATGTGACTGTTAAATCTAGCGCTGGAGATGTTTTAGAAACTGGAATCGACTATAATAGTCTTAACACTTTAACACTGACTATGGCACAGCCATTTTCAGGGACAGCATACCTGTCTTAAGGGAGCATAGAATATGGCAAGAAAATTTTTAGTAAGCATTGATTTAAACAAGAACGAATTACTCAATGCTCGAATTCAAAACTTAGGTTCTGCACCAAGCAGTCCAGTATCTGGTCAAGTTTACTACAACACCAGCGATAATGTACTTTACTTTTACAATGGAGCGGAATGGATTCCTACTTCTGGTTCTACAGAAGTTATTCAAGATGTAATCGGTTCCTCTGTATCAGGTGGTGTAGGTTTAACTGCTACATATAACAATGCTTCTGGTACAACAACTATAGATTTAGATAACACATCAGTTACAGCTGGTTCTTACGGGTCATCCACAGAAATTCCAACCTTTACGGTTGATGCACAGGGTAGATTAACTGCAGCAGGCAGCTCAACAATATCTACAGATTTAAATATATCTTCTGACTCTGGGTCAGATACAATTTCTCTACTTACAGAAACATTAACTGTTACTGGCGGAGAAGGAATTGATACATCGGTTTCTGGAAATACAGTAACAATATCAGCAGAGGATGCAACTTCTTCCAATAAGGGTGTTGCAAGTTTTGATTCAACAGATTTTTCTGTTACAAATGGTCATGTTAGTTTAGCAAAAGATCCAGTAATTACATTATCAGGAGATGTAGCTGGTTCTGCTACAATGACAAATCTTGGCGATGTAACAATTACCACTACAGTTCAGCCTAATTCAGTAGCCCTTGGAACCGATACTACAGGTAACTATGTAGCAACAATTACAGGAACTGCAAATGAGGTTACAGTATCTGGTTCTGGATCTGAGTCAGCAGCAGTAACAATTGGTTTGCCAGATGATGTTACAGTTACTGGTAATTTAACAATTGGTGGAAACCTTGATGTTCAAGGAACAATTAACTCAATTAGCACAACTGAAGTTAATATTGTTGACAATAAAGTTGTACTTAATACAAATGTAACTGGCGCCCCTTCAGCAAATGCTGGGTTAAAAGTAAACAGAGGAACTTCTTCTGACGTAGAGCTACTCTGGAACGAAACAGACGATCAGTGGACTTTAACAAATGATGGTACAAATTACCACGAAATAACTAGAAAATACAAGGCTACACTTAGCACATCAGCCACAACTTATACAGTAACTCACAACTTGGGTACGAAAGATGTTGTCGTGCAAATTTACGAAGTTGCTTCTCCATATGCACAAATAGAAGCAGATGTTGAGCATACATCAACATCAGCAGTAACTATTAAATTTGCTGTAGCACCTTCAGCTGGAGAGTATAGAGTAGTAGTAATCGGATAGGAGTTTAATAGTGGCCCGCAAATTTAAATCATTATTGAACTTACTAACACTAGATGAAGATCCTTTATCTGGCAGTGCAGGTGATGTTTACTTTAATGTAATAAGCAAAAACATTAAAATATATAATGGTTTAGTTTGGGTTGATTTAACTCCTGGATCTACAGATCCCGCCCCATTCTATATACACACTCACACTTACGATGGAAATGTACACACAGTTAACTTACAAGAAACAATTAACTTTACAGAAGATATTAATAACGAGGCGTCGGTCAATGAAGAAATTCCTGCTATAATAGGACTTGATGGAGGCTCTCCAAATTCAACATATAGTGATCCAAATTTTACAGATTTGACACTTTTAGACGGAGGCGAAATTGGCAACTAATTTCCCAACAACTTTAGATGATTTATCTAATCCACAAAGCACAGATAGCCTAGCAGGCCATGCAGCATTACATGGAAACGTAAATGATGCACTAGAGGCTTTACAGGCTAAGGTTGGTGTAAATGGATCTAACGTAGCTACATCTCTAGATTACAAAATTTCAACATTGGAATCTCAGTTGGCTGACCTAGATAATCAATCAGATTCAACTCTAGTGCTGCTTGGCCTTGACGGCAATAATGATTTAACTATAACTGGTATAGAAAACAAGACAACCGTGGATACTTTGTCTGCCAGTACATACAGAACAATTAAATACAGTCTACAAATAACAAGGGATAACGAATATGTATCATCTGACTACTTGTTATTAAATGATGGAACCGATATAAATGTATCAGAATCCAACATAATATCAAATACTTCAAATTCTTTAGCAAATATCACATTTGAAGTAAATTCAGGTATAATTGGTTTATGCGTGACCCCCACAACTTCGGCTGTTACAGCCAGATTTGTGAGGACTGCGCTTAAGGCTTAAATAAGGGGGTTGTCAGAGTGGCAACAGTAAATAAAAATTTTAGAGTAAAAAATGGCCTGGTAGTTGAAGGAAGTACCGCTACCGTAAACGGCTTTGATATCTTAACAAAGAAAGACGCAGATCAATCGTATATCGTAAATCTGATAGGCGGTACCGCAACCTCCGCAAATGAAGCTAATAAGGTTGTCAAGCGTGATGGTTCTGGTAATTTTTCAGCTGGCACAATCACAGCAAATTTAACAGGTAACGTAACAGGAAATGTAACTGGAAACGTAACAGGTAATGTTACTGGTAACGTAACTGGTACAGTTTCAGATATTTCTAATCACAGCACCACAGCGCTAACAGAAGGAACAAATCTTTACTATACAGCAGCTCGTGCAAAAGAAGAGGCTGCAAATCTTCTTGTTAATGCAATAAAAACAAATATTGAAATTTCTAAAGATGGATCAAATAATCTTACAATTACTGCTGAAAATGGCGTAGCAGATTCAAATACTGATCAGTTGTCAGAAGGTTCTTCAAATCTATACTTTACAAATGGAAGAGCTAGAAGTGCTATATCAGCAGGAACAGGAATCACATACAACGCCGCAACTGGTGTTGTAAGTGTAGCTGCAAATTCATTTGATGCATATGGCGCAGCCTCTGATGCATTACAGGATGCAAATGACTATACTGATTCCCAGATTGGTGATCTTATAACTTCAGATATTGGAGAGGGTTCAAATCTATATTACACAGATGCTCGTGCTCGTGGGGCAGTAAGTGCAGGTTCAGGATTATCTTACAATTCAGGAACTGGTGCATTTTCGGTAAACACAGACATAATTGCTAATAAAACTTATGTTGATACAGCAATAACAAATCTTGTTGACGGAGCCCCAGGTATTCTTGATACATTAAATGAAATTTCAGCAGCAATTAATGATGATGCAAACTTCTTTACAACTATATCAAACAACTTGGCTGGTAAATTAAATCTAACTGGTGGCACACTAACTGGAGCATTAACACTTCATGCAGATCCTTCAGTCGCTCTACATGCAGCTACTAAGCAATATGTAGATGCAGGAGATACAGCAGCACAAGCAGCCGCAGAGGCAACTGCAGCAGCAGCTCTTGCCAATGTACTAGATGGCGACACAGACTTTACAGCACTTGATGTAAATTCAGTATCTCGTCAGGTTGCGGCTACAACAGGAAATATTGCAACCGCAGCAGTTACAACTCTTCTAAGCTGGAATAAGACAAACTATAGAACAGCTAAAGTTCTTGTTAAGGCAAAACATGGTTCACATACCCATGTTTCTGAGTTAATAGTAACACTAGACACTTCAGACAATATTGCTCTTAACGAGTATGGTATTACAACAACAAATGGATCACTCATGACAATTGACGCTGATATTGATAGCGGAAATGTCAGAATTCGTGTGACTCCAACAAACAACAGTACAGAGGTAATGGCTCACGCTACTCTGCTTGTCTAACAACTAAATAAAATTGGTGGGGGACACAAAATCCCCCACCTAAAATTCGGGGGAAATTGAACTCGTGGCAACTAATAATAAAGATTTTAAAGTTAAAAATAATCTAGTAGTCCAAGGTGGACAGGTTACACTAGGCTCAGTACCCCTAGCATTTAATACAGATAATAATAAATTAAGAATTCAAGTTAATAATCAGTGGATTGATATATCAGACTCAAACGATATAGGATTTAATGATATTGGCTTGGCTATTGATTATAATGGTTCACCAATATATTCTGTTGGTGGAGATGGGGTTGTGACTGAGGCTATTAAATTTGCCGATGGCGGATCCCCAAGCAGTTCATCATTTGCTCTTACATTTGATTCGGGAGTGGTTTCCTAGTAAAATGAGCAAGTGGTATAATTCTAATATAGGGGTATAAACAACATGGCAACAGTAAGAATTCAACTCAGAAGGGGCACTTCAAACCAATGGGATTCAGCTAATCCCACTTTGGCAGCAGGTGAAATTGGTATTGAAACAGATACCAACACATTTAAATTTGGCGATGGCGTAACGGCATGGAATAGCTTAGACTATGCGCTATCAGACACAGTAGACGATTTTATTCCTTTATCACAAAAAGGTGAAGCAGGTGGCGTAGCTACTCTAGATGGTTCTGGCAAGGTGCCATATGCACAGATACCAAGCATAGACGAATTGTCACAAGATGCAGTAAACGCAGCACTTGTTGCTGGAACTGGTCTTGATAAAACATATGATGATGTAAATAACTTAATTACAATCGATATTGATTCAACAGTTGCCACATTGACTGGATCACAAACATTAACAAATAAGACTTTAACGTCTCCAGAACTTACTGGTACGCCAACTGCACCAACAGCGGCTTCTAATACAAATAACACACAGATTGCCACAACTGCTTTTGCCAAGACAGTTGCCAATACAGCACAATCAAATGCTGAATCTTATACAGATGGACAAATAACAGCGTTAATTAGTGCATCACCTTCAACTTTAAACACTTTAAATGAGTTAGCAGAAGCCCTTGGAGACGATCCTAATTTTGCTACAACAGTAACAAATTCTTTAGCGACAAAAGCAAACGCATCTGATGTTGCTAGCACCTATGCACCACTTGTTTCTCCAGTATTTAGTGGAAATGTTGGTTTGCCCCTTACAACTTCTATCGGAGACGTAAGTGCAACTGAGATTGCATACATAAACGGAGTAACTTCTTCAGTTCAAGCACAGCTAGATGATAAACTTGCATCTGCAACCGCTGCTTCAACCTATGCCCCTATCGCAAGCCCAACGCTTACTGGTACTGTTACCCTTCCAGCTTCAACAAGTATTGGTGACGTTTCCAACGTAGAGATTGCATACATAAACGGAGTAACTTCTTCGGTTCAAGCACAGCTAGATGATAAACTTGCATCTGCAACCGCTGCTTCAACCTATGCTCCTCTTGTTGCCCCAACGTTTACTGGCAACGTTACCCTTCCAGCTTCAACAAGTATTGGTGACGTTTCCAACGTAGAGATTGCATACATAAACGGAGTAACTTCTGGAGTTCAAACACAGCTAGATGCAAAAGCTCCTCTTGCTTCTCCAACGTTTACTGGTACCGTAACCCTTCCAGATGGCACAGTAACTGGTGCAATGATTGTCGATGCAACAATACCAACAGGTAAAATTGCAGACACTGCAATTACTGCAGCAAAACTAGGAGCATCCGCTGTTGAAACTGATAAGATTAATGATCTAGCCGTAACAACAGGAAAAATTGCAGATAGCGCAGTAACCTCTGCAAAGATTGCAGACGGTACAATTGTAAATGCTGACATTAATGCCTCAGCGGAAATTGATTGGACTAAGTTAGCAATTTCATCAACAGTTTCTGCTACAGAACTTGGATATGTTGACGGAGTAACCTCAGCAATTCAATCACAGATTGATTCTAAGCTTGCTTCATCAACTGCAGATTCAACTTACGCACCACTTGCTTCTCCAGCACTTACTGGAGCTCCAACAGCACCTACAGCAGCAGCAGCAACCAATACAACCCAAATTGCTACAACTGCTTTCGTAAAAACTGCAGTAGACAATGTTATTGCCTCAGCCCCTGGAGCACTAGACACTCTTAACGAGTTGGCAGCAGCACTTGGCAATGATGCAAACTTCTCTACTACGCTTACAAATAACCTTGCTGCTAAAGCACCACTTGCTTCCCCAACATTTACTGGTACAGTAACGGTTTCAGAATCTGGAGTAGCGTTTACAGACGGCACACAAACAAAAGAAGGTGTTCCATCAAGAACGCCAATAAGTACAGTTACCGCTGCATATAATTTATCAACTGGCGGATTATCGCTAAGAGATACATTAGTTGAATGCAATTCTTCATCAGCATTTACTATAACAATTCCAGCAAATTCAACCACAGCCTACCCAATAGGAACATCTATTGATCTCCTACAGGTTGGCACAGGTCAAATTACAGTTGCTGGCGCAGCAGGGGTTACATTAAATGGTACACCTGGATTAAAATTGCGTTCACAATATTCTTCAGCAACATTATTTAAGCGAGCAACAGATACTTGGATAATTATGGGAGACTTAACAGCTTAACAAAATTTGATAGGAGAAAAAGATGGCAATTAATAAAAAGAGAGGTATTAAATCCTCAGCACAAGACAACTTCTTAGAGCCAAATGCAGTAACTGGCCTATCAGCAACAGACGTAGGCACAGGAAGGCCATTTAATAATGGCGCAGCCTCATTGTCGTGGTCTTTGCCAGCAGCTTCACCACCAGCTACTCTTTATACAATTACATCAAATCCTGCAACTACAACACAAACTACTGCAAACACATCCCTTACATTTCCTGGGCTTGCTTCAGGCACATCTTATACATTTACAGTAGTTGCTTCAAATAATGCTGGATCTTCTGCTGGAGCAACAAGTGGATCTGTAACAGCAACAACTGTTCCAGCAGCACCATCTCCATCAGTTGCTTCTGGTCCACATGGAGGGTCAATTCCTTCTGGAAGCGATAGAATTACTTGGTCTAATCCAGCAACTGGCGGTAAGGCAATATCTTCCTTTAGAGTTACTTCTAATTTACGTGGTCAGTTAAGTGCTAGTGCCACTTCACCTTTTGATACTGCAGATCCATCTTTGCCAGATTCATCTGCTGATGAAAGTTATACAGTTTTTGCAAGCAATGCTAACGGAGAATCTTCTGGAGGAACAACGGCAACAGTTCAAACGTTTACTCCACCACACTTCCCGCCATTTTTCCCACCACACTTCCCACCGTTCTTCCCACCATTCTTCCCACCACACTTCCCACCATTCTTCCCACCACACTTCCCACCGTTCTTCCCACCGTTCTTCCCACCATTCTTCCCACCATTCTTCCCACCACA
>Ga0194118_10007343_pt1 | contig 10645 bp, 9 predicted proteins | sample TA2MahsurfametaG_2_FD_148662 | JGI IMG/M metagenome (GOLD analysis project Ga0194118, IMG submission 148662) | Freshwater microbial communities from Lake Tanganyika, Tanzania - TA2015013 Mahale N5 surface | ecosystem: Environmental > Aquatic > Freshwater > Lake | place: Tanzania: Lake Tanganyika... | reverse complement strand
CAAATTTCAGAAGCTAAAAAAATATATTTTTATGGAGATTTAAGAGATGTGAAATTTCTATTAATGCTTGATAAGAAAGTAAAAAAAATTAACAATCTAATTAATAATGCCGCTCAAGCAAATACTGATTATTTTACAAATGTTTCAGACTCACAAATAAATAATTTAATTGAAGTAAATTTAAAAGCCCCATTTAAGTTAAGTCAAATTTTTGCAAAAAAAATGATTAAAAATAAAATAAAAGGATGCATAGTTAATATTACTTCACAGTTAGGACATATGGCTGCTTATAATCGCTCCTTATACTGTATGACAAAATTTGGTTTGGAAGGACTTAGTAGAGCAATGGCTATGGATTTAGCAAAACACGGAATAAGATCTAATACAGTTGCACCGACTAAAACTATTGTTAATCAAATTGAAAGAAAAAAAACTGTTAAAAGATTGAATATAATAAGAAATAAAATTCCTTTAAAAAAATTCTCAACTACAAAACAAATTGCTGAAATCGTATATTTTTTAACTACAGAAAGTTCCTCTTCTATAACAGGCACTTCGATTGTCTCTGACGGTGGATGGACGGCAGGCAAATAGCTCAAAAAAATCTTTCATGAATAGTTTCTGTAATTTTTTTAAAAGACTCATTTTCACCATCAATGATTAATTTTTTATTTATATACTCATCATAATTTTTTATTGATTTATTTAGATTAATTTCCAAAATTTTTGGTTCTAATGCAATATTCTTATCAATGTTATAAGAAACAAGTCCCAATAACTTGACGTATTGTTGACCAATATTTCCCATATAATCTCCAAGAAGTTTTGAATTAATATTTATAATTTTTTTTTTTAAAATTACCGCATTCAGTATGGCGCTCGATACACTAAAAATTACTATTTCAGATTCAAATATTGCTTCGTTAGTTGGAATTTTGGATATTTCAAAGGATTGATAAAAATTATGAAAAGATCTGTTATTTGGATGTTTTGTAATAATAACTTTTTTTTTGTAAATAAAAGAAATATTTTTTAAAAATACCTCTAGGTTATTATAAAAAGTGTCTTGGTCATTTTTTTTTACTTCCCCCTCTCTGCTTGTTCTATCAGGATGATCAAAATGGGTATCTATGTAGGTTATATAATTATTTTCTGGATTTTTATTTTTTTTTAAAATTTTTATACTATCAAAATAGATACTATTTACCGGGATAACTTCTCTATAATATGTAATTTTTAAAAAAGTAAATAATTTTTCAATTCTATTACCACGAGAGTTTTTTATATAATTTATTACATCTGTATTTGATTCAAATAATAAATCGATTTTAGGGAATATATTTAGCACGGTAAATATTCTAAACAGATGATAAAAACCTTTATCAAAATAATTTCTGTAAGATTTAAAAAGATATTTAAATTTCATTTCTGCACTTAATTTATTTCCAATCTGACTTAAATTCATAATCATTATTAATTTTATATTAAGTTTTTTTAATAGACGGTGTATTTTGAAGTATCCTGGATTTTTCCCTATCATTAATATTGAAATGACTTCATGATCGATATTAAATTTTTTAAATTCATCAGAATCTTTAAAATTAATTATTTTTATTTTTTCAGGTAAGTTTTTTGGAAAGATAACTGGATTTTTCTTAGTAAAAATTTTTAAATTATATAAATTAAAAATATAAACTTCTGAAAATTTTTTTAAAAGGTGATCTATTAAAATTTTATTTGATGTATATGTATTTTCAATATTTTCTTGAGCGATAATGAAAGATATAATTTTTTTTTTCAATTTAGTATCCTCTCAGATACTGTCTGGGAATAATGTTTTTATACTTTGTTTTATTTAAATTTTCATAAATCCATCTTGGGTTTTTTAAAAAAGATCTTCCGATAGCTACAAAGTCAAAATTTCTTTCTTTAATTCCGCTGTTTATTAAATTTATTTTATTTAACATGCCAGAAGTTCTAATTTTCATTTTAGTATTTTTTTTAATTTTTTTACTAATACTCATTCTAAATCCCATTTTAAATTTCATATTAGTTTTTGGTAAAATTCCTCCGCTGGATACACAGACATAATCAAAGCCAATTTTTTCTAGTTTTTTTGTTAAATAAATACAATCGTTATAATTTAATCCATTTTTTACGTGATCGGTTCCTGTAACTCTTGCTCCTAAACATTTATTTTTTGGCCAAACCTTTCTGACAACTTCTCCAATCTCAATTAACAGTCTGCATCTATTTTCGAGACTACCACCATATTTATCTTTTCTATGATTGGATATTGGGGACATAAATTGATGTAATAAATAACCGTGCGCCATATGAATTTCTAGAATATCAATATTGCAAGCATTAGCTGCCGTAGCTGCTTTTTTAAAATCTATAATTAATTTTTTAATATCATTTAAACTCATCTCTTTAGGCACGGGCCATTTATTAGATCTTTTGATTGCAGAAGAGGACAGTGTTTGCCATTTTTTTTTTCCATTTTTTAAATAGGATCCATTTTTTTCCCACGGTACGTTTGCAGAACCTTTTCTGCCAGAGTGAGAAATTTGAATACCAATAGGTAATTTATTATTAAGTTTTTTTAAAAAAATTATAAGTTTTTTTAATCCTTTAATTTGTTTTTTGTTGTAGATTGCTAAATCTTTATGAGTAATTTTTCCAACTTTACTAACTGCAGTTGACTCAATTATTAAACCGCCGATTCCGGAGTTTGAAAATGAACCGAGGTGTTTGTAATGCCAGTTTGTAGGGCATCCATTATTAGCTGAGTATTGACACATAGGAGATAAAACAATCCTATTTAAAAAATTTATTTTATTTATCTTAATTGATTTAAATATCATATTTACAGACAACAAATTCATTATGAGGGTGAAATATAGCTCCAGGGTAAGCCCAGTAAGTTTCTATAAACATTTTATTAAGTGCCTTACCCAATTTTGGAAGATGAGGAACATTATCGCTATCTATCATCGATTTCATATTTGTAGCTATTCTTAACCATTCCCCGCTTTTTTGTTCTTTGTAAGAAAGTCTAAGTCTTAAAGCTATATCAACTGGTACTAAATCATAACTTAATTTTTTAATTTTTTGATAGATTTTTGTTAATGTAGTTGGACTATTAAATCCTAAATTTTTGACTTTAATTCTATAAAGTTTAATCTTTTTATTAGTTATAAAAATTTTATTTTTTTTATTCTTTAAAATATCTAAAATCCAATGGCTAATTATTGTCTTTTTTTTTAAATCTTTAAGACATTCATGTATATTATTATAATTAGATTTATTTATTATCTTCCAAGGTTTATTCATTTATATTTTTAAATATTTAGTTGATATTGTTATAGCCTATATTCTTTATTTTGTTAAATTCATACACTTAAGAAAAATAATATAATTTTAAAATTATTAATTTTTTATTATTTTAAATAATTCCAAAAAAGAATAACACAATAGAGATAGTATTTTGAAAATATTTATAAAAAAAATTTTAGAAATTCTAAGTAAAAAAGATAAAAAAAAAATTATACTTTCTGTAATTTTTTTACTTACGAGATCCGTGTTGGAAGTTATCGGCATAGGACTTTTGGTACCAATCTTAAATTTTATATCTAATGATAATAAAGTTATTTTTTTATATAATTATTTCCCTTTTTTACAAAAATTAAACAATAAAGAATCTATAATTTTTTTTATTTCAATATTTATTTTTATTTATTTAATAAAAACAGTTTTCACAATTTTTTATAATAGTTGGAACGCAAAGTTTGTAAATAATTTATCAACTGGTTTAGCGCATAGAGTTGTCAGTAAGTATTTAGATAAAAGTTATATATTTTTTTTGGAGAATAATTCTGCCTCTTTAGTTAGAAACATTTCTTCCGAAACTAGTATTTTTGCACAGGGATTAATCGGGCATATAATATTAAGCATAGCCCAAATTGTTTTTATTATTTCTATTTGTCTGTTTCTTATTTTTTATAATGTCTACTCTGTTTATGTTATTTTAATTTTAATCTTGCTTTCTTCATTTATTATTTATTTTTCTAATAAAAAATTTAAAAATTGGGGCATTGTTAGACAGGAAGAGTCCGCTTTTTTTTTAAAAAAAATTAATGAAATAATTGGTAATATTAAAGAAATAATTTTATATGATAAAAAATCTTTTTTTTCTAACGAGCTTTATTTGCACAGCAAAAGATTCTCTAACGCAAACATTTACAGAGATACAGTAATTTCTTATACAAGTCCGATAATAGAATTTATAGGAATTTTAATATTTTTTATTTTTTTATTATTTTTAATAATTTATTCATCTCTTAATTTTGGTGAAATTGTAGTTTTATTCGGAGTTTTTGTTTTTGCATCTTTAAAACTTTTGCCTGCTGTCATCAGTCTTGTAAGATCTGTTCAATCTATAAAATTTAATTTGCCTGCTTGTGAAGTTATTTATCAGATACTAAAAAATCCTAATGATTTTAATAATTTAGAGGAATTTGCAAAAGAGTTTAAAGAAAATAAGAATATCAATCTAACTAGCATGGAGTTCAAAAATGTTAGCTTCATATATAATTCTGAAAAATCTCCAACATTGAATCATTTAAATTTTCAGATTAATAAAGGAGATAAGGTTGCGCTTATAGGAGAAACCGGTAGCGGTAAAACCACATTGTTAAATCTTATTTCGACTTTAATAATTCCTTCGTCAGGAGAAATTGTAATTAATAATTTTGATAAAATAAATTCTTTTAAAGAAATTCGCGAACGGATAGGGTATGTTTCTCAATTTGTTTATCTTTCCGATAATTCCATACTTTTTAATATTGCCTTAACCAATGATATTAATGAGGATCAAAAGAAAATAATAATGCAAATTATAAAAAATTTGAATTTAAATATTATTAATAATCGACCTATTGACGTATTTTCTTCTATTGGTGAAAGAGGCTCCAAATTGTCCGGAGGCCAGATGCAGAGAATAGGAATTGCAAGAGCACTCTATAGAGATCCAGATATTTTAATTTTAGATGAATCAACCAATGCCCTAGATGACGAAAATGAAGAAGCAATTATAAAGTTTTTAGTTAAAGAATTTGATAAAAAAATTATTATTTTTTGTACCCACAAAAAAGAAATTTTAAAATATTGTAATAAAATTTTAGAAGTAAAAAATAATCAGATAATTATTACCTCTAATGCTAAAAGTAAAAAAATTAGCTGAAGAAGTTTCAAAAACTTTTAAAAAATAGATTATTGGTTTATTAGCAACAAAAATAAAAAATAAGAATTATATAATAAAAATAAAATTTATATTTACTGAATATTTTAAAAAAATAATTTTTATTATAAATTTTTTTGAATATTCATTCTTATTATACTTTGATTCATTTTGTATTTTTTTATAAAAGAAAAATTAATTTTTATACATAATAAAAATATGTTAATTTTTTCAAAAAGCGACAGTTTTTTCGTTAAAAACATTTTTTTCACTAGATCTTTAGTCAATTCGTAAAAAGGTAATATTTTATAAATAATTTTTTTATTATATCTTTTTATTTTTAGAAAGTTTTCTGATTTTGAAACTCCTTTAGTTCCTATTATAATATGGCCTTCCTTTATAGTTTTGTATTTTCCTTCAAATAATAAATATAAATCTACCATCCAATCAACTCCTAAATAGTCTTGAGATAAATTAGCGTTATTTATATCTAAAAGAATCTCTTTTCTGGACAAGCCAAAAAAAATGTTATGCGAAACAAATCTTATTTTAAAAAATTTTTTTATCCTATCATACAATTCGTTATCTAAATCATGTAAGTAGACTTTTTGATCATTATCTTCAAACCAAAATTTAGATGAAGAACTTACATAATCTAAATTATTCTCAAGAAAATTTACATTGCATTCAATATAATCATTAGAAATCATGTCGTCTGCTGCATTCCATTTAAAATATTTACCCTTAGATTTTCCCAAAAGAAATTGGAAATTTTCATATGATAGCAATTCATTTTCTTGATGAAAAACTTTAATTCTGTTATCTTTTTTTGAAATATCATCTAAAAATAAAGCAGTTTCGTCTGTAGATTTGTTATTTGAAATAATAATTTCTAAGTTTTTATAACTTTGATTTATTATGGCATTTAGAGCACTAGATAAATTAATATCTTTATCTGAATATAAAATACCAGCACCAGGATACCTCCTCGAAAATCCATTTTTAACTGGAATAGCAATAGTTACTAGTGGTCTCATAAAAATTTTTTTAAAATTAATAATATATTTATATTTTTTTTTTCAATATTAAAATAAGTTATTAAACATTTTATGTTAAAAAAAATTTGTTATGGCTTAATACGACTGCTAGTACTCATTATAAAAAAATTGAAATTTGATATTCAATCTTTTGATAAAATTATTTTTTGCATTGGACACGTACAAATTTCAAAAAATAGAGATAAATATTCTGAAATTACTGATTTAACTCAAGTGGAAGCCAAAATATTTTCTCAGAATGGGGAAGATGGAATTATCGATTATCTATCTAATAGATTGAAATTAAGTTCAAAAAATTTTGTAGAAATTGGAGTTGGAAACTACAGGGAGTCAAATACTAGATTTTTGTATAACACATATCATCCTAAAGGATTAATTGTTGACTATATTGACAATATGCAAGCTAAGGTAAAGCCGTTTGTTAATTTATGGAAGGGAGATTTGAGAATTTGTAATAAAAAAATTGATAGTGATAATATTCTTGAAGTAATTAATAAATGGTGTGATTTTAAAATAGATATATTTAGTATTGACATCGATAGTATAGATTATTGGATTATAAAAAAACTTAAAAATAATATATCAAAAATATTTATTGCAGAGTATAATCCAGTTTTTGGACCATATCTTGAAGTCACAGTCCCCAATATTCCTGGTTTCGAGAGAAATAAATATCATTATTCAAATTTGTGCTATGGAATGTCTTTGAGGGCATTAATAAATCTAATGGATCGAAAAAATTATTACTTCATTGGTACTAACTTGCAAAAAATCAATGCATTTTTTGTGTCTAAAGATTTTAATAAAAAAAAATTTTTCCCAAAAATTATTATAAAGCGTCTTGAAAATTATACTAATTCAAATATCCGCGATAGTAGAGATAAATTTAACAATTTAAGCTATCTTTCTGGAGATGAAAAGTTTAAAGTAATACAAGAATGTGATGTAATTAATCTTAAAGATAATCAAAATGTAATATCCACTTTAAGAACTCTTAAATGAAAGTCTGTTTTGATTACGAAATTTTTTTTAAAGAAAAATTTGGTAGTATTTCTTCCAGATATTTTTTTAATATAATTAAAATTTTATCTAATATTAATAATGTGGATATTAGAGTATTTTCTAAGTTTTATTTAAATACAAAATTAGATGAACTTTCAAAACAAATTGTGATAGGCAATAGAATTAAATTTAAGCCACCTTTCACAGGAAAAATTTTTCAAAAAATTAATTCCGTTTTTCTAAATTATCAAATTAAAAATTTCTGTCCTCAAATTATTCACAAAACTTATTATTCAAAAAATTTACATAAAAAAGATAAAATTAGGATTGTTTTAACAGTAATGGATCTTTGGCATGAAAAAAATTCAAAAAATAATTATAGGCCGAAAATGCATTCACTTCAAATTTCTGATCATATTTTATGTCCGTCAATTTCTACAAAAAATGATTTAATAAATATTTATAATATTAATGAAAAGAAAATTACAGTCACTTATCTTGGTATAGAAAAATTTGAAAATATCAAAAGCAATAAAATAAATATTACGAAGTATGAAAAACCATTTTTGTTATTTGTTGGAGCCAGAGGTAGATATAAAAATTTTAATAATTTTTTAAAAGTATTTGCAAATTCTAAAATATTAAGTCAAAACTTTAATATAGTCTGTTTTGGTGGTGGCAACTTTTCATTTGATGAAATAAATCTTATTAAAAGACTCAAAGTATTTAATAGTGTGTGCAAGGAAAAAAATGAAGATGATCTAACGTTGTATCATTTATACAAAAATGCAAAATGTTTGGTCTATCCCTCTAGCCATGAAGGTCTAGGGTTGCCGACTTTAGAGGCAATGTCTCTGGGATGTCCAGTAATCTCAGGTAATCATCCAGGCATATTAGAAGCAGTGGGTGATGCTGCAGTTACATTTGATCCAAATAATATCTTACAAGTGCAAAAAGTTTTAGAAGAATATATTTATTCTGATAAAAAATTAGCGAACCTAAAAAATTTAGGATTATTGCAAGCAAGAAAATTTTCTTGGGATAAGTGTGCAAAAGAAACACTGGAAATATATAAAAAATTACTAAACTAGTTTTTTTTTATTATAAATTTTGAATTTTTTATAATATCTTTTTTAATTAATTCTAAACCTTTTAACAAACTATTTGAAGTTATAAAAAATTTTTTGGGTTTCTTTTCATTATAATTATAGTCAATGAAAACTGTCTTGCATTTTACACGATTGCCTGCATGAATATCTTTGCATCTATCGCCTATTAAATAACTATCTTTAAGACGGACTTTAAATTCTTTTGAAGCACGTAGTAACATTCCAGGATTTGGTTTTCTGAAAAAAGATTTATTATTAGTATCATAGCATACGTAAATTTTATCTATAGGTAATTTATTTTTAATTTTTTTATGAAAATAATTAACTATCATTTTTTTTACCAGACCTCTTCGCACCTCAGGTTGATTGGTAACTATTATATTGAAAAAAAAATTATTTCTGAAAAATCTTAAATACTTTTTAATTTTATAATTAATTTTGAATTCTTTAATACTTCTTGGAGATCTTACTATTTTTTTATAAATTATAGTTTGATTAATTATTCCATCTCTGTCAAAAAAAACTGCCTTTTTAAATTTTCTTTTCATGAGGCATTTTTCCCTAAGCAATTTTTAAGTTTTTTATTACACCCCCAGAATTTATTGGGTTCAAGGGAATTTTTAATTTTTATTTTATAATTAATATTTAGTTTAAGCTTATTTTTTTTGCAAATATTTTTAATTAATTTTTTTAATGAAACTCCTTTCCCAGAACAAATATTTAAGACCCCAAAATCTCTCCTTTGAATGCATAAATTAACAATTATTTTTGATACTTGGTCAATATGTAAGTAATCTCTTATTAAATTCCCATTAACATTTAATTTTATATTTTTTTTTGAGGAATATAATAATTGATTAAATAAAGTATGTCTTGAATTGTGTTTTCCGTATACATAAAAAATTCTTCCCCAAGTTAAATTAAAATTATATTTTTTTTTTAGTGAAAAAATATATTTTTTTAATAAATATTTTGCTAAAGAATAATTATTATTCGGTTTTTCCTTGATATTTTCATTCAGTTTTCCGTTTTGTAAACCATATTCAAAACAGGTTCCTGCAATAAAAATATTTTTAAGACCGTTATTTATTAAACTAAAAATAAATTTTTTTTGTTTTGGAAGTTCTTTTTTTATGTGATATTTTCTTTTGTAGTTTGGAAGATTTGACCACGCTAAATGTATAACAATGTCGGGATGTTCTAAATATTTAAAGAATTTTTTTTTTTTATAAATATCTAAAAATTTCCATTTAATATTTCTTATATTATGATATTTTCTAATTATTTTGTTTTTATTATTATATGTTGCTATAATTTTATATTTTTTTGATAAAAATTTTATAATATTGGAACCTAAAAATCCTGTAGCTCCAATAACAGCAATTTTCATTAAAATTATTCTAGATTATTTTAAATTTAAGAAAAATGTTTTTCATTCCCTCTTCAATTTTAATTTGAGGTTTCCATTTAGTTATTTTTTTAAAATTCTTATTGTCTATATTTCTAATATTAAATTTTTGGCTATCTTTTTCTATTAAATCTGTTTCATTATTTGAGATTTTATTTGCTGTTTTATAGATTTTTTCGAGATTGATAAGTTCGTCTCCAGTTACATTAAGTATATGTAATCCTTTCAGTCCAATAGATTTGAATATGGCTTCGCATAAATCATTAATATAAATAAACCTTCTTGATGTTTTTTTAGAACCAATTATTACTTTTTTATTATAGATAATATCGTTAATTATGTTTTCAATTGCAGAAAGGTTTATTTTTCTTTTGCGAGGACCATAGACAATACCGAATCTCAATATCGTACAATTAATATTATTTTTATTACAATAATATTCAACAATTTTTTCACCTAATATTTTAGAAAAAGCATAATCTGACGATATTTTTTGAAGTGATAAAGAAAAATTTTCATCTTTAATTTTGGACATTTTATCTTCCCCATAAACCCATTCTGTTGAAGCAAATATTATTTGCTTAACTTTTTTTTTAATTGCACTTTGAACAATATTAAGGGTTCCATTTACATTAACATTGAATGATTCTCGTAAATTTTTATTGAATGAATCGTGTGTTGAAATTGCAGCAAGGTGTATTAAACAATCACAATTTTTTGGTATTACTTTATATAACTTCTTATTAGTAATATTAAATCTTATTGTAGTAAAATCGTTTTTTTTTTTGTCTATACCATAAATTTTATATTTTTTTTTTTTAATTTT
>Ga0194118_10007340_pt1 | contig 10647 bp, 10 predicted proteins | sample TA2MahsurfametaG_2_FD_148662 | JGI IMG/M metagenome (GOLD analysis project Ga0194118, IMG submission 148662) | Freshwater microbial communities from Lake Tanganyika, Tanzania - TA2015013 Mahale N5 surface | ecosystem: Environmental > Aquatic > Freshwater > Lake | place: Tanzania: Lake... | reverse complement strand
CTATATTACCATATGAATCACCTACTTGTAGTGTTACTTGTCTACATTGAGGATAACCTGAACCAAATAATGCATTCATTAAAGGTTCTGGGTCTAATGCTGCTTTAGCATCTTCAAGCATACCTGGGGCGAGACCACGTAGCGGAGGTAGACCCATTTCAGCAAAAGCTTGTTGAGTTTTTTTGCCTAGAGCATTTCCTTGAGGAATACCTTGAAAATATGTGTACATATCTGCACCATTAGAGCATTGTTGACCAGTTTTAACAAAATAATTAATACCAAGTGGCTTTAAGGGCATATCTTTTGTGAAAGAAGTTGATGGTGCACCAAAACCAATAGTATCAGCATAGAAAGCTACACCTTTAACAGCAGCCATCACATCACCTAGATTATCACCAACCCGTACACCAATTTTTGCAGGTGTTAGTAATGAATCTGATGTAGAATATGGGCTGCCTAAAAATCCCAAGCCTTTTGGGGGTTCATTAGGTGCTATATTGTTTCTTGTTTCTTGCCCTTGTTGAGGGGCTGAAGTAGCCATCTTACTTTAGATTACTAAATTTTATAGATGCGTATAAATTTGATAATTTATATATTTCTTGAAGTAGGGCAGACGAAAATGGAAACTCTATTTAAGTCATTCTCTGAAAAAAAGGTTAGTTCTGCAGGAGCAGGTGCTAAACCCCTAGATATAATGCCAGACTTTGAATGGGATGGGATTCCTTCAAAAATTGGCCCAACAAAAGCAGTTGATTGTGATATTTGCCCGTATTGCGATGCAGCTGATTCATTAGATCACATTGATAATATTATTTGTCGCTCTTGTGGATATGTAGTTGAAAGAGCATTTGACACAACAGCAGAATATAGGTTCTTTGCTCAAGAAGATCGTGGTGGAGATCCTACTCGTGTAGGTGCACCACAAGACGCCCATCTGCCTCAGGCTTCACTTGGAACTGTAATTCTAAATGGTTATGGTTCTGCAAAAACAATGTATAAAGTTCGTAAATATCATTCATGGAATACAATTCCCTATAGGGAAAGAGCTTTGATTCAAACCTATGAAAGACTATCACTAATAGGGTTGAATTTTGGCATTAATCAGTCTATTATTGAGGCAACTAAATCAACATATATTACCCTACAGGATGTTGGTGGTCGTCAAGGTTTGAGCCGTGATGCAACGCTATCAGCTTGTCTATATGTTGCACTTAAGGAGTCCGGGTCTCCTCGTAAGCCAAAGGAAGTAGCAGATATCTTTGGTCTAAGTTCAGCAACATTTACAAAAGCGTTGAAACAAATGCAAGAAGTCATGGCACTTGCAAGACAGAAAGGCCGTGTAGAAACTGGCAAGAAACCACAATCTGCAAGTACAAAAGCAAAAGAATATATTGGTCTACCACTTAGTCGTCTACCAATGCAAAGAGCACAAATGGATCATATTCAAAGACTTGCAGAGGCTATTGCAGAGAAAGTTGAAACAGATGGTTTGAGTCAAGAAAATATGCCACCATCTCTTGCAGCTGGTTGTCTAGCATTTGTACTAAAACGTTCTGAGGCAATTGATATTCCTGTTACAAAAATTGCAGAAGCTTCAGAAATTTCAGTTGCAACTCTGCAGAAATGTCTGAGACGTCTTGAAGCACATGCAGAGCTTTTGGAGGGCCTGTTTGATTCTGCATAATGAAAAGCATTGATTGTATTAGATATGGGCAATAAACCAAGTGCCTTATTATCCGATAGGGATAAATTATTAGAAGCAACAAGAGATACCCGATCAATAATAGATGCTATATTACAGTATTTATTAGATGAAGTAAAAATAACAGATTTAGCTGCTCTATCTAGTCAAACAGATTGTAAGAAGTATGTAATTGCTTTGGCAGGTACTTTAAATAAACTATTTTTTGAAATAAATTTAGCACCTGAACAAGGTAAGGATGGTATAATTTATTTTAGGCCAATCAAAGATTTAGGTGAACCAAAAACAGATTCTGAAAAAAATAATAGGCAAAGTCTATGTATTATTTTATCCTATTTCTATGTTCGTATTTTCCAGATCTTTGGTGCATTAGCTCTAACTTTAATGGATGATGCATCTGCATATACAACATCTGGTATTGGTGATTTAGCATATGGTGCAGTTCTACAAGCTCCAGGCAAATCTCCTTTTTTTATGGGTGGATCTGCAGAAGACAAGCCAGTTGTTTTAGGTGGCGATATAGATAGACTTGGTATATTTTCATTTTTGAAACCTGATCTTGAAAGGGAAGAAACACGTTTTGGTCATGCATTTAAAAATAGTACACGTACTATGTATTTCAATAAAAGAACTAGTGATTCTACATCTGGTAGGGGTGTAATATATGCAAGTTTACGTGGTGTAAAAAATGATTATATTAAAATAAATATTTCTGCAACACAACGTGATGAATTTACAGCAAATAGAATTTCTATTTCAATAAACGATATATCAATAGGTGAACGCTCTTATTCTATACCATCAGATGTTCTTACAAGAAAATCTTTTATTATTGAGCGTGAAATGCGTGGCGAACCCTATATGTTAAAAGATGATGTTACACAATCTCCAGCAGATGCTCTTATTAAAATAACTGATAGGTTAGCTGATTGGGTAGAGAGGAAAGGTTATGGTGCTGATCGTGATAGGGATAGAGATCGTGAAAGAAAAGAATATGATTGGCTACTTGGTAAGAAAGGTGAAACTTTTGGTATGCATGGTACCCCTATAGATCCTCTTAAAATAGATAAAACAATTGTTAATTTAAGAAGAGATAAACCTTTAGCACATTGTATTGCTCGTGCTATGCAACTTCTATCAAATCAACCAATAGAAAATAAACAAACATACAGTTATATTTGTCAGAGTTCATTCTTAGAAACAAAGAGCAAAATGTATCATACAGGTAAGACAAGAGCTGGTTTACCAGCTGTAGGTGAAAGTTTGGAAACAAGTCCTGGTATGTATGCATTGAGTCAACTATTTTTTGATTTTGTTAGATATGGAATGCCAGATGTTACTCGTCGTGAACCTTCTGTAAAACAGTTTGAAGAATTCTTAAGTGATATGGCTAAACTATATGGCGATGATGTTGTTGATCCTAAAAAGCTATCAGATGTGAAGAATAGACGTAAATGTACTATTGGTGATACACCTATAGCAGTAAAAAAGGAAGTAGCTGGATCTGTATATGATAAAGTGAAACTGCTATATCAGATACAGATAAGACATACAAGTAATGCTGGTAAGATTTTAGCACAATTATTTACTTTAGTAAGAGATCCTATTAGTAAAAAAACTAAAATACATATACATCCTGATATTTTTAAAAAAGGTTTGAAAGAAGTAGAAAGAATAAATGTATTAACAAGGAGTGTGCTTATAGATTATTATAAGTCATGTGAAAATGTCTATCAGGCTGGTGTAGAAATTATTAAAAAGAGTTTAGAAGCTAAGCCAGTTACTGCTCCTGTAGAAGTAAAGAAGCCTGATGGTAAATTAGTTGTACCAGGTGTTATTACTAAGCCATAATACAATATGATATACCAGGTGTTAAACTTGTAGCCCACTGATAGGTATACCAATGAAATGGTCCATCTAATTGGAATTGTTTACTTTTACCAATCCAGTTATAATCAAGCCAAACCCAATCATAACCCAGTCTGGTAATTGAGGATGTAATTTCTTCAGATGCCAGAATTCTGGTGTCTTCATTGACCAGAGGGCTTTCAATCCAGCCAGTCACCCAGGCAATCTTTTTGCCAGAAATAGTCTGGTATGAATTCTGGATTAAGGCCAGAACCCAGATGCCAGAACCAGAATTTGTACTGTTACCAGAATGTCTATACATCAACCATCTTTGATTATCTGTTCTTTTATTTATAATCAAAAATGTATCTGGTCTTAACAAACTATAAGAACTGATAAGTGCATATGCTTGACTTGGTGTCATATAGGATACTGATTTTGACTTATCTAAACCAGAAATATTTCTATAAGCATAAAACGAAGAATAAATTGGTAAAACACCAAGAGCATCTATAGGATTACCCTCTTTAAGAAAAATAGCATTATAAATGCCAGAAGCAGCACATGCTTCTTTAATTGATACCAGAAGTGAAGTACCCAGACCTTTTCTTCTCATATCTGGTCTTACACAAAAACAATCTATAAGTGAAATTGGCATATATTCAAAAGAACCTGCAGGTCTCGCACGAATAGTGGCAGCAATAGCACCAGAAGTGTCTGGTATTTGTAGTAAAATCTCTTCTGGTACCTTTTCATAATTATATTCTGGGCTTCTGGTATTTGATTTAAAATATGTTTTTAAAAAAGGAGCAACCAGATCTGGGTTTCCCTTTGAGGCCAGAATTGTTTTACCTGGCATCTGGGTTTGAACAGAATAAAATCTGGCATATCTACCTGGTGCAGATTTCCAATAATTAGACCAAAATGAGAGGGACATCTTAGTTTATTTATATAGTATATCCTTAGACCAATTAGATATGTATCACATAAAATTGATTATTTATTTTAGATAGTATGTCAGCTGGAAATAAAATGCCCTGCTCCCGCTGTAATAAGTGTAACAAGAAACTGGGTGTTATGGCTTTCAAATGCCATTGTGGAAAAGAACTATGTAGCACTCATTTACCATCTGAAGAACATACTTGTACATATGACTATAAGGAGCAACATAAGCTTGAACTAAGTAAAGCACTAGATATAACGGATTTGCATAGTAAGATGGAAAAAATTTAATATTATATTTATTTAAATTGCATTATTTATATTCTCATATAAGTCTATATATTTTTTTGCAATTAAATAATTTTTTTCTATTATATCAGCATATTTACTATAATAATCATGTGTAAGTATTTTTAATTTATCTTTTAGTTCTTCAATAGTTTCAGTTTCTAATATAATCCAACCAGTTGTATCAAAATAATTTGATATATTAGGACATCCCCAATAGATAGGTATTGTTTTTGTAAGAAGACAATCCATAATTTTTTCAGTAAAATAGTTTATTTGTTTAGAATTTTCAATAATAATTGCGAATTGATAACCTTCAAATAGTATAAACTTTTTTTCTGCTTCATGTTCTATAAATGGATTATTACCATAATCATGTATATGTGGTCTTTGTGCAATAGATCTATAAAATGTAATTGGAAAGTCTTTTAATAAAGATTGATTATTATGTAAAGTTAATCTTAGTTTATGGCCAGCAGTATCATTTTTTGCACCAGCCATTGTACTTATTTTAAAATCTTTTAAAGAAGTATTAATATTATTATAATTAGTTTCCAGAATAAATGTAGTACCATATAAATATTTTCGTGCATTTGAACAATTGTTCAATATATTTTGATTAAATGTAATAATTGTATGATATCTGTGTTTATTATTAATTAAATATGATTCATTACTTAGAATAGCATCTGGTTCAACCTGGATAAATATATTAGGTAGAGTAGAAGATAAACAACCAGGTGTATCAACTAATATACAACAAGGTTCAGGTATATTTTTTATATATTTATCTTTATGAAACCAGCCTCTATTATAAACTATAGTACTAGGATGATGTGCCATATATTCTTTACTTAATTTATTTTATTTAAGTAGAATGATCAAACTAGCAACCTGGTTTCTTATTTTTATAGCACTAATTGTCATTGTAGGAATCTATGCATATAGGTATGCAATAAATTCACCCTATAGAATTGAACCAGCTGAAGCAAAGAGACGTATTTCAAGCGGTGATATTGATGTTATTCTTGATGTAAGAACTAATCTAGAAAGGAAGAATCTTGGTTTTTATCCTAATTCTCTACACATACCAGCTGGAGAATTAGTAGAAAGAGTTGATGAAGAAATACCTGTTAAATCTACTCGTATAATTGTTTATTGTAATACCGGCCAACGTGCAAGAGCAGCAGTAGAAAAGTTACGTAAGTTAGGCTATATGGATGTTGCATATATTTCTGGTTCATATACAACTATAATGTAGCGTGCTGTAAGTAAAGTGCGGCTATATCAGGGCACCATCTTGGATTAAGTGATGTTTTAGAAGGATTAAACCAAGAGACTGCGTCTTTTTCTTTACGATCACGTCTCCATCTTGCAAACCCTTTGGGATGTTCTTTGATCCAATCAAATGTATTAAATGACTGTGCAATTTGTTCTGGTGTTAAAAATCCTTGAAATATATGATATTGAAAATGCCAGTTAGGTGGGAAATCAGATTCCTGAGCTTGAAATACTAATCCTGTATGTCTTAGTTTAGAAACTTCTGTTATATGACTTTCTTCTTCAGTTTCTCTTAGAACATTTTCTACAAGTAATTCCATAACTGATTTATTTTTACCAGCATGATCCTTACCTTCCATTTGGCCTTTGGGTGGTTCCCAAGTAGGTGAAGACCATCTTGCTCCTGTTTTTTTTACAACCAGAAACTTTTGAATATTTTTATTACCAAATTCGTGCAAGAATACACAAGAGCGTAAATATACACGCCAACCTTCTGTCGGATGCTCTACATAGGCATATGACTTAGCAGGATCAAATGGTAAACGTTCCGATCCTCGTTTTAAACCTGGCTGAAAAACATTATACAGCTGAGGTTTAACAACTGCTGCCATCTATTATTAAATAGATTAATCTACCTCAAGACAAATAGAAAAATATTTAATTGTCTTTCTTACACCATCTAGTACATCTACTTCTGGCTTCCATCCAAGCTTTTCAAAAGCACGGCTAATATCAGGCTTTCTTTGTTTAGGATCGTCTACAGATGCTTCAATACACTCAATAGCAGTATCTTCATCAACACCTTTGAACTTATTCACTTCATCAATAACAGTTTCTGCCCAGCCTCTGATAGTATACTCTACTGGATTACCTATATTAACTGGCACACAATTCATTGATTCATCTGATTCCATAAGAAGCATTAGACCTCTTACAAGATCATCTACATACATAAATGACCTTGTTTGTGTACCATCACCATAGATCTTCAAAGGCTCACCACGCAGTGCAGCAAGAATAAAGTTACTTACTACACGTCCATCTTCTGGATTCATTCTTGGACCAAATGTATTAAAAATTCTTGCAATACGAACTTGTAGCTTTTGTTGATTTGCAAATGAATAACAATATGCTTCTGCACATCTTTTCCCCTCATCATAACAAGAACGAGGTCCAAGAGTATTTACATTACCCCAATAGGATTCTGGTTGGGGATGCACGAGAGGATCGCCATAAATCTCAGATGTGCTTGTAAAAAGTAGCCTCGCATTCTTCTCTTTTGCTAACTTCAACATATTATATGTACCATGTGTGCTTGTAAGAAGTGTTTTTACCATGTCTTCTTGATAATGCGGAGGACTTGCTGGGCAAGCAAGATGATAAATGCGATCTACTGGGCCAGGAATATCTATCTCTCCAGCTACATCAGCTTCTACAAACGTAAAATTACAGTAATCTTCAAGATCACTAACATTATGCCAAGATCCTGTATGAAGATTGTCAACTACAACAACTTCATGACCTGCTGTAATAAGAGCATCTACTAGATGAGAGCCAACAAAACCTGCACCACCAGTAACTACATAACGCATTCTACTTATAGTAGTTTTATATTTTTAGGCTGATATTCTACAAATTAATATTTAAAATCATTGTACAAGTAATAATATCTTTCTTTTCAACAGTACCTACAAGTGTATCTCCAACCTTTATTTCATTCCCCTTACCTATAAGTGTATTATCTGTAAATGTCCAACTAATATCTTTACCTAATTTACTTACATGAATAAACCCGTCAATCATCCAATGTTTTTGTAAATAATAAATCCCTGCAGGACATACTCTTGTTACAGTAACACTCCATTTATCACCTACATAAATTGTATCATATATTTTCCAAGACTTGTAGAGTTGTTGTAAACTATCTACTAGTCTTTCTTGTTTATTTAAATGTTTTAGTAATTCCTTCAGCCCTTCTTCCTCATAATCAAAACCAGCTAACATTCTATGTATAATTACATCAAAATAACGCCTAATAGGACTTGTAAAATGTGTATAGGAAGAAACACCTAAACCAAAATGCCCAGATTTTTCGGCCTCATAGGATGCCTGAGCAAATGATTTGATTGCCAGAAAAGAATTTACAACTTCATCAGAGACCAGAGGTTCTTCTGGCAAAGCTTTTAGTTGAGAATGAAATCTTTGAGGAATATGTAAAAAGCCAGGGACAGCATTTTTACGCAAATGATCGCTTACAATAATATTTCCCAGAACCATTAATGTTTCAATAATTCTATGATTCATATCTGTATTGTATTGATGTGTAGTTTCTACAAGTCTACCTTCATCTAATGTAAGTTTGATTGCTGGAATAGTAAAATGATGACGTTTAGCAGCAGAGGCCAGAGATGCCAGAAAGGGCATACTTGGTGCATTTGTATAGTTAAACCTATTTTTTACAATAATAGTTGATGGATAAATATCATATGTTTTAACTTGTAGGGATTCATCAAATGTAACTTCTATGGTGATAACTTCTTTTTCTGCACCTGCCACCAGGCTCATTTTATCTTCAGCTAAATCACTTGGTAAAATATTTTGATTTCCTTCAGTTAAATATAAAGTAAATCCTAGCCTACTTGCTTCTTGATCATCTATAGAAAAAGGTTTTAGTTGAGAATGAATATCAACAATGTGAATGTAGACTGTAGAGTCTATTACAGAAATTGCATCATCAAAATCTTTTGATTCTGCTGGATCAATTGTAAACGTTGGTAGATGTTTTAGATCTTGATGTTCCTTTGTATAGTAGGTTTTACCTTTATCTGTCAATGTAAACTTATAGGGATCTTTTGTAGCTTTAAAAATATCTTTCATAATTTCAAAATCTCTTAAACGATCATAAATAGAACCATATGATTTAAGAACAATAGGATCATAGCCTAAATCAATTTCTACAAGTAATCTATCACCAATTTTTCCAGATTCATATACAATTGAAGGATTGTATAGAGGGCCTAGTAATGAACAAATTAAAAATACTCTACCTTTATAAAATCCTCGTATAGTTGCTACTGTTGTCTGTTTTTCTCTTGCAATAATTTGTAGAGGCTTGCCTGTAGAATCTACTACAATTTTATCACCTGGAATAATTGCTGTGTATAAATCATTGCGTACTAATTCTTTTTGTGCATCATCTGTTGAATAAAAATATTTATTATTTCTATAATGAACTATTGTCTCCATTAGAGCAATAATAATAAAATGTTTTTAGGTTATGGTTTATTAAAGAAGAGCATATAGCCATAATCAAAGCCAATCATTTTGAGATCACTAAATTTTTCATAATTCCAACCAGCGTACTGAGCTTTGCGAACAATATCTTCCATCTTAGGCATGTAGAGTATTTGTTTTTGGCGACGAACCGATCCATCCTTAAATCTAAAAGTCTCTTTGAATTCAGCTCTATTAGAATCGTCATCTAAATCAAATTCACTTGTATAGTTAAACTTATCAAATACAGCTTCACCTTTAGTTATTCTCTTTTCACTATGTGCCTGAGGATTTACACCTACCCAAGGATTTGCAACATCTGGTATAGGATAAAACTTATCACGATTGACACACTCAATGGCCAATGAACCACCTGGTTTAGTCCATAAATATAAATTCCTAAATAAAGTATCCAAATCTCTAAAAGCATATACACTAAAATATGACATTAAACAATGAGTAAATTCTGATTGATCTCCTGTAGATGGGTCATATAGATCTTTAACTTTAAATTCAAGTGCTTCTTTTTGTTTAGGAGTTAATGTTGTTGCAGGTAAAATTACATTCTTTGCGTGACGAATAGCAGCAGAACTTTTATCAACACCTACAATAGAACCAATATCTTGACTTGCCAAATAGGCGGATGCTATACCAGATCTACAAGCAACATCTAACACTGACATTTCCTTTGGTTGCATTTTCTTTTTCCAATCATGGAGAGCTAAAGCAGCTTCTGCCTGAACAAGTTTTTCATGTTGAAAGATTTTGTGATGAACTTGCATATAGAAATCATCAAATACTTCATCACCTGTTAACCATTCATACTTAGACTTAACTGCTTCACCTTCATTTGCATTTTCAAAACCTTCGCTATATTCAATTTCAATAATAGGAGCTGTTAATTTATCCATTATTAGTTGACACAAGTAACTTATGCAAATTAATATTAAAATAGTTAGCAAAGCTAATTGCCAGGCATCCAGGCCTAACATCCCTAATTCTAATTATGCTTTTTGACCTTTCTTGTAATAGACACAGATGGTTTCTTCCTGCATGTTTTAGCTGTTTTGCTTGAACTACAACCACTTGAATATGATGCTATTCTATGACAAACTTGCTTATAGGGATCATGATTGTCAGGTTGAATCTTACAACGTTGACGCCATAGCCAAGCAACGGTTGATTTCCTACAAGTAAGATTTGGTGATTCAGTCCATTTGAATATAGGCATAACAACCGGAAGTAACTCCCAAAAACGCCTATAATAAGGCATTCTTTCAGCAGCAGTCATAGTATTCCATTTATTACGTTCA
>Ga0194118_10007331_pt1 | contig 10658 bp, 6 predicted proteins | sample TA2MahsurfametaG_2_FD_148662 | JGI IMG/M metagenome (GOLD analysis project Ga0194118, IMG submission 148662) | Freshwater microbial communities from Lake Tanganyika, Tanzania - TA2015013 Mahale N5 surface | ecosystem: Environmental > Aquatic > Freshwater > Lake | place: Tanzania: Lake Tanganyika... | reverse complement strand
GGGATAGGCAGCTTTTGGGGGAATTTACGATCCATTGGGGACAGTCTAAGCAATAATGGCACAGCAGTGGGGATTATTCCCTTTATCAAGGTTATGGAGAGTCTGAGTTTAGCCATTGATCAAGGGTCATTACGCAGAGGGGCCGCGGCTGCCTATTTACCCATTTCTCATCCAGAAATCGAAGAATTTATCGATATGCGTAAACCCACAGGCGGTGATTACAACCGTAAAACACTGTATTTACACCACGGCGTCACCATTACCAATGAATTTATGCGTTGTGTGGAGCAGGATTTGCCCTGGAATTTGATCAGCCCAAAGGATGGTCATGTGGTGCATACGGTTTCGGCCCGGTCCTTGTGGATTCGCCTGCTCACCACACGTATGGACACGGGAGAGCCATACATCCTGTTTATCGATCATATTAATGACGCCATACCAGAACACCACAAGCAAAAAAACATGCACATTAAAATGTCGAATTTGTGCACGGAAATCACCTTGCCCACGGGGTTAGACTTTCACGGCAAGGAACGCACAGCCGTGTGTTGTTTGTCATCCGTCAATGTGGAAAAGTTTTTGGAATGGGAAGATCACCCCACGTTTATTTCTGATATTATGCGATTTTTGGATAATGTATTAACCTATTTCATTAATCATGCGCCCCCACAAATGCATCGGGCTGTGTATGCCGCCAGAGAAGAGCGCTCTGTAGGTCTGGGGGCCATGGGGTTGCACTCCTTTTTCCAATCCCAACGGGTGGCGTGGGAAAGTGCCCTGGCCCAATCGTGGAATACCCGGATCTTTAAGCATATTCAAGCACAAGCAGAGTTGGCCTCTGTACAGTTGGCCCATGAACGTGGCGCCTGTCCTGATGCCGCAGCATGTGGTGTGAATCAAAGGTTTTCCAGTAAAATAGCCATTGCACCAACGGCCTCGATTTCTATTATTTGCGGTGGCACTTCGCCAGGCATCGAACCGTACATCAGCAATGCGTACACTCACAAAACGCTCAGTGGATCATTTTTTATACGTAACCCCTTTTTGGCCCAATGTTTACAGGAAAAAGGCCATAATACAGAGGATGTGTGGGCGTCCATTATTCAAAATGAGGGCTCTGTTCAGCATTTGGATATATTATCCGATTACGAGAAGTCTGTTTTTAAAACAGCCTTTGAAATTGATCAGCGTTGGTTGATTGATTTGGCGGCCGATCGGCAACCCTTTATTTGCCAGTCCCAATCGTTAAACATCTTTTTGTCCAGCACCATTCAAAAATCCGTATTGCACGACATTCATTATCGGGCTTGGAAAAAGCGTCTCAAGGGTATGTATTATGTGCGCTCTAAATCCATGCAGCGGGCAGAGAGTGTGACGTCGGCCAAAAATCTGAACATAGAGGCCCCTGCCCAAGGGGGTCCATTGAATCAAGAGTGTTTGGCCTGTCAGTAAAACGTTAATAATCATCCGGCCTGCCAGTAAGGTAAGGCCTGGCGTTTACAGGTGGGTGTCAGTGTCTGTTTCAATGTTAGGCATTTATTTGCTTTGTTTTTTTATATTGTTCAAAAAAAATAAACATTGAATAAAATATGAATCGTCATATGATTTTAATGCTGCTGCTCTGTGGTATGCCTATGATTACCACGGCTACAGATCAGGGTGCGGCAGCACCTGCGGCATCGGAACGATCATTGTCGGATTTGGTTCAGCAGGGAAAAGGGTCCGGTTGTCCTGAGGATGTAAAAGAAGAAATGGTGCGGCGTATTCAGGCTATGATCGAACTGTCCAAAGAAAATGTGGAGGCTTTGGCAGAGATGGGTTCTATCTCGTTGCATTTAAAAAATGCCGCAATGGAAAAAATCAAAGAATTATGCACGAAGATTTTGGCCAGCAACCAGTTGGGACAATTGTTGCGTGATTGTGTCAATGGTTCAGATCAGTCGTTGGCGCGAAAAAAGGTCGAATGGCTTTTCACATACTGTGATGTCAATATTACCCAAGCCAATTTGGTGGAATTGGCCCCATCCATGAAGGAATTTCAAGACCATGTTCGTGCCACCGATCCTGCTGCAAAGGCTGTAAATGACTGCTATGATCGCCATCATAACAATTATGATTTGCGCGATTATTATTCTGTGTGGCAGAAAAAACCCGTAGAGGAATTAAAAGCCGAATTGAAAATTTTGCAAGATATTGTCGAAGATCACACGGTTTATGCATCGGTAAAATTGTTTTACAACAACGTCCAAGAGGATTTGATTAATGGAATCATTTTAAAAGAACCCATTTTTTATGATGATCCCATGATGGGGTCAAAAAAGTCCAGCATCAGTGTAAAAGCAAAAAAAGCGGTTGATGCCTGGAAAAAAAAGACAGAGGCGGATGAAAAAACAGCCAAAGAGTCTGCAAAAGAGGCAGCAAGTAAAGCGCGAAAAACCTTGCCTATGATGGATTTGGTGAATGAATTCGAGAAAAAGTATAGGCAGTACGAACATGGTGATGTCGAAGCAGAATTTAAGGAACGCGAAATGTCAGAGCTGGAAAACCTGAAAAAGGATTACCAAAATAAGTCTTTTGATGATCTGAAAGCATGGCACAAATCCCTGTGTGCTGAAAAGAAAAAGTACGAAAAATCTTCTGACCCTTATGGATTGTACCGATTGCGCACCCACTGGATCAAGATGCAACAGGAGGAAGCAGAGACAGCCCTTTTGGAAAAGCTGAATGGGTTAAAACCGGAAGATTACCAGGCGCTGTATGATGATAATTATGATGATAATCTGGGGTTTTCTCTCAAGATAGACTCTGCTTTTGAAAAAAGAAAATCAGAGATCAAGGCGGATCTGGTCAAAATGTATCAAAACATATCTGATGCCGAACGGTCAAAATTGGAAAAAAAATGGGGTAAAGAACAATACAGCACAAACCTTATGAAACGCCTAATCAGTCGAGTTACATTGGAAGCATTGGAAAAAGTCAAGAAAAACCAGGCGAAAAATGCCACCTCTGGCCAGGTTGTGCTGCCATCAGAAAAGCAGCAGGGTGTCTTCAGTTTTGTTGACGAGATTCAGCAGCCCAAAAAGATACCCGAAGAGGCGCCCTTTAAGCAACAAAAAGTAGAATACAGCAAAACAACGCCGAATGCCGAATGGGACGATGATGAGAGTACCGAGACCAGCGAGGGTCCCGTTAATGGCATATCGAAGACAGCTGCTCTAAGCGGCAGATCGAAAAGTGCGACAAACAGCCGTGCAAAAAAGGGGGCTGTATCACGCCGCAGATCGAACAGGACGACAAAGAGCCGTGTCAATAAGGGGGTTTCGGCCGAATAAAAAAGGGGGGGTGCACAGAGCTGTTTTGGTGTACCATCCCGTCCACCACAAGCGCCCATAAAATGGTTCTTTTGGTGTTCCGTTGGTGCGATTACCCCCCCTTGGGTTCATTCAATGTTGCATTTTTTGTACAGATTGTCCTATAATTATATGTGGTTATAAAAAAAACACTGTTATGTTAAAAAAAATAAGTAAAAAAAATATATTAATCGCTATTGTGACTCTTGTTGCTTTTGGTGTACAGAATCAGAAGGTCGTTGCTCAGTCGACCTCTTCTACTGTTGCTTTGAACACGGATAATTTATCCTCGTTTTTGAACAAGTATTCCGGAATGAGTAATTCTGAAAGAAATGAACTGCAACAAAGCCCTGAATACAATGACATTGCCAATGCTCTTAAATCCATGACGTCCATCGATATTATGCATTTGGATCTGAAACAAATGCTGTCAGCCATGGCAAACTTTATGCGTTATGTTCCGGAAGACGATAAGTTTGCCTACTTGATTAAAGCCCTGTTTGATGGATATCACTCTATAGATACGCGCAATGTCAATCGTTTTTGGGATAAATCTAGTGCAGATAGTCTAAAAACTTCATTTAATGCGATGAGAGATTTGATGAACGATAGTCATACTTATTCTAGAGTTTATCTGTTTTATAATTCGCTTTATAAACACTTAATGAATTTTATTGTTGAATATAAAGACGGTGCTGAATTTGCATTGGCAGCCATTAAAGATGGCCATTTTTATAATTTTGAGCTTTCCACTAATGCAAAATCCAAGATCAAAGATTTTGAAACAAGAGCAGAAAATAATGCTGCAGAGGCGTTTAGGAAAGCCACCATGGAGGATTTAGCTGAACAATATAGAACATTAACATTATCTGGAAGACTATATACTGAGCAGCAATGGTCACAGAGAGAAAAAATAAAATCTATTTTTAATGAAAGATTAAGTGAAGAAAAAGCAAAGCTGGGTCAGATTTACGGGGAAAAAACTTTTGAAGCGTTGATGACGTTGCAAGATGGGCTGTATAAAAAAGATCTACATGATCAATATGGGGCCAACGATTTACATAGGAAATGGTTAGAGGCGCAGCGTGAAGTCGTAGAAGACACTCTGTTGAAAGATCTGTTATCGAACCCAGAAATGGTGGGCGAATTGGTTAGAAGAACCAGTTTTTATAGACGTTCTGATTTTCGCGATAAATTAACTAATTTTCTTACAACCAACGATTCAAAATTGCTAGATTATTATAAAAAAAAATATAAAGAAAAGCAGTTAGATGTTTTAGAAGATTTTTCTGCTGCAAAAAGCCCAGATGCTAATCCTCCGATTAACATACATAGACAAAATGCTAATCTTCTGATTAACAGAGATGGACAAAATGATGGACAAAATGCTGACCGTACTGAAAAGAATGAAAAATTAAGGATGGCGCTGCTGATGATTTTACCAAATAATTTTCATCAGAAAGTTGATTTCTTGTTTAATGACATTAAAAGTGGGAATCGCGGTCATGGCACCAACGCTAAAACAGCACGCCGGCTCAAAGAAGCGCTGTTTGAAGGACTGTTAAAGCTGAAACACTCTCTCGTGTCCAATCACGTGAAAAATGAAACGAAATACAGTATTTTAAGACAGTTTAACCAGTTGGCGTTTCAAGAGGGCTCTCCGCAAGACAGTCACGAAGAAAGAATTCTTGATCAATTGAGTATGGATTTAAGGGTTGCTCAGCTGATGAGATTTCATAACGCTTTGTCTGATATGGTTGCCGATGATGATGAACTGGCAGAAGAGATGCAAGCACCAGGCGAGAGATTGGAGCAAGCCATAGAAGAGGCTTTTAATCAGCCACTCAGTAAGGATCTAAAAAAACAAATTCTGCTAGAAACTTTTCACAGCATTGGTAGTTTTATCAATTTCTTTAGCGATGATGATGTCATTGATGATGATGTATTCAATACGATGAAAAATATGACTAAACAAGCAAAGCTGACGCCTGATCTCATTAAAAAGAATCTGGATATTTCGGGTATGAATAAGAAAGAAGAGGATTATCGGGCCATTATGACATTTACAAAACGTTTGGGTCTTAGTAGCAAAAAAATGGATAATCAAAAAGTTAATTTTGTTAAAAAGACAAAGAATAAAGCCTTCTATTCTGATGAAACAACACCGGATGCATAAGGGATCAGCGTGCTCCTTTTGCTTTGGCAAGAGGGGAAACGCGTTCATATCATGCTAACGGTTCATCCCTGTGGTTTTGGAATAGGTGAATTTTATGTCACGGGCCTGTGCTTTTCCCTGAATCTCTTTTTCAAGAGGGAAAGGCCCCGCTTTAAGATGCAGAATAATGAAACGAAGGGTGGGATGGGTAGGATGGGATTTCTCATTCGATATCGTGGGGTGTGCTGGCGAAAACACACCTCGTATTTCCCCATTGGTGGCATTGAATGGGGGAAGGGGGCCGATTGATTCAACACACCTCTGCTGGGTTTATACCTCTTGTCAGCGGGTGTTTCAGAACGTGATGATCCCAAACAGCTATGGTACAAGGTGACGGGCAAACTTTGGAATGAATGGAAAATAAAGATCCATTCATCCGGGCACCCCCCGCATCACCCCAGAAACCAAAAACCGATTAATTCTTTGTCAAATGGTTTGAAACGATTTTGTCTATATCCATATTTGGTGTCCCCAAAACATGCATTGTCCAATCCGCATCAGATCCTGTCTGTTCCGCACCACTGTTTTCTGTCTGTGACCGAGAAGTTTGGATATTCGAAGAATTTTGGGATAATTTTTCTTGGGTGGATGGGGGTTTTTGTTGGATGTTCCTAAGGTCAGAAGAGACATATTTTTCCTTCTTTTTCAAAAAAATCGCCCATGGCACTTGGGTCAAACCCAGGGCTTCTTGATCAGCGGATCGACTGTAAAAGACAGTCTTGTGAAGCGTTTCATTCTTTTTTGCCGATTGAATTTTTCCACGTTCTGCAGGCGACGTCGCACTGTTTAAGGTTAAAATTTCCAATGCATCCAATGCTTTGTTTAACGGATTCATCCAATCGTGGGTCACATACAGACGATGCATGATGTCAGGTACAGGTTTTTTTCCCAAAGACCAGACCATTGCTGAACCCTGAAGGCTGATGGGGTCTGTGGGGTAATCTCTTAAAATAAGGGCAAAGTCTCTTTTTTCGTTTGCCCGTTTTTTTAACGACAACAGGGGGCCTTGATGCAATCGGCTGCACAAAGGACACGTTAACGCTGTCCACATGATCAAAACCACCCGTGCTGTTTTTGGGTTGCCATAGACCAGGCAATAGGGCACAGATTCTACGCGATTGTTGATATAGGTCGAAACCAAATGCTGGATGGCCTTGTGATTTGATTTTGATGGTCCAGCTGATTGTTTAGAATCAGACTCGGTGGACGTGTGTGCAACAGAACCAGAAGAAGAGGAGGGTGTGCTGTTGTCTGTTGATGCCATGCACCCCGTCACAATCGTTACCCCCAGCACAAGGGCGCTGTATGGTTTTTGGACCAGAGAAAAGAGGTGTGTTATGGGCAAAGGAAACAGGGGTGGGGCGTTGCGTTGGGGTCTCATCGCTCTGTTTGATATCTTTTTTCAAAAATAATATCCCAAAACACGTCAAAAAACCATGATGCACCGCGTTACGGGCTTTGGCCCTCATCCCCTGTTGTGTGACAAACCAGCCGATTTTTATCAGGAAAGAGGCCCATGGCACAGGTCTTATGACGAAGCTCACAATGCGTGTCTTATGACGCCACAGCAGACACCCCGTCGTGCTGATCGGTCATGAATTCTTCTTGGGATCCGATACGGTGAATGATGGCTCCACAATTTTGCAGCTTACGCTCCAGCACCTCGTATCCTCTGTCCAGATGATAAATGCGATGAATGGTGGTTTCCCCGTGGGCAACAAGAGCCGCCAACACTAATCCAACAGAGGCTCGTAAATCCGTGGCCATCACGTGGGCGCCCGTTAAATGGGGTTTTCCCTGAATCGTGGCGCAATGGTGATCCAATGTAATGGATGCACCCATGCGTGCCAATTCTGCCACATGCATAAATCGATTTTCCCAAATGTTTTCCACGATGGTGGACTCTCCATCGGCCAGTGCCGCCAATGTCATAAATTGAGCCTGTAAATCCGTGGGAAATCCGGGGTACGGTGCAGTGGATAAATGAAAGGGCTGGGGGCGATCATGGCCTTGGATGCGAATGCGGTTATGGCCTAATTCGGTAATGGTGGATCCAGACTGCTCTAAGCACTCTACCACGTGGGGCAGCAGTGCCAGGTCCCCGCCCTCGATGATCAAGTCACCACGGGTTAAGGCAGCCGCCACCATATACGTCCCCATTTCAATGCGATCAGGCAGCACAGCATGCTGGGTTCCGGATAAAGCATCCACCCCTTGGATATGCAGCGTAGACGTCCCTTTGCCCTCTATTTTTGCCCCCATTTTTTGTAAACAGGTGATCACATCTGTAATTTCTGGCTCGATGGCCACATTGTCTAAACGGCTTTCTCCTTTGGCCAAAACAGCAGCAAAGATAACGTTCTGACTGCCTGTTACGGTGGGCTTTGGAAAAGTATAATGCCCCCCCGGCAAACGGCCACTGGGAGCCTTGGCAATAATATCCCCATTGGACGTATCAATCAGGGCCCCCAGAGCCTTAAATCCTTCTAGGTGGTAATTAATGGGGCGCACACCTATGACGCATCCACCGGGTAAAGATACTTGCCCCAAACCAAAACGCCCCAACATGGCCCCCAATACCAAAAAAGAGGCACGCATTTTACGCACATCGTCATAAGAGGCTTGCAGCGATGTGGTGTGATGGGTTTGCAGCACAAAACGTTTAGAGAAATGCTGTACCGATGTTCCAATGCCCTCTAAAATATGGCGCATGCTGTGAGTATCGGTGACGTTTGGAATGCCTTCTAGTACCAACGGTTCGTCCGTAAGAAGCCCTAAAACCATTAGGGGGAGAGCCGCATTTTTAGCACCACTGATGGGGATGCTGCCTTTTAATGACTGTCCACCCAAGATTTTAATACTTTCCATGAATCCTACGCATTGATTTTTTTCAATATCCCCATACTGACATATTTACCCTTCTTTTGTAAACAAGCGGGGTCGTTTATTTGTAAGAATAGATCTTGTTGAAAACTGTTATAAATAGATGGCTTTTTGTTTTTGAATGTATTGCGGTTTTTTTTAATGATCAAAATCAAAAAAAGAGACAGTGTTCTGCTAAGGGTTTTTTGTCACAGATCACAGGGCAAAATAAGTACCTACAGGGTGTTGATCCAGACGCACAGTACAGGCAAAATAAACATAAAGTATACCAGAGGCTGGATCAGCATGTCAGAACGTCTGTTGTATCAAATGCCTTTTTGTCCCTTTTCCAGAAAAATTGCCTTTGGCCTGTTGGAAAAAGGGGTGCCCGTTACACCAGTGATGGAGCGCACCTGGAAACCATCACCCCTTTTGCTCCAATTAAACCCGTCGGCAGAGCTGCCTGTGTTTCAAGATGGCCTGTCGATTTGTTGGAATGATTACACCGCCTGTGAATACATCGAAGATGTGTATGCCACCCCTCAATTAATGGGGGTCGAATCCTTTGATCGTCTGGAAGCACGCAAAATTATGTCGTGGTTTGATCGTATTTTTTATCACGATGTGTATATGACTTTGTTTTACGAGCGTGCATTAAAACGAGCCATTGCCCAATCCGGTCCCGATACCAGCGTTTTAAAAACAGGCCGATCCATGTTGCGTAAACATATGGTGTATATCAGTACATTGGCCGATCGGTATTCCTATATTGCGGGCAGTACGTTTTCATGGGCGGATATTACGGTGGCATCGCATGTATCGTGCATCGATTATTTAGGGGAAATAGTATGGGATGATTTTCCTATAGCCCAAGAATGGTATTTGAAAATCAAATCCAGACCCGCTTTTCGAAGCTTTTTAATGCAAACCTTTCCCGGATTGGCGCCTGTTCCCCACTATTCATTGTTGGATTTTTAGCACAAATCTCTCTGGGTGAGGTCTTATCGCCAAAAAATCTAGGGATACCTTTACGGGATGGATACCAACCTGCTTTACGGGATGGATGCCGATGTGGTTTGGTTGTGACGGCTGCTGCGCTGCTGGTTGGCATAAATCTTGTCTTGAAATGACAAAATTTGATCCGTGATTTTACTGATTTCTTGATACCCTGGATTGGATTTGCCTTGATTATTGCGTTGATCCATCACCGTTAAGCCATAGGCAAACAATTCGCGAAAGATCACCCGTTCCCCCACACTGTGGGCCATTTGAAAACCAATGCGTTGGGACAGGGCGTTTAAAATTTTATCCAATTGGACTTGGTTACGAGAACTGAGGCTGTGCATGCGATTGCGTACGATAATCCATTCCAGGGTGCCAGACTCCTCCACGACCTTGCGCATACGCTGCTCCCAGACCAAATGGGCATAATGGCTAAGCGGCAATTGACCAGGTTTGGCCGTTTCTTTGACATTGACCAATAAATCCAAATCGATGGCGCTGTCATTCATGGGGGTGATTAAAATATCGGCCAACGAGTGGGCATATCGGGACAGGACAGAATCGTAACCCGCCGTATCAATAATAAGGACGTCCCACGTGTCGCGCTGATCTTTTAACAGGCGCAGATGCTCTGTCATGGCTTCTGGGGTGTCATGACGCGGAGAAAAGCGCTTGGTATGCAAAGGCATAGGAATCGTTCGTTCATTGCGTTTTTGAAATTCCATTCGATTTTCCCAATACCGGGATAGGGTGCCTTGATCACAATCGCAATCCATACAGATCACACGTTTTTCTCTGTACAGCAAATCCACCGTGATATGGACGGCAAGCGTGGATTTTCCCGTACCCCCCTTGGTATTTCCGAAAACAATAATCATTGGGATTCTTTTTTGTAAAGGGTGTAACCGGCTGTCATAATCACCAAGCTGATAATACCTGTAATGCACGTGGCCAGCGCATTGATTTCTGGGGTGTATCCCACCTTGATTTTGGAAAAAATCATCAGGGGTAAAGTGGTAATGCCGGGACCAGAGGTAAAGCTGGCTAGAATTAAATCATCAAAAGAAATGATGTACGCAATCAACCAACTGGCAATGATGGATGGAATAATGATGGGCAATTGAATCAAAAAGAATACTTTTGCAGGCCGAGCCCCCAAATCCAGTGCAGCCTCGCTGAGCGTGGGGTCCAGATGCAATAATCGCGCCCGCACAATGGCTGTAACATAG
>Ga0194118_10007330_pt1 | contig 10659 bp, 7 predicted proteins | sample TA2MahsurfametaG_2_FD_148662 | JGI IMG/M metagenome (GOLD analysis project Ga0194118, IMG submission 148662) | Freshwater microbial communities from Lake Tanganyika, Tanzania - TA2015013 Mahale N5 surface | ecosystem: Environmental > Aquatic > Freshwater > Lake | place: Tanzania: Lake Tanganyika... | reverse complement strand
ACGGTTACGATTTCATTGTGGGAGAAGAAAAATTAAACAATAGAGCATTTATCCCCTGGGAAAAAATCACAATTTTACAAAAATTAATGGAAACCAGTGACTATGAGTGGTTTTTTTGGAGTGATGCCGATGCAATGTTTATGAATTTTTCTATACCTTTAGAAAAATTACTAGATGATGAGGCCTTTTTAATCATATCCAAAGACTACCACGGTCTGAATAATGGACATTTTTTGATACGAAACTGCACAGAAAGTAAACAGTTTTTGCAAAATGTTTGGGATAAAGTCTCTTGTTTAAAACGAGATAATCAAGAACAAGATGCTATGGCGTTTGAAATAGAAGAAAATGAGAATTGTCGCGAGAGAGTAAAATTTATCCCCCAAAGAATGTTCAATTCGTTTCCGATTGAGAGCTTTCATGATTTTAACGTCCATTTTGAAAAAGGGTTATACCAACCAAAAGATTTTATTATCCATATTGCAGGGCTTCAGGACCCACAATTCCTAAAGGACAAATTTTCCTACTACCAAGATAAAATCTCCTATGAATCGATTGATTATCCCTATTTTGTCTCTTTTTTTGGTAAAACAGCTCCATTCGAGAAAAACCGTTTTCGACCTCTTTTAGAAAAAGGGGAATACAAAAATTTCGTACAAAAAAACGCTCCCTTTTTTCAGGATGTGGAAGAGATCTATTTTTTTGAGCAAGATGCAGGTCTTCTGGCAATAGCAATCCAACCATTTTTAAAAGAAAAGAGTCGTCTTTTTCTGAGAGATTTTAAAAAATTTGGCATAATCCTTAAAGAGTACTCAAAATTCCAAAATTGGAGTCAAAAAATTGAACATCGCCTTTTTTGGCAAGACAAACACTCAACGCAATCTTCTTCTTGTAAAAAGATGTTTGTGTTTTTAGATCCAAACTCTTTGATGAGAAATTTTCAAAGGGCACAAAATTTTGCCTCAAATCAGGGAAGATTTCTGTGTCTTGCTGAAAATAAAGAGCATGTTCTCGAATCTTTTTTTGCCGATCAAAACATTGCTTTCAAAAAAATCACACAAAAAGGTGTAAGCTATTTTCTTATAGGCTAAAAAGAGATTTTCTTTATCAGAAAAAAGCTCGTGGTTTTGCCGATATTTTTAGGTGCTCTAAAGGGAGTTCTTCAAGGAATCGGCTTTTTTTCATGGGTCTGGATGTTCCCCATAAATAGCGAAAGGCAGTACAGGTTATGTATAATTTTCTTTCAGCCCTTGTCATCCCCACATAAAAAAGCCTACGCTCCTCTTCGAGATCAAAAAGCTCCAATTTGGAATTGATGTGGGGCAGGATATCCTCTTCAACACCACAAATAAAACAGGTGTGAAATTCCAGCCCTTTAGAATTGTGAAGGGTCATTAAGAATATTTTCGGGTCAAAAGAGTGCGCCTCATCAAACTTTTGCTTCAAAGAAAGTTCTTCAAGAAAATCGATAAGGTGCAGCCCTTCGTTCTCTTTTTCCCATTCAATCGCTTTGGCTTTAAGAGCTTTGACGTTTTCTTCGCGGTCTTGATAGGTCTCTTTGTCCTCTTTAAGAAATTCCAAGTAGCCCGTTTCATGCAATATTTTCGTAATTTTTTGTGAGATAGAGGGAATTTTTTCCAGAGATTGAAGTAAAAAGGAAAATTTCTCTAGTTCTAGTTTTTGCTTTGAAGACAGAGGAAGGTTTTGACTGTTTTGGATCAGCTCCATCAAAGGCTGCATCATTTGCAACTGCACCTCTTTGATTTTTTCTAAAGCTGCGTTCCCTATACCCCTCTTTGGAACATTAATTATCCGTTGAAAGGCTACAAGATCATTTTTAGCCACGGTAAGTCTTAAGTAGGCTAAAAGATCTTTGATCTCTTTTCTTTCATAGAAAGAGAGACCGCCGACAATAGTGTAGGGAATACGTAATCTTAAAAGGGCATCCTCCAGACTGCGTGACTGAGCGTTAGTTCTATACAAAAGAGCAATCGTGCCAGGATCTTGTCCCGCATCGATCGCAGCTTCTACCTCTCTTGCAATAAACTGAGCCTCCTCTCTTTCATCAAAAAATGAGCGCAACTCAATTTTTTCCCCATCACCTACTGCACTCCACAGATTTTTTTCATAGCGACCCCTATTGTGGGCGATGAGAGCATTTGCAGCTTTGAGAATATGGCCTGTTGAACGGTAATTTTGTTCAAGTTTTATCACCTTGGCATTCGGGAAATCCTCTTCAAAACCTAAAATATTTTGAATGCTTGCCCCTCTCCATGAATAAATAGATTGGTCCGGATCCCCAACCACGAAAAGATTTTTATGCTTATCTACTAAAAGCTTAGTGAGAGAATATTGCGCATGATTTGTATCTTGATATTCATCAATGAGGATGTACTTAAAGCGGTTTTGAATCTCCTCTTTAAGGCTTAATTTATCCCTGAGAAGAAAAACGGGGAGGAGTAAAAGATCGTCGAAATCGATCGCATTACACTCTTTTAAACGATTTTGGTAATGGCTATACACCTGATAGAAATGGTCTTTTCCCCTTTGGTGTTGAAAATCTTTAGGAAGTAATAGAGCATTTTTAGCATCGGAGATGGCTTGGCGCATATCTTTGAGATGCCCTTTTTCGGGCTTCATATCGAGCTCTTTAAAGCACTCTTTTAATAACGAATGGGTGTCATCTTCATCGTATATCGTAAAAGTCGAATGAAAACCGATTTGCTCTATAGATTCTCTCAAAAAACGGGCGCCAAAAGAGTGAAATGTTGTAATTAAGGGAGGTCTTGTACAAATGGAGAGGACTCGTTGCCGCATCTCTTCTGCAGCTTTATTGGTGAAGGTTACTGCAAGAATTTCACTTGGATTCACCCCTGATTGTAAAAGAGCTATAATTCTTTCAACTACTACTCTGGTCTTTCCCGAACCGGCTCCGGCAAGTACCAGTAGAGGCCCCTCTTTATGGGCTATCGCAATTTTTTGTTCAGGGTTTAAATCGGGCATATATGCTATGCATACTAGCAGAGTCTTAAGAAGTTTAAAAGCCAAAGATACGAAAAAAGTTCTAAAGGGACTAGATTGAGATCTCTAATAGAGATTGTTAATGAAAAAAGGGGAAAAAGGATTTTTTTTGAAAATGATTTACCAAAAAAAAACCCCTTTTCCTTAGTATGATACCCATCTAGAGAAAAAAATTCGGTGCTTAGTGAGATTATTTAAGGGTTTGGTTATTTTTTTCTTTGTGCCCTTATTCATAAGCGCAAAAGTTGAGGTGGGTCTAGATAGAGTTTTTTTAGGGGGAGCACACCCTTCAATTCAGGGAAAACGGGTAGGGCTTTTGACCAATCACACAGCTGTCGATCGCAATGGAGTTACCGCGATGGATCGTTTCCAGTCAAGAAAAGACTGTAAACTTGTCGCTTTGTTTGCCCCAGAGCATGGTCTTTATGGACAGCAGCACGCAAGTGAAAAAATCAAGGACGCAAAAAGAGGGGACGTACCTGTCTTTAGTTTATACGGTTCAAACCGACGACCTACTGAGGCCCAATTAAAAGGGATAGATGTTGTTGTTATAGACATACAAGATATAGGGGTCCGTTCTTACACTTATGCCTCGTCACTTTTTTATATGATGGAGGAGGCAGCAAAAAAAGACATAGGTATAGTCGTTCTCGATCGTCCCAACCCTATAAATGGATTGACAGTAGATGGCCCTATGTTGCACCCTAAATGGCGCTCTTTTATTGGATATATTAACGTACCCTACATCCACGGTATGACCGTGGGGGAGCTCGCTCAATTTTTTAATATGGAATACAAAATTGGGGCAAAATTGACGGTAATTCCCATGAAAGGCTGGTCGCGGGGTATGGATTTCAAAGATACAGGGCTCCACTGGATTCCGACAAGCCCGAACATCCCCGAGTCAGATACGCCCCTTTTTTATGCATCGACGGGTCTTTTAGGAGAGCTACGCCTTTGTAACATTGGTGTAGGATACACCTTGCCTTTCAAACTAGTGGGAGCGCCCTGGATGGATGCCCAACAACTAACAAAACATCTTAATAGCCAAGGGCTCAGCGGTGTAAGATTCGTCCCTATTTACTTTAAACCCTTTTCAGGGTCGATGGCTCAACTGGATTGTCAAGGCTCGCTTATACAGGTGGTGGACAAAAAATCTTACAAACCTTTTGAGATTCAGGGGGTGCTGATAGGTGCAATAAAATCCCTCTATCCCCAAAAATTTAAAGAAGTGATGTCGCATATTGGAAAATCTGAAAAAGATCTTTTCTGTAAAGCGGTAGGATCGGAAGAGCCTTTGCAATTTCTTAAAGAGGAAAAGCTTATAGGCTGGCAAATCGCAGAATTTCAGCGAGCCGAACGAGAACTCTTTATGGAGAAAAGAAAAAATTATTTGCGTCCCGAGTACGCAGAAGACTATAGACCAAATTTATGAAGAAAACTCTAATCATCGTAGAATCCCCCACTAAAGTTAAAACCCTAGAAAAATTTCTCGGGAAAGAATTCGTCGTGGATTCTTCAGTCGGGCACATTATCGATTTGCCCCAGAAGGGATTAAATATTGATGTAGAGAAGGATTTTAAGCCTAACTATGTCCCATTACCAGCAAAAAAAGAGGTGATAGAGCGGCTGAAAAGAGAGGCAAAAAAAGTTGAACAAGTGCTATTGGCAACCGACCCCGACCGAGAAGGGGAGGCCATCGCTTGGCATATTGCCTCAATTCTGCCAAAAGTTCCCTATAAACGAGTCACGTTCAACGAAATCACCAAAGGAGCAGTGTTAGAGGCCCTCAAGCATCCTAGAAAAATCAATGAGGATCTGGTTAGTGCTCAGCAAGCTCGTCGTATTCTTGATCGGCTAGTAGGTTATAAAATCTCCCCAATTTTGATTCGTAAAGTTAAGGGGGCAAAAAGCCTGTCTGCCGGACGAGTACAATCTGTTGCTCTGAAGCTTATTGTCGAAAGAGAAGAGGCAATCGAGGCGTTTAAACCGGAAGAATATTGGAATTTAGGCGCTGTTTTGGAAGGAAAAAAAGAGTTTAAGGCCTTTCTTTTCACTATGGATGGAAAGAAAGTTGAGCGCTCTATTCCAAATGAAAAAGAGGCCACAAAAATTGAAAATGATTTGAAGGGCTGTAAGTACCATATTTCCAAAGTAGATAGAAAAGAGCGTTTACGAAACCCTGCTCCTCCATTCACTACTTCAACTTTGCAACAAGAGGCCTCAAGACATTACGGATTTTCATCTACAAGGACTATGCAAGTTGCCCAAAGCCTTTACGAGGGTGTGGATTGCGGAAAAGAGGGTGCTGTTGGTTTGATCACCTACATGAGAACCGATTCACCCAGAAGCTCCCCCGAGGCAATAAAAGAGGCGAGAGACTGGATTAAAAAGAAGTTTGGAGAGGAGTTTTTACCTAAAGTTGCTAACCAGTATCAGGGTAAAAGAGCAGCTCAAGATGCGCATGAGGGGATACGCCCCACGAGCGTTGCACGCCGGCCGGAGGAGTTAAAGTCCTTTTTATCAATAGATGAATTTAAGCTCTACCAGCTCATCTATAAAAGATTTCTGGCTTCGCAAATGGAGCCTGCTGTCTATGACACAGTGACCGCCCATATAGATACGGATAAAAAATACGAATTGAAGGCTACCGGTTCCATCATAAAATTTCCTGGCTTTTTGACTCTTTATGAGGAAAAAGAGGACGAAGAAAAAGAAGAAGAGCGCACTTTACCTCCGCTTGAAGAGGGGCAAAAGCTCAAGCTGATACAGGTTACAAAAGATCAGGCATTCACTAAGCCTCTTCCCCGTTTTACTGAAGCTTCTCTTGTAAAAGAGCTGGAGAAACAAGGGATTGGTCGCCCCTCCACCTACGCTGCCATCATGAATAAGATCCAGTCGCGTGATTATACGACCAAAGAAAAAGGGACGCTAAGACCCACTGAGCTTGGTCGCATTATCTCACGAATGCTAACCGATAATTTCACCCAAATTATTGATATCGGGTTTACTGCTCACATGGAAGAGGATTTGGATGCAATCGCAGAAGGGAAGCTCGACCATAAAAGATTTTTAAAAGAATTCTGGGATGTTTTTTTGCCGATTGTTGAGGTGGCCGAAAAAGAGGCTCACGTTCCTAAAGAGCTCACAGATAAAATTTGTCCCGATTGTGGAAAGCAATTACAGAAAATTTGGGCCAGAAACAAATACTTTTTGGGATGTAGTGGCTATCCGGATTGTAAGTACACTGCGCCCCTAGAAGAGCTTGTGATTCACAAAGAGGAATATGAGGCCTCTTTTAACTGGGATCAGGATTGTCCTAATTGTGGGAAAAAAATGTCGATTCGTAAGGGACGATTCGGAATATTTTTGGGTTGTAGCGGCTATCCAGATTGTAAAACGATTATCAATATCCCCAAAAAGGGAGCAGAAGGGGTGGATACCGGAGCAAAATGCCCTGCCAAAGGTTGTGAAGGGAAACTTAAACAAAGGGTTTCTCGCTATGGAAAGCCCTTCTTTTCCTGCTCCACCTATCCCGAGTGTGATGTGATAGGAAATTCTGTCGAGGAGATTCAAGAAAGCTACAAAGATCATCCCCGTACAAAAGCACAGCCAAAATCTTCTGGAGGAGCTAGAGGAAAACAGAAGCTCTCAAAAGAGCTCATTATTCTCACCAAAGAGGATAATTTGACTCGGGGAGAGGTGACTAAACGGATCTGGGCTTATATTAAAGAGCACGGCCTACAGGATCCTGAAAATAAAAAAATGATTGTACCGGATAAAGTCCTAGAACCTATTTTAGGGAAGCAGCCTGTGCATATGTTGAAACTCGCGTCTGCTCTTAGCCGGCACTTCAAATAATCTTTTTCATTTGAAAATCCAGAGTTTATAAAGGGTTGTTCTTTGCTATTTCCCTAATTGCTTTTAATTCAATTTTGTGGAATACTTTACTCACCTTACGCACTGGTAGCTCAGTTGGATAGAGCGCATGGCTACGAACCATGAGGTCTGGGGTTCGAATCCCTACCAGTGCATTTTATGCTTATCATCGATAAAATACTGGGCCCCATTGAGACAAGAACTCTTTTACTCGTTTGTCCCAAAACACATGAGGCCGTGTTAATCGATCCCTCCTTTTTTAGCTTTCGTTATTTCACCCCGATCATTCAAGAGAAGCAATACAAGTTAAAAAAAGTTCTTTTGACCCACTCCCATTATGATCACATTGTGGATATGGCAAAATTTCGAGACTTGGGTGTGCCGATTTTTGTGCATCCTCTAGATAGTAGAAATGTACTTGCCCCAGGCTCTGACGGCTTAAGATCTTTTAAAACGATTGATGCGGTAAGCGACCCCCATTTTTTCCAAGAGGGGGATAAAATTACTTTTGGGGAGATTGAGGGGGTAGTTATAGAGACACCCGGACACTCCTTCGGGTCGGTTTGCTTTTATTTTGAAAAAGAGGGTGTTTTAATTAGTGGAGACACTCTTTTTAAAGGGGGGATTGGAAGACTGGATTTGCCCACCTCTGAACCTGACAAGATGGAGATCTCCTTGAAAAAATTAAAAAAATACCCTGAGGCTACGGTCGTATATCCGGGACATGGTCCAACAACAACAATCAGAGAGGAATTATGACAACTTTAATTGGTTACGAAGCGCCAAATTTTGTTGCGCAAGCAGTAAAGAATGGGGAGATTATTGATGTTCACCTTAAGGATTACAAAGGTAAATTCGTGGTGCTCCTTTTTTATCCTCTAGATTTTACCTTTGTGTGCCCTACAGAACTCATCGCCTTCGAAGAGAGAATTGAAGAGTTCCGTAAAAGAAATTGTGAGATCTTAGCAATATCTGTGGATAGCGTTTATACTCATAGAGCCTGGTGGAACCATGAGATCAAAAGAGTCTCATTTCCGATTGTGAGTGACGTGACAAAAACAATTTCTTTAAATTATGGAACCTTGATCGACAAGGGGATCTCTTTAAGAGGCACTTTCATCATAGACGCAGACGGATTAGTCCAGCACATGTCTATCAATAACTTGGGAATAGGCAGAGGCGTTGAAGAGGTTTTAAGGCTTGTAGATGCGATCCAATATCATAAATCCCATGGAGAGGTTTGCCCTGCAAATTGGCACAAAGGGGATAGAGGGATACTTCCTAAATAGCCCACTCAAATGCACTAAAAAATTAATTTTTTTGGTTTTTTTTAAAATAAAAAAAATTAAAATTTTTCTATGTTTTTGCTGAATTATAGGAGAGAATCTTGAAAAAATTCTTTATTTCATTCTTTTTGTGTATGCAATCAGTTTATCCGCAGCCACGTGCAGATTTTGTGGTTACAGCCGATCTTTTAGGAGAATTGGGAAATTGGTTTTTTATAATTTCTACAGCAGAGACACTTGTAAAAGAGGGGTACGACGTAGCTTTTTTTAAGGGGTTAGAAGACCCCAAATTTTCTGATTATAAAACCCATTTTTTTCAAAAAGTACTCGCCGAGTGCCCCCCGTCCATCAGGGTTTACCCGAGGGAAAAACTCTATACTCAAAGAGGGGATGTTACTTCTTATTGTTCAATACCTAAAAATTACAATTTGAGATTGAAGGGGCACTTTGTAAATTTAAAATACTTTGATAAACATAGAGACCACTTGATAGATCTTTTTGAAACACCCTCTTTAGACTTGGAGTACATAAAAAAAAAATACCCGGTTGTTTTTGAAAGCAAACAGATTTGTGCTGTCCACTATAGGCATTATATACGATCGTTGGATGACCCCAAGAGGGATAAAAACCAGTTAATAAATCCAAAATATTTGAAACATTCCACTATTTTTTGCCACTTAGATACGGATTACTACGAAAAAGCGATGAACATTTTTGGAGATGACACACTCTTCATAGTTGTTTCTGATGACCCATGGATGGCAAAGAAGGTTTTGCCGATGAAAAAAAACATGCTGTTTATAGAGAATGAACCTTTTTGGGTAGATTTTAATATTTTAAGATATAGCCCAAATGCCATCATCGGAAATTCTACTTTTAGTTGGTGGGCTACTTATTTAAATAATTCGGACAATAAAAAAGTGGTTGCTCCAACCTCATGGTACAGAAATATTGAAAAAATGGTATTCCCGGATGACTGGATCAAAATAGATTCTGTTACAGTAGAGGATACATACAAAGACCCTATGGAGTGGCTATTGGAAAAAGAGTTTCATGATTTTGAGACTTAATTCAAAAGCTCTTCTATTCTTAAAAGTTGGTTATACTTGGCTATGCGCTCGCCTCTAGCGGGAGCTCCCGACTTGATTTGGTCAACACCGAGGGCTACGCAAAGGTCTGCTATGAAGGTATCTTCCGTTTCTCCTGAGCGGTGAGAAAACATCACTTTCATCCCATTTTCTTGTGCCATTTTTACTGTCTCGATGGTTTCTGTCAAAGTTCCCACCTGGTTGGGTTTGATCAAAATCCCATTCGCTAAGTCCCTTTTGATTCCAAATTCGAGCCGTTTTTTGTTTGTTACAAAAAGGTCATCTCCTATGAGCTGGATTTGTGAGCCTAGCCTACTATTAAGCTCATGCCAGCTATCAAAATCATCCTCTTTGCAACCGTCTTCGATCATAATAATAGGGTATCTTTCAACAAGTTCTACATATTGATCAATCAGGTTATCAGTGTTTTCTATTTCATTTGCAGCAACGTCCAGCCCAATCATGACATCTAACCCCGGGCGATAGCCTGCACTCTCAATAGCCTCTACAATAAACTCAAGAGCCTCTTTTGTCGATTGGATGTTTGGAGCAAAGCCCCCTTCGTCTCCAACATTCGTCGATAGTTTATGTCGGTGTAAAATTTTTTTTAGCGTGTGGTAGACCTCTGCTCCTGCTCTAAGATTCTCACCAAAGATTTCTTTTCTGGGAGAGATCATAAATTCTTGAAATTCCAGTCGATTGTCTGCGTGTTTACCCCCGTTAATGATATTGAAAAAAGGAAAAGGGAGTTTATGTTGAACCGATCCTCCTAAATAACGAAAAAGGGGGAGTTTATAGTAGTGCGCACTGGCGCGAGCCGCTGCAAGCGAAACAGCTAAAATGGTATTTGCTCCCATTCTGTATTTTTTTTCAGTTCCATCTAAATCTATTAGAAGACGATCTAAGGAGGTTTGTTCTGAAGCTTTGTGCCCTTTTACTGCAGGAAAAATATCATGATAAACATGGGAGATGCATTTTAAAACCCCTTTTCCGAAAAAACGATGACTATCTTGATCTCTAAGTTCAATCGCTTCGTGGTAGCCCGTCGAGGCTCCTGAGGGAACAGATGATCGCCCCATGTGTCCGCTTTCCAAAACACAATCCACTTCGAGGGTGGGATTACCCCTAGAATCGAGAATTTCTCTTGCATGTAGAGCTTGGATTTTATTACTCATAATCTTCTCTTACACCCTCAATTAAGGTTAGGTATGACTGGTATCTTGTTAAAGCAATTTTTCCTTTCTCGACCATTCTTTTGACATTACAGGTAGGCTCATGCGTGTGACTACAAGGTGAGAAAGCACACTTTTTTCCGGCTTTATGTATCTCTTTAAATAAAGGTTCTACCTCTTTTTTATCTAGATCAAAAAGGCCAAAACTTTTGA
>Ga0194118_10007328_pt1 | contig 10661 bp, 9 predicted proteins | sample TA2MahsurfametaG_2_FD_148662 | JGI IMG/M metagenome (GOLD analysis project Ga0194118, IMG submission 148662) | Freshwater microbial communities from Lake Tanganyika, Tanzania - TA2015013 Mahale N5 surface | ecosystem: Environmental > Aquatic > Freshwater > Lake | place: Tanzania: Lake Tanganyika... | reverse complement strand
AAGTTGAATAAACTTAATGGTACTCCATACTTGTTGTTATATGATTTTGGCGAAAAACTTATTTTAAATAATTTTTTTAGTGCGTGAGCCAAAAGCTCCTTAAGAGTTGTTTTGCCACAACTTCCTGTAATAGCAATAATTTTAGTGTTTAAATTCTCTCTATACACTTTTGAACTTTCGGTTAAAAAATCTAAAGTTTTAGTGACTTTAATCTGTTTAGAAAGGTTACAATTTTTACTAAAATTATTTACTATTGCGAGTGAGGCCTTGTTCTTAAAAGCTTGATCAATATATTTATTTCCATTATTTTTTTTTCCTTTTATTGCAAAAAAAATATCATTTTTTTTAATTGTCCTTGAGTCTATAGAACCATTTCTAAAAACTAAATTTGATTTTAAACCTTTATTTTTTGATAACTCCTTAATAATATTTAATTTTAAATTTTTTGACAAAAAAGAATTCTTGATCTTAATAGCCTTAATAATTACTTTCTTGTCAGAGAAAAAAATTTTTTTATTTCCAAAATCTTGTATTTTTTCATGTCCCTTACCAGCTATTAATAGTATATTTCCTGTTTTTAGATCGCTTATTGCTTTTAAAATTGCTTTTTTTCTGTTTGGAATTACTTCTGGATTTTGTTTTTTTATACCTCTAATAATATCGCTTCTTATTTTACTAGGACTTTCAAATCTAGGATTATCATCGGTTAAATAAATTTGATCAGAGTAAACATCTGCAATTTTTCCCATTTTTGATCTTTTTCTCTGATCTCTATTACCTCCGCATCCAAATAAAACAGAAATTTTTTTATTGGGAAATTGTTCTTTCAAATTTTTTAAACAAATCATCATTGCATCTGGGGTATGAGCATAATCCAAGATAACCTTGGAATTATTTTTAATTTTTCCAATTTTTTCCAACCTTCCATTAACAGATCTAATTTTTGGAATGACTTTTAATATTTTTTTAATACTTATGCCTGTATTAGAAGCAGCTATTAAAGCCATTAAAATATTTTTAATTTGAATTTTTCCAATTAGGTTTAATACCAATTTATAGATTTTTTTTCCTATTCTGATGTTTAATATTTGACTTTCATCCTTAAATTTATGCGATATTAATTCAAAATTATTTTTGTTGTCAAATATTGAATACAATTTTAATTTTTTTTTAAAAGAAATTTTTTTTATTTTTTTAAATTCAGGTATATTTTTGTCTGAAATAATAGCTCCATTTTTTTTTATAAGTTTTTCAAATAAATATAACTTTGCATTTAAATAAGAATTTAAATTTTTGTGATAATCTAAATGATCATGAGATAAATTTGTAAAAATACCAATATCAAATAATAAACCATCTAGTCTATTTTGTTTTAATCCATGACTTGAGGCCTCTAAAATAACATAATTAATATTTTTTTTTTTTAAATTACTTAAAATTTTAGCTAGTTGAATTGAATCTATTGTAGTATTAAAAAGATTTTTTTTATAATTGTTGGTTCTAAGACCCAAAGTACCAATTGAAGCAACTTTCTTTTTATTTAATTTTAATATTTGATAATAAAAATCCGCTATTGACGACTTTCCATTGGTACCTGTCACTGCAATTAATTTTTTTGGAACTCCATTGTAAATTTTATATGAAGTCTCTGCTAATAATTTTCTAATATTTTTAGAATGTAAAAATAAAATTCCATTTTTAATTCCGGTAAATTTTATTTCTGAGATTATGATTTTTGCACCTTTTTTTATAGCCTGATTGATAAATTTATTTCCGTCTAAATGATTTCCTTTTATGGCAAAAAAGATATAATTTTTTTTTATTTCTGAACTATTAAATGCAATATTTGAAAAAAAAAAATTTTGATATTTTTTTTTAATATTACTGAAGTAATCTTTCAAAATCATTTTCTTCAACTTCTAAAGATTTTGTGGCTAAAATAGGCCCAATTTTTTCAATAATTTTTGCAGCAACCTCAACCGCAGTCCATCCTGCTGTATTAAAAGGAGTTCCTTTTATAATTCCTTTATTATTTCTGAGTGTATAAACATAATCAGTAGATTTTTTAGGAGTATCTAACATTACAATAAAAACATACTCAGGCTTTGATGATGGGAACACGGACGCAAAAGTATTTATTTTTGCTCTTGAATACTCTCCCTCAATTGGTTGTTGGGCTGTTCCTGTTTTACCAGCAATTTCATATCCATTCACATCTGCAAGATTTGCGGTACCTTCTTCTGTATTAACAATTTTTCTTAAAGCTGAAACTACCTTTTCTGAAACCCCATCATTTAGAATTTGATTTTTTGGTTCTTCATTTTTTTTTCTTTTAATTAATCTTGGTTCAATATAGAAGCCACCATTTGATAAAATGGAATATCCTTTAGCCAACTGCAGGATGGTTGTGGTTATTCCATGTCCGAAAGCTGCTGTTTCAAGTCTACATCTGTCAAATTCAAAATTTTTATCGCTTGCAATCTCTTCAATATCAAAATTTATCTGACCAAGGACACCAATTTTTTCTAAAAAAAATTTAAATTTTTCGGAACCAATTTTTTCTGCAATTCTTACAGATCCTATATTACCAGATCTTATTAAAATTTTTTCTGCAGTTAAGTCAGAGGGTATTTTTTCATCATATTCTGATATAGGAAATCTGCCACAATAGATTGTTTTTGGAAGATTTAAAAACTCACTTTCTGGTTTAATTAATTCTTCATTTAGTGCCGCTGCATAAGTGAAAGATTTAAATACTGACCCTAACTCATATGTTCCTTTAGTAACTTTATTAATATAATTTGCATCTGTAATATTTTCTCTCAAATTAGGATCAAAGTCAGGCAATGACACTAATGAAATTATATCACCATTATTAACATTCATTAACAACGCTGCAGCACCTTTATTTTTAAAAATTTCTTGATACCTAACTAATTCACTTCGAATTAAAAATTGTATTTCCTTATCAACAGTTAGACGAATTGGATCTTTAGAGTATTTTAATCTTTCATCTAAAGATTTTTCAAGTCCAGAAATACCTTTATTTCCATCATCAATTTGACCTATTATATGGCTAAACAAATTTTTTTGCGGATAAAGCCTAATAACATTTTCTTCTGCAACGATAGATTTGTCTCCTAATTTCATTATTTTTTCGTAATTGTCTGGTGTAATTCTTCTTTCAAATTTAAAAAATTTGTTTTTTTCAATTCTTTGTTCAATTTCAACAAAATCTTTATTTGGAAAAATATACTTTAGATTTAAAATCAATTTTTTTTTATCAATTATATCTTCGGGCTTTATACCAACATCGATAGAACTCACTGTTTTTGCTAAATAATTCCCATTTATATCGATTATATCTGCTCTTTGAAATTTTGTAGATGTCGAACTAAAATTATTTAATTGTTTATTATAAGATTTTTTGAAACCTAAATGAATGAGATGAAAAGTATATATCAAATAAATAACAAAAAAAATAAAAAAAATAAAGGCTATTCTATTAAATTGAATACTTGTATTAAATTTAATTTTATTTAATGAAAAATCATTTTTATTATTATCTGAAATAATTCTTAAATTCATTTTTTTTCTTATCTTTTAATAATATTTAAATCTTCAATATAATTTTGACCATTTTTTAATTTAATTAATTTTATTTTACTTATATCTTTTGGAATTAATTGATCCTCAAAATAGAGTGATTGAAATTCTAATAATTTTTCGGATGAACTAAGATAAATATATTCTAAAAAAACGTCCTCTAATTCCGAGTTTAAATTTCTTAAATTTTCTTTTACGTTAAAAATTTCATCCTCAATTTTTTTAGTTGAATTTTTAATGAGTGATGTTGATAAAATTAAAAAAAAAATTATTAATATTAATAAATATTTTTTCATAATTTATTGCCAAAACTTTCAATAATTAAAAGATTTTTAAATTTTTCAAAAATATCTGTTTCAAATTCGTAAAAATCTTTTCTCTTCAAAACATATCGAAGTTTTGCAGACCTAGACGGGGGATTTATTCTGATTTCTTCTTTAGATGGAATAATTGGTTTTTTTTGAACTAATTTAAGCAAAATATCTGGTTGCTCAGTGCTGGGGACATATCTTGAAATACTTTTATTTTCTGAAAGACTTTTAAAAAAATATTTTACTATTTTATCCTCAATAGAATGAAATGTTACAACCAAAAGAATACCATCTTTTTGAAGTAGTTTGGTTGCATTAAATTTATTAATTCACTAACTTCTTTATTTACAAAAATTCTTAATGCTTGAAAAACTTTAGTAGCACTATGTATTTTAAAATTTTTTTTTTTTTTTGATTTTTCAATTAATTCAACAAGCGTTTGAGTGTCGATTTTTTTTTTTGATCTTTCATTTAAAATACGTCTTACTATTTTACTACTATCTTTTTCTTCACCAAAGAATTTAAAAATTTTTTCTAATTTATTTCCTTCAAGTTTATTAACAACATCATCAGCAGAAAAACTATTTAATCCCATTTGCATATTAAGATTACCCTCGAACTCAAACGATAAACCTTTTTTTGGATCCTTAATTTGTGAGTATGAATATCCTAGGTCAAAAACTATTGCTTTAATATTTTTATTTTTAAGATTAAGATTATTTAATTGGCTAAATTTTAAATTTTTAAATATAAATCTATTCTTATATTCATTTAAAAATTTTTCTGCTTTAATTTGGCTATCAACATCTCTGTCAATTGCAATTACTCTTGTATTTTTAAATTCTAATAATTTTTTTGTATATCCGCCTTGACCAAATGTACAATCTATAAACGTACCACCATATTGAGGGGATATAATACTAATAACCTCTTTTAATAGAACCGGATAATGTTTTTTTGTATCCAGTTCTATAGTGGCTTCCATTTATTTTTTCAAAAAACATTAATTATTTCTGTCTTCTTAAAAATGCAGGTATTTCAAGATCATCTTCTTCATCTTGGTTATCCTCATTCAATAAAAATCCTGAAGAATTTGAATTTTCATGATCTGAGTTAAATAAATCAGGAGCGTCCTTATCAACCCCAAATTCTTTTAAATCATTTGAAATATCATTTTGATTATTAGTTGAGTCTATTGCCTCTCGAGTAAATGATCTTTCATGCTCATTAATTGAAGCATGATCGACAATGGTCGCTGAGTCAGCTGATGTATTTTGAGAATTACCCTCATTAATTTCATCCGTAGAAATATTTTGAGTAATCTGCTCTTGGATAATTTCATTATCAATTTTTAGGGCATTTGCGCCATGAGAAATTGGTCTTGACATTGTGTTCGAAAAATTAAATGAAGCCGTTGGTCCAATTTTTGAAAAATCTGAGTAACCTGGGTTTCGATTTTGTATTCGATGAACCATGTTAATAATAGACTTAGACTCAGGATGTTGGCCATCTAGAGAAGTAGCAACAATTGAAACCCTCATTTTACCATTAAGTTCACTATCATTAATTGCGCCAATTATAATTTCTGCATCTGGGTCTACTTCAGCTCTAACTTTATTTACAGCCTCATCGACCTCAAAAAGTGTCAGATCATTGCCACCTGTAATATTTACCAGCAACCCCTTAGCTCCTTTTAAGGTATAATCGTCAATTAAAGGATTGTTGATTGCCATATCCGCAGCTTTTGAGGCTCTGCCTTCACCATCAGCTTCTCCAGTTCCCATCATCGCTTTACCCATAGAAGCCATCACTGTTTCTACATCAGCAAAATCCAGATTAATCAATCCTGGTCTTACCATTAAATCGGTAATACTTTGAACACCCTGCAACAATACATTGTTTGAAAGATTAAAAGACTCCTGAAAAGTAGTTTGTTCATTTGCAATTTTAAATAAATTTTGATTTGGAATTACAATAATTGTATCAACATGCTTTCTTAATTCCTCTAAGCCCTGTTGAGCTCTTCTCATTCTAGTAGGACCTTCATATAAAAAAGGAAGAGTGACAACCCCAACAGTTAAAATATTCAATTCCTTTGCCGCTCTAGCAATAACATGTGAAGCGCCAGTACCAGTGCCACCGCCCATTCCAGCTGCAATAAAAACCATATTTGAACCTTGTAATATATTAATTATATCATTCAAAGACTCATCGGCAGCAGCTTGCCCAATATCTATTTTTGCTCCTGCACCTAATCCTTTAGTTAAATTTAAACCTATTTGAACTCTTGTTTTAGCTTTACTTAATTTTAAATCCTGTGCATCCGTATTTACTGCAATAAACTCCACCCCTTGTAGATTTTTTTCAATCATTTCATTAATCGCATTCCCGCCTGCTCCACCTACTCCTAAAACTAATAATCGTGGATGTAATTCTTTTATTTCTGGTGTTTTAAAATTTATTGCCATTTTATTTCCCCTCGTTGTTATTTAATTGTTTTTCCCATTTAAGGCTTGCACGGTTTAAGTTTGCTTTTTTTCTTGCTTGCACCTTAAATTTTTCGAATATTGCTGGTTCCCAAATTTGGAAAGTTTGACCTTGACCAACAAATAACATACTGTTCTTAATATTAGCGTGTTTTAATAAATTTACAGAGATAGAAATTCTACCCTCAGTATCAAATTGTAAATAAACACTTTCTGATAAAATTGATGTAGCAAAAAAATCCCTTCTCTCCTCAAAAGGATTTAACGAGTCTATTGTGGATGAAATTTTTTCTATTCTATCTTGTGAACATGCCTCTATCGAAGGATTATTAAAGGAAGGATAACATATGACACCATTATAACCTAGATTTGACAAGTAAGATCTAAAGCTAGCAGGCACTGAGACTCTTCCTTTTTTGTCCAACTTGTTTTCGAAAGTAGATAGAAACATTTAATTTTAAAAAAGTTAATTCCATATATGGGAATGTATGGGAATATATGGGTTTATACTATATTAGTCAATTGAAGAATTTATTAAATATTAAAAAATACTTAAAAATATTACGAGATTATTTAAAAGAAGAATTTGCTTTGACTAATCTAAAAAATTGAATAGTTGACGGATAAATTAAATTTAAGATTTGTGGTGTTAATTTAATTTTATTTCAAAGTTTATAGCCAGATAAACTATAAGCCGGGTTCTGTCTTTTAAACTTATCATTTGTCTAGACTTAAGATCACTCTTAAGCTCAAGCAACTAACCCTGATGACGAGCCAAGAATGGCTTTTAGTTTTTCAACAGTGTCATCTCTACTTAGTCTTGCTCCCAGTGGGGTTTTCCAGCGTTCATTGTTACCAATGGAACCGGTGTGCTCTTACCACACCTTTTCACCCTTGCCATGTTATGGCGGTTTTTTTTCTGTGGCACTATCCCTAGGGTTGCCCCCGCCAGGAGTTACCTGGCACTGCATTCTTGTGGAGCCCGGACTTTCCTCTTTAAAACAAATTAAAGCGATAAGTCATTTATCTGGCAAGTTAAAATTAATAAAAAAATCTAAAATTTGCAAGTAAAATTATTTGATCAATTTAGCTATGTTTTTACTAATTAAAAAACATTCTTTATCTATTTTACCATTTATCAATTCTTGACGAAATCTTCTTTGAAATGCTTGAGTTATAAGTGCTTTATTTTTTTTTTTACTAAAATTTATATTTGAGTTTATTACATATCCAATTTTATTTAAATTTTTAAAAAAAATATTTTGACTTTTTATATCAATTTTTTGATTTCTACTTTTTTTTAAAACTTGGTAAGTTATTTTATGCCAAAATCCAATTTTTCTCTTTGATAAATATCTCCACGGAAACTTTTCACCGGGATCTTTTTTTCTATCTGGCGCAACATCTGAATGTCCTAAAATATTAAATTTTTTAATTTTATATTTTTGAATTAAATATTTAGTAAGTTTAATTAATGAATTTATTTGTTTCTTTTTAAAGTTACTATATCCATGATCATGCCCAGGGTTATTAATTTCAATCCCTATTGAATTTTTATTTAAATAATTAAATTTTTGCCATTTTGATTTTCCTGCATGCCAAGCTGTATATAAATCTGGGATTAGATTTATAATTTCGCCATTAGATTTAATAAAATAGTGGCTACTAACTTTAGATTTGGCATTTGTAAGCCTCTCAATTGCCTCAGATTCTTTCTTCATGCCTGTATAGTGAATAATAATAAATCTTAATGTGCTGCCAACTCTTTTGGGCAAACTAAAGTTGGGTGAATATCTTTTTAATATTTTATTGAACATTATTTAAAGAAATTTATCATATAATCTTGATTTACTTTAAATTTAATTCCTCTATAAAGTGCATACCAAATGAAAAAAACTATTCTTGCGATTTTATTAAGTTTTTTGTTAATCTCAAATCTCAATGCATCTTCAAAAGAGGAATTGCTTTTAAATAAAAATCAGCCCTCTGAAATAAAAGATTGTTTTGAAACTTTAAATCGAGCTACTTTCACTTTTAACAAAGCATTAGATGGGTTGATATTTAAGCCAGCAGCAAAAGTTTATAAGACTTTTCCCTCACCAGTAAGAAACGGTATTAGCAATTCTCTAGATAATCTCTCTAACTTAGTAACAATTCCAAACAACATAATTCAAGGTGATCTTAATAAAGCTGGAAAAAATTCAGGAAGATTTTTGATCAATACGACAGTTGGTATTTTAGGTTTGATTGATGTTGCGAAACATGTTGGTTTACAAAATTATGAAAAAGAGGACTATGGTCAATCATTAGCAGTCTTAGGTGTGGGACCAGGATGCTATCTAGTGTTACCAGTTTTAGGTCCTAGCACAGTTAGAGATAGTGCTGCCTCATTAATAAATATAGCAGGTGGAGACGCTTGGTATAATGTTACTGTTAAAAATGATACCCACTACTTTAATGATTTTGATTATTATTCCTCAATGGTAACATCTGGAATTAATTTTAGAGCAAAAAATTATGATAGTATTGATAGTTTAGAAAAAAATTCTATTGATTTTTATGCTTCAGTAAAAAGTTTATATCTTCAGGATCGTCAACAAAAAATTTTAAATACAAATAAAGTTGTTGATACCCAAGATGATAGTAGTTGGGAAGAAATTGATAATTAGTTTCTAAATTACTAAATCATGAATATAAAAAAAATACTCCTTATAACTCTTCTGTATTTGATAAGCTTCGTAAACGCTTATTCGCAAGAGACAGATATATTTGTTCAATCATTAATTGATAAAACCTCAAAAATATTATCGGATAATATTTCAAAAGAACAAAAAATCACTGAACTCAAAGTTGTTGCTAAAGAAACTGTTGATATTAAGGGTGTTAGTTTATACACGCTGGGATCTTTTGTAAAAACTTTAGATCAAAGTCAACAGGACAAATATAATACTCTATTTGAAAATTATTTTTTGAAAAGCTTTTCTAGTAGATTAGTAGATTATAAAAATCCAGAAATTATTATTACTTCAAAAGAAGTGATCAATGAAAGTTATACAATCGTCAATAGTTCACTCAAAGGCACTAGCGATAGACCCGAAATTAAAATTGACTGGAGAATTTATACTAAAAATCCTGACAAGCCTTTAATAAGAGATCTTATTATTGAGGGATTAAGTTTAGCAAGAACACAAAAAGAAGAATTTGAGTCAGTCTTAAATTCCAATAATGGTGATATCAATGCACTATTTAAAATATTAGAAGAGTATTCAAAAAATTAAAAATTGGTGGGCCCGCCTGGACTCGAACCAGGGACCAATACATTATGAGTGTACTGCTCTAACCAACTGAGCTACAGGCCCAAATCTTAATCACGATTATATCATTTTTTCTAAGTTATCAATTACAGATAATTTTTTTTGGTGGGCCGTGTTGGTTATGCTCCAACTACCCCTGCAATGTCAATGCAATACTCTACTATTGAGCTAACGGCCCGTGTAAATTAACTTTCTAAGAAACTTTTTAATTGCTTAGATCTACTTGGATGTTTTAATTTTCTAAGTGCTTTTGCTTCAATCTGTCTAATTCTTTCTCTAGTTACAGAAAACTGTAAACCAACCTCTTCTAAAGTATGGTCTGTGTTCATCCCAACACCAAATCTCATTCTTAAAACTCGTTCTTCTCTTGGGGTAAGAGTTGATAATATTTTAGTTGTTGCCTCACTTAAATTAGATTTAATCGCTTGTTCCAATGGTGCCAAGGCTTTTGTATCCTCAATAAAATCGCCTAAACTACTATCCTCTTCGTCTCCGACTGGTTTTTCTAATGAAACTGGTTCTTTAGAAATTTTTAGCACTTTCCTGACTTTATCCAAAGGCATTCTCAATTTTTGTGCTAATTCCTCTGGTGTTGCTTCTCTACCAAACTCACTTAAAATTAATCTTTGGGTTCTTACTATTTTATTGATGGTTTCAATCATATGTACCGGAATTCTAATTGTTCTTGCTTGGTCGGCAATTGACCTTGTAATTGCTTGTCTAATCCACCATGTAGCGTAAGTGGAGAACTTATAGCCTCTTCTGTACTCAAATTTATCAACCGCCTTCATCAATCCAATGTTTCCTTCTTGAATTAAATCTAAAAATTGCAGACCTCTATTCGTATATTTTTTTGCAATTGAAATTACTAATCTTAAGTTGGCCTCGACCATTTCTTTTTTTGCAATTCTTGACTCTTTTTCTCCTTTTTGAACTCGACTGAC
>Ga0194118_10007327_pt1 | contig 10662 bp, 9 predicted proteins | sample TA2MahsurfametaG_2_FD_148662 | JGI IMG/M metagenome (GOLD analysis project Ga0194118, IMG submission 148662) | Freshwater microbial communities from Lake Tanganyika, Tanzania - TA2015013 Mahale N5 surface | ecosystem: Environmental > Aquatic > Freshwater > Lake | place: Tanzania: Lake Tanganyika... | reverse complement strand
GATACATCGCGAGTTACAAATATGACTAGTATGTTTAATAATGCTAGAGCGTTCAATCAACCCATTAATACAAATGGAAATTCATGGAATACCTCGCAGGTTAGATTTATGGGTGCTATGTTTGCTCGTAATAATGTGTTCAACCAAAATATAGGTAACTGGAATACTGGCGCTGTTACAGATATGTCTGTGATGTTTTTAGGTGCATCACAGTTTAATAATGGTGGAAATTCAAGTATTGGTAACTGGGATACATCGCAGGTTACGAATATGAGAGGTATGTTTGAAAATGCTGTTAATTTTAACCAACCTATCGGTACATGGGATACAGCACTAGTTACAGATATGAGTTTTATGTTTTCAGGTGCTAGTTCGTTTAATCAACCTATAGGTAACTGGAATACATCACGTGTTACGACTATGCGCGGCATGTTTATTGATGCTATAAACTTCAATGGAACTATTAATACAAATGAAAATGCATGGAATACGTCACAAGTTACGGATATGAGTAATATGTTTGAACGTGCTAGTTCTTTTAATCGACCTATAGGTAACTGGAATACATCACATGTTACAACTATGGCTAGTATGTTTCAAAGTGCTTCCGTATTTAATGGAAATATAAGTAACTGGAATACATCAAAAGTTACGGATATGCGTAGTATGTTTACTAGAGCTTATGCTTTTAATCAGGCTATTGGGGGATGGGATACATCACTGGTAACAAATATGAATTTTATGTTTCTAAATGCTACTGTATTTGACCAGAATATAGGTGCATGGAATACGTCACGGGTTACGAATATGGCTAGTATGTTTGCTAGTGCATCACAGTTTAATAATGGTGGAAATTCAAGTATAAATAACTGGAATACATCGGAGGTTACGAATATGAGTTTTATGTTTGCTGTTGCTAGTCGTTTTAGTCAACCTATCGGTGGGTGGAATACGTCACGGGTTACTCTTATGAATAATATGTTTAGTACTGCTCTCGTTTTTAACCAACCCATTAACTCATGGAATACATCAAATGTTACAAATATGAGTCAAATGTTTATTCTTGCTACTGCCTTCAATCAGCCTATAAATTCATGGAATACATCGGAGGTTACGAATATGAGTAATATGTTTGCTGGTGCTGTTGTATTTAATCAAAATATAGGTAGATGGAATACGTCACGGGTTACGAATATGGCTAATATGTTTGCTAATGCATCACAATTTAATAATGGTGGAAATTCAAGTATAAATAACTGGAATACATCGGAGGTTACGGATATGAGTTTGATGTTTGCTAGTGCTAGTCGTTTTAACCAACCTATAGGTAACTGGGATACAAGAAAAGTTACAAATATGAGTATTATGTTCGGAGGCGCTGCGGCATTCAACCAAAATATAGGTACAAATGGAAATAGCTGGAATACAAGCGCCGTTACCGATATGAGTAATATGTTTAGTAATGCTACGGCATTTAATCAAAATATAGGTGGCTGGAATACGTCGCAGGTTACGAATATGTCTGGTATGTTTCGAGATGCTAGTTCTTTCAGTCGACCTATAGGTTCATGGAATACATCAAATGTTACAAATATGAGTGACATGTTTTTACGAGCATCTTCTTTTAATCAAGTTATAAATGAGTGGAATACAAGTAATGTTACAAATATGGCTCTAATGTTTAATGATGCTCGTGCATTCAATCAAAATATATCTACAAATGGAAATGCATGGAATACGTCACAGGTTACTCTTATGAATAATATGTTTGCTGGCGCTGTATCGTTTAATGGAAATATAGGTAACTGGAATACGAGCGCTGTTACAGATATGGCTAGTATGTTTCATGGTGCTACTAATTTTAATCAAAATATAGGTACATGGAATGTATCAAATGTTACAACGAGACCTCCGGTTAATTTTAACACTGGTTCGTCTCTTGTTCTTGCAAATCAGCCAAATTGGTTTTTAAGTCTTGAAGCAAATAGAGTAACAATCCGTTATACAGGTCTCGAGGTAAATGTTCCTACTGGCTCACCTCTATTCTTTCAAGCAAATCCAAGAGGTTCAGGTGTTGAATGGTTTGCTGTTGTGCGACAAAACATGTGGCAGGCAATACAAAATTATGCAAGAGGGACTGATACTACTACATTTCTTCCACCAGGTCAGTCACAACCTGTACCATTCAATAATATTGTAACGACACTTATGACAAATATGTTAAATTTATTTTTTAATTTACCGTCATTCAATCAACCCATCAATTCGTGGGATACATCAAATGTTACAAATATGGCTGCTATGTTTCATAGTGCTACTTCTTTTAATCAAAATATAGGTACATGGAATACTGGTGCTGTTACAAATATGGATAGTATGTTTCGAGGTGCATCCGCATTTAATAATGGTGGAAATTCAAGTATTGGTAACTGGAATACATCACGGGTTACGACTATGCGTAATATGTTTGCTGATGCTATAGCATTTAATCAAAATATTTCTGGATGGGTAGTAGCACAAGTAACAACTTTTGGAAGTTTTAATGAACGTTCTGGACTCAGTCCGGCTAATACTCCAAGATTTAGTTAGTCATAACCAGTATTCGCCGTTTTAGATGATTCTTTTGCAGTTGGTTTATTTTGGTATGATTTTATAATAACTTAAACGATACAATCAAAAAATCTTATTATATTATATAATAAAATACTTATATAATATATAACTCCATATAACTCTAGCATGGTTGGTTCGGGTGTAATATTAGTGGCTTTAAACAAAGGTAAGGTCTATTATTTATTTGGTAAGGAGGGTTCGATGGAACGCGACAAAAAGTGTCACTGGGGTGATTTCGGTGGAGGTAGAAAGCCAGGCGAGGATTTATTAGACACGACGACCCGTGAAGGCGCGGAAGAACTAAACGGGTTTTTCGGTTCAAAGACGGATTTTGAAAAATATATATTAAAGAATAAGATAGATGAGATTGCGTATGACAAACGTTATACATATTTAGTAAAGGCGGATTATGACGAGAAGTTGCCGTATTATTTCAGTAATAATTATAAATTTATATGCGAGTATTTGAAGGGGCATGTTCAGCATCCTACGAATGGTTTATTTGAGAAGAGTGAGGTGCGGTGGTTTACTGTGGAAGATTTAAAACGGGAGCGAAATATATTCCGCGATTATTTTCGCAATATTATAGACATTATAATATATAATCATCCGAAAACAGTTTCAAAACTTAAACGTGAACATCGTCTTCGAGCTACACGGGTCAAATTTTCTACATCTGATATTGTGAAGTGTGATAGAATAAGCAAACATAAAAAAACTCATAAGACACACAAGCGGAGTATGAGGAGGTATAGTCGAAAAAAATAAAGTATTTGTATATTTTATATTGTATATTTTATATTGTATATTTTATATTGTATATTCTATAATAAAGTTATCGAATGGTATGTCCAAATGATGACCCATATTTTACGCGAATGATGTATCGTATGGGATTCCTTAAAAGGGGAATGTCAGCTCGTGAGCTTGTAGAGCGGCGGTGCCTTGTTTATTATTATGTATGCATCGTTGTTCGTGCAGCGCTAATTGTTACAGTTTATCACTGGCGGAATGTGCGGTTTATTCAGTTGCTTGTTTTGATAGGTGCACTGATGGGTATAAATAATTTATGGAGAAGAAATGGCGGAACACAGTGGTGGTCAAAGAAGTTTCAGCTGGTGATGTCGATTCTAATAGCAGTTCTAGTAGTTCTTGTATTTTTTAGGGTTGTGGAACCGTTGTTGATTCCGGCAGCGATGGCGGTAAGTTTAGCGGCGGGCATACTACAATCGTTTGTCGTGGGTTTTTGCTAGCGTCAGCGAAGGAGCTCTTAGATGTGTCTGTTTTTTTTATACCTTGTTAGATATGAGACGTAATAGAATGGTGAGATTTGATAAAATTGAAGAAATAAAATAGAATAATTGTAAATGAAAGAACATTAAATATTAAGTAAAAGAACTAACTAAAGGAAAAATGGTGTTATCAAGAGAAATGAAATATTATGTTTCAGGAATTGAAATAATGACGACGAGGTTTTCTGATTTTGGTTGTAGTGAAAATAAAGAGTGGCGAGAAAGTAGGGGGGTGAAAGGGTGTATCTATGGTACACCAAAGATGGTTTCGCCAAAAGTGGGCGAAGGGGTTCCGATGTTTGTGATTGAGATGAATAATAACAGGAATAGGATAGAGGGGGTTGGGTTTATGTTGAACTGTCCATGCGAGGACAATTATAAGAGGAGAATACACGCCGATGGTAATTTGAATCGTTATATCTACGAAGGTGTATATCGCTTAGATAAAAACGAAATTACGGATGAGTATCACAAAAAAATAATATGGGTATTAGAAATGTTACTCTTTAAAGGTGCAAGACATTCGAAGAGAAGTATAGGTATTACGAGGATGCCAGAGTGGTTAAAGTACAATAGGTTTGAGTATAATTTTGGGGAGGTACTATGGGAGATGTTTGTTAGGTATGTTGGTGTAGAAAGGCATGATAGGTACGAAAGATATGAGAAGTAACAGATGCGTGAGATAAATGGAAAATAGAGATGATATATAAAAATAGGAATAGATATAAAAGAATAAGTATATAGAATAAAAAATATATTGTAATTAATAATAATATATTTTTTTATAAGTATATATCTATTGTAGAAATGTCAGGCGATAGTGATAGAAATGTAAAAAAGAAATTAAAAGACGTGAACACGTATAAAGTGGATGAATTGAAGGAGTTATTGGGTTTATCTACAGACCCTAAAGAGTATACAATAGATGATATTTATAAGCATTTTTGGTTATTGAGCAATAAGTATCCGAGATTGGCAAAGAATGGTTTTTTGGAAAAGGCAAAAAATCGAATTTTGGAGGATTTGAATTTGAATCCTGATGTTACGCCGAGGACAAATGCCGACCAAGAAGATATGAAAGAGTGGTGGACGAATCAGTATTTGCCGAGTAGTAATGTCCTGGATAATTTGAAAATTACGGATAGAAAAGACAAGGTTAGTACATTCGATGATAAGAATGGAACACATGAGACGATGAAACGCGAGCAACTGAGTGTACTAAACTCACATCCTGTGTTAATTGCGCAGGATTCGTTGAATCCGACGTTAAAGAATGTCAACCATAGGTTACTTGTGATAGATAGTCAGTTTAGGCAGAATATTGCACCATTTAGTGAGAATGTAGATGCCCCATCATCATCGACGGATTTCACGCTAGATTTGTCTGACCCATTGACAGACACATTATCATTGAAGTTGTATTCGTACGAAATACCGTATTCGTGGTATGTGGTAGATAAAAACATGGGTACCTCGTATTTTTGGGTAAAGCATGGGTCGACGGTTTATTCGATATCGGTAGATGACGGTAACTATACGAAAGTCCAGTTAGTGAATGCAATTCAATATAAATTAGATACACTTGTAAATACTTCTGCTCCGTTTACAACAAATAATTTAGATATATCCTATAACCCCTATAATGGTAAGGCATGTTTTTTATTTGACAATTCAACATCGAATATAAATGTAGAAGTAATATTTTTTGATACAGAGATTTATAATAGTTATTTTGATAATGTTACGACTATAAATCCTCCACTAGGTAATCAGACGGGTGTGGGGTCAACAGCGATGAAGATAAACAATAATTTGGGGTGGATATTGGGGTATAGAGCGGGAGATGATAAGACGTTGCCGATAATATTTTCTAGGTTTGTTAGTTCGCCTACAAATAGTAGAATAACGGTACCGGTTACGCCGTATCCGTATAGTATAGAGCGTGGTGTATTTTCGGAAGCCCCGATAGATACGTATGGTACGAAGTATTTGATAGTGGTATTAGATGATTTTAATCAGAATCATTTGAATAACGGTTTAGTGAATATAGTGGATACGGATACGACACTAAGTGTGCCTGATTATTTTTCAGCAGATTTGCCTAATGTATGTGCACCTGACCCTGATTTGAGAGGGACATTAGCACCGTTTTATGTGCAGTCGATGCCCAGGAAGTTGACACAGGCGCAAGTGTATTCTATAAATCAGATATTGGACAATAGGAAAATAACGTACAAGTATAGGACAACGGGACCTACCACGACGGATGTATTTGCAGTAATACCTTTAAAAAAGCAGGGGGTTGATACAGGGGATTTACTAGTTGATTTGGGTAGTAGTTTAATGTATAATACGAGGACGTATTTTGGTCCTGTAAATATATCGAGATTAAGGGTATCATTGCAGGATGATAAAGGGAATACGTTGAATTTGAATGGTAGTGATTGGTCAATAACAATTATGGCAGAGACGTTGTATCAGTATTAGAGCGGTGTGCGGTGTATGGTGTGCATTTTTTCCATATTTTTATAACATTTTTAGAATTTTATAAAAATATTGTAGTTTTGAATTATTGATTTATGAATTACGAATTAAACCAAATCTCACGCATCTATAACTTCTCATGTGTTTTATACTCTCCAATATTGCGAGGATGGTATACAAAGGATAGCCATGTAAAATAATATTGTATAGATATATAGATACATAGACACATAGGTAGATGCAAGTAACAAAGGTTCCGGTGAGGTATGTACCCAGAAGGTTAACGAGGAAAGATAAGAAGAAACAAATAAAAATGTTAATGATGTCGAGGAGGTTGTATAAAAAGAATAAATACTATACGAGGAAAGAAGTTTCATCGTATAAGAGTAAGACTTCTAGCCATATAAAGGATGCATGTAAGATGTATAAAGTGGAAAATGTGGAACCAAATAAAGAGTTGGCGATGAAGACGGGGTGTACAATAGGGGCATTGCGCGAGATAGTAAGAAAAGGGGAGGGAGCATATTTTTCGTCAGGTTCTAGACCGAATCAAACACCGCAATCGTGGGGGTTAGCTAGGTTAGCGAGTTCAATAACAGGTGGGAAGTCGGCGGCTGTGGATTATGAGATAATAAAAAATGGTTGTAGTCATACGAAGCGTGCATTTAAGATGGCAAATAAGGCGAGAAGAATGTATAAATATGGACAATCAAGTACAAAGAGGGTGAAAATATGAATGAATATTTATTTTAGCTATTCTGTTTTTAACTATTCATTATGAGTTATTGATTTATGAATTATGAATTAACACAAATCTCACGCATCTGTAACGTGTCATGTATTTTATACTTTTCAATCAGGTGGGTAGAAAAGGTTGGAAGGATAGGTATGACTGTCGATAGTGTCAAAGTTAGTGAATATTTTGCTATCGTTATTATTTTTTTTATTAATAAAATCGATATTTGTTTTTTGAACTTGTATTATTTTAGCTAAGCGGCGACTATATTCCATGCGTGTTTGTGTGTTTGCGTGAGGTGTTAAATATCTATATTTATTATATTTAAGTAATTATAGATACAAAAAAATGTGTAGTATATAAAGAATGGATAGTGAGATAGTAAAGGAGTTAACAGGTGTACTAGTAAAAAATATAGATGCTAATTTTATAAAGGAGAAGAATATAGATTTGATATTGAGCGGTTGTGCTTTTAATGCGAGTTACTTGATTGGTTGTTTATATTTTATACATGAGATGTGTGAGAAAGGGTTAATATGTGTAAATAAGGTATCAACGTGTAGCGCTAGTTCAATGATTGGGTTATTGTTTATAGTAGACAAGTTGGATATTTTTATAGAAAAGATGTATGAGTTATTGGTGGCTAGTTTTAAAAAGAATAGGAATGTAATATTTGACGAGGATTCATTATCGACTATAATAAAGATAATAGAGGAAGTGTTACCTGATGATGTAGTTAGTCGTATAAATGGTCGCTTATATATAACGTACTATGATGTGATGAAGTGCAAACAAGTAGTAAAAAGTAAATTTGAAGATGTGAGTGATATAATAAGGACAATAAGGAGGTCATGTTTTATTCCGTATATAACGATGGATAAGTTAATGGAGGAGAATAGGTATATAGATGGTGGTACTCCGTATATATTTGATAAGGAGTGTGGTGTGAATCGAATGTATATAAATTTATTATGTAGTATGGATAAGGTAAAGGATGCGATGATAATAAAGAGGGATAAAATAGTAATGCATCGTATCCTAGGTGGTATATTAGATGTTCATAATTTTTTCTTCAAGTGTAAAAAGACACCGATGTGTTGTTATGTGGAGGATTGGGGGATAGTAAGAATGATAGAGTTTAAAATGTTGGAGTGGAGGCTGTATATGGTATGTATAATATTATATGTGATAGTAAAAGTGAGGAATGATATAGTGTATAAGTATTATAAAGATAATAAGTTTATAAGTGCGGTGTCTAATATGTTGAGGCGATGGTTGAGCGAAGTAGTGGAGATGAATTGTGTATAAAGATATAATAAATATTATATATAAATATAGTATATAACCAATAAATAAAATATAGTAAATAATAACTAAGGATGATGAACTTTTCAATGAATTATAGAAAGCGTGTTCCTATAGGTATTATTCAGGCAGCGCAAGTAATAGACAATCCTTATTTGATGCCATTACGAGCTCGCGTCCCTGTTGTGAAGGCGGTTGATAGTTGTATATCGAAGCCTATAAAAAAGGATGAGAGCTATGAGATTCGTGAGAATATGAGAAATTCAGAAAAAAAAATAATAACTTATACAATCGGAGAGAAGGAAAAAAAATATGAAGAAGAAATAAAAGAAATAAAAGAAATAGAAGAACATGAAAAATATCCTGTACCTGTTTTAGAAGAACCAGTGATAGAAACATTATCAAGTGTTGTAGTTTCTTTTTCTACTCTTCTTCCTTCTATTGTAGAGGAACAATCGAAAGAGGATGATGAACATCAAGACCCGATAGAAGTACAAGAGTTACATGAGGTTAAAAAAAAGAAGAGACGTATGAAAGGCGTGAGAAAATAGGAAATAGGAAATATAAAATTATATATTGTAAAAATTCACAATATATAATACATAACGTAAAAACGACAACATATAATTACTTGGATGATGGAGGAGTAACAACTGTTTTTGTAACTATCTTAATAGGTTTTTGTTGCAAGGGTGCGTGAACGGGATGTGAAGGTGCTTGTGAAGGGTTTTGTAATTGAATATTCATAGGAGGAACAGGTGTAATTTCTTGTGTGGGTAAAATTGTTTTATCACATGTTCGTTTATGAACGGAAAGAGCTAAAGGATTTTTTCCAATAAAATTACATTTTTCACAAATAAATTTTCCTGAAGTAATATAACCAAATCTTGATGATAACATTTTTTCAAGACAAGGAAGTTGAAGGTCTTCAATATTTTTAATCATTTTTTGAGAAAATTCTTTAACCATTTTTAACTGGTTTAATTTTTGTTCAGCAAATAGTTGATATTCTCTATTAATTTCTTCAAGGGTATCTTTGCTTATAGGGTAATCATCTGTTAATGTAACTTCATCTAATTTAGATTTAAAAGAATCAATAATATCGATAGCAATTTTAATTATATCTTGGTTATAGTTTACATTATGAATATATAGTAACACATTTCTATTATGTATATTTATTTCAAAGTTGTCTTTGTTAACAATACCTCCTTCTTGAGAAAGAAATAGCCCTGAACAATTTTGTGTATCTACATCATGAATAAATTTCTTAACCTGGTCTGATGTAACTTGACGAGATTCATAACACTTATTCTCAACTAGAATTTTTTGTCTATCTTTTCGATGAATCATAATATCTCCTGATTCTTTTTGTGAACCTACGTACTCAATCTCTGCAGAAGGAAATAGACCCCTTAAAATGTTCAAGACGATATTCTCAGAGATTTTCCCTTTTGAACTAGAATTTTCCATCCTCTTGAGAACATCTTTTACTTCAGATTGAAGTGCAAGTTGCGATGAAGTTATAGAGGAAAACTGTGACAATGTAGCATCTTTATTTGAATCAACCATTTTTCTAGTAGAGTCAATAACATTGGAAAATTTTGCATCAATGGTTTTAATAAAACTATCTAGCGATGATTGTGATAAAGGTTCACCATCTATCTTTGATGTCTTACTAACCTCTTCCATTATAGAAGAACAAAAAGATTTTATGTTTTCATTAATCTGTCTTGAAAGGTTTTCATTATTTTTTGGAACAAGTTCTGTTAACAGCAACTGTGTCTTGTCTAATATACTCCCATTCGATTCTTTAATCAGAGGAGCAATCTTATCCGCAATATTCGACGACAAAATCATCTTCAAATCATCCGTATACTCTTTCTTAAACTCTGTAAGTTTTAAAAATAATAGCTTACTGTATTCCGTCTGTTGACTTGTAAGCTGGGATTGAATATTTGCTAATCCATTCAAAATTTGTGAAGTAATATTACTATTATTTACAGGATTAGTTGTCTGCATAATAGACGCAAGAATATCCGTGAACATAACGTTCATTTTTTCAAAATCTAATTCAGGATGTTCATGATAAAATGCCCAAACTTTCGCACTATTACACGTAAGAGATGTATTCACAGATGATGCCATTTTTGTTATGTATTTATTTATTAAAATCTCTCTAAGCTGTTTTGTAGTTTAATATTCTATTAGAAAGTTAATCTAGACTATATT
>Ga0194118_10007325_pt1 | contig 10666 bp, 8 predicted proteins | sample TA2MahsurfametaG_2_FD_148662 | JGI IMG/M metagenome (GOLD analysis project Ga0194118, IMG submission 148662) | Freshwater microbial communities from Lake Tanganyika, Tanzania - TA2015013 Mahale N5 surface | ecosystem: Environmental > Aquatic > Freshwater > Lake | place: Tanzania: Lake Tanganyika... | reverse complement strand
GGGGATCATGCGCAGGACGAGGAAGATGAGCGTCGCGACCGTCCAGATCAGCCCGATCGAGATGGCGACGCGACGCAGGACATAGGCCATGGCGGTCAGTCGGGCCGGGTCGGGGCCGCCGGCATGTGGCGGCCCCGGTTCCGCGCGTCAGCCCATCGTGACGTTCTCGAGCGTCAGCCCCGAGTAGAAGCTGAGGAAGCCCGGCAGGTTGGCGAAGCCCGTGAGCGGCTTGCGCATCGCGTAGGCCTGCGAGCGCCAGGCCACGCCGACCAGCGCCGCGTCCTCGAGCGCCAGCTTCTCCATCTCGCGGTAGATCGCCTTGCGCCTCGCGACGTCGAGCTCCGCGCGGCCCTGCTCGAAGAACTCGTTGACCTTCGGGTTGTTGTAGCCATGCGAGCGCGTGTAGTTCGGCGTCTGGCTGCCGTCGAGGAACTGCGCCATCGAATCAGGGTCGTTGAAGTCGCCCGCCGATCCCATCACGCCGAAGTCGTACTGGCCGCGGTTGCCGACCGCGACGCGGGTCGCCCAGTCGGGCAGGACGAGCTCGACCCTGATGCCGATCGCGGCGAGGCTCTGCTGGACGACCTCGGCGGTGTCCTTGTGCATGCCGTACTGCGCGGTGGAGAGCAGCTTGCACGAGAAGCCGTTGGGCTGCCCGCCCTCGGCGAGGAACTTGCGCGCGAGGTCGAGGTCGGTGCGCCAGTGGTTGGCCGTCGCCTCGTCGCGGAACTCCGAGCCCTTGGGGAAGGGCAGGCCGTTCATCGCGCTGCCGCGGCCGAAGAACGCCGCCTTGACGACGTCCTCGCGGCGGATCGCGTAGGCGACGGCCTGGCGCAGCTTGGCGTTGGTGAACGGGCCCTGCACGCAGTTGAAGTTGAGGTACATGAACGGGCCGTCGACGACGTCCATCGCCAGCTTGGCGTTCCGCTCGATCGAGTCGTAGCTCTGCCAGGGCACGTACTCGATGATGTCGACGTCGCCGGCGTCGAGCGCGGCCACGCGCAGGTTCTCGTCCGCGTAGGCCGCCATGCGCAGCTTCTTCGTCCGGGGCAGGCCCCTGTTCCAGTAGCCGTCGAAGGCGTCGAAGTCGATGCGCGTGCCGCGCTCGACGTCGGCGATACGGTAGGGGCCGGCGCCGACCGGGTTCGCCTCGTTCGACCTGGGCGAGATCATCGGCGCGTGCCAGCTCGCCAGCATGTAGACGAAGGTCGCGGAAGGCTTCTTCAGCTGGAATCGCACGCTGCGCGCGTCCGGCGCCTCGATGCGGTCGATCAGCGCGCCGAGGGCGCCGCGCAGCGAGGCCGTGGACTTCTCGTCCTGCATCAGCTCGAAGCTGCGCCGCACGGCGTCGGGCGTCAGCGCCTCGCCGTCGTGGAAGCGCGCGCCCTCGCGCAGGCGCACCGTCCAGGTGGTCGGCGAGTCGCTGCTCCACGATTCCGCGAGCTCGCCACGGATCTCGCCCTTCGGCCCGTAGCTCAGCAGGCCGCGCAGGAACTGGCACTTCGCGGTGCCGGCCGCGGTCCCGGTATTCGCCCAGGGGCGCAGCGAGGGCGGGTAGGAGGACAGCGCGAAGACCAGCCTGTCGCGGCCCTGCGCGGAGGCGCGCTCGGCGATCGACGTCGCGGCGAAGGCGGCCGCGGCCCCCGCGCCCATGAAGCCGCGCCGGGAGAGCGCGGCGGAGTTCCTCGTGTCCTTCGTCATCGTCCTTCTCCTGTCTTGGGGTGGGTCGTCGCGGATGTCGTCAGCCCTCGTGGCCGTAGAGCCTGCGTGCCTCGGCCTCTGAGACCTTGCCGTCCGCGATGTCGCGGGCGAGCAGGGCGCGGTCGCGCTCGCGCGGGTCCCCGTAGCCTCCGGCACCGGGCGTCACGATCGTCACGGACTGGCCGTGCCTGAGGAAGGTGTAGCCCTTCTGCGGCGGGTCGGCGTCCTGCGAGTAGGCGAAGCGGCAGCGGCCGCCAGCGCCGCCGCCGAACAGGCCCCAGGGCGAGGAGAGTCGTCGCGAGCCGTGGATGAAGGTGCGGCAGGTGTGCCCCTCGGCGCGGATCTGCCGGCGCAGCCCGGTGCCGCCGCGATGCCTGCCCGCGCCGCCGGAATCGTCGACGAGCTCGTAGCGCTCGACGACCAGCGGGTACTCGCCCTCGAGCGCCTCGACCGGCAGGTTCGACGTGTTGGTGAGGTGTGCGTGCACGCCGTCGAGCCCGTCCTTGGTGGCGCGGGCGCCGAAGCCGCCGCCGATCGTCTCGAGGTACACGTAGTACTCGCCCGTGCGCGGGTTGACGCCGCTGAAGGTCGAGGAGATGCACGCGCCGTTATGCGCGGCGGTGATGCGATCGGGGATCGCGGGCGCGAGCGCGCCGTGGATCAGGTCGACCACCCGCTGGCAGGCGTCGAGGCGCGCGTTGACGGCAGCGGGCTCGACGCAGTTGAGGATCGAGCCCTTCGTCGCCGTGACGTGGATCGGCCGGAACATGCCCTCGTTTGGCGGCACGTCGGCGCCGATCAGCGTCTTCACCGCGTAGTAGACCGTGGCAAGCAGGCCCGTCCAGACGAGGTTGATGCCGGCGCGCACCTGCGGCGGCGCGTCGAAGTCGAGGTGCATCTCGTCGCCCCTGACCTCGACGCGGCACCGGAACGTGAGGGAACCCTCGATCTCGTCGCCGTCGAACGTGTCCTCGAAGCTGTAGGTGCCCGACGGGATCGTCGCGATGCCCGCGCGCGTGAGGCGCTCCGCGTAGTCGAGCAGCGCGTCGCAGGCCGAGAGCAGGAGGTCCTTGCCGTAGCGCCGGCACAGCGACTGGAAGCGCTGGATGCCCTGGCGGTTCGCCGCCATCTGCGCGCGGAAGTCGTTCAGGCGTTCGCGCGGGACCTGCATGTTCAGCAGGATGAGGTCCATCACGTCCTGCTGCAGCCTGCCCCTGCGGTAGAGCCGCACCGGCGGGATGCGCAGGCCCTCCTGGAAGATGTGGTCGTGGCCGCGGTCGACGAAGTCCGCGTGGTGGGCGAGGTTGGTCGCCCAGCCGACGAGCTCGCCCTCGAAGAAGATCGGTTCGGCGAGCACGATGTCCGGCAGGTGCGTGCCGCCGCCGGTATAGGCGTCGTTGCCGACGAAGACGTCGCCCTCGCGCAGGTCGGACAGGTCGTGGCGCCTGCTGATGTGCTCGACCACGCCGATCAGCGAGCCGAGATGCATCGGGATGTGCATCGCCTGGCACAGCGTGCGGCCGCGCGCGTCGAACAGGCAGGTCGAGGAATCGCGCCGTTCCTTGATGTTGGTGGAGTATGCGGCGCGCACGAGCGTCTCGCCCATCTCCTCGACGATCGAGGACAGGGCGTTGCCGATGACCTCGACGGTGATCGGGTCGACCGGCGCGCCGCCGGCCTTCCTGGCGGGAGCGGGAGAAGCGTTCATCGCGTCAGCCCTCGACGATGATGTTGAGGTAGGGATCGACGCAGGCGCTCTGGCCGGGCAGCAGGACGGTGGTCGCGTCCATCTGCTCGACGATCGCGGGGCCGGCGAAGCGGTGCCCGGGCCCGAGGCGCTCGCGGTCGTAGACGGGGCAGGCGACGAAGCCGCCGGCCTCGGCCAGCCAGACGTCGCGCCTGCCGACGATCGCGTCGCCGGCCGCGCCGCCGGCCGGCGGCCTTGCCTTGATCTCCGCCTTCGGCACGGCGCCGATCGCCTCGAGGCGGAAGGTGACGGCCTGCATGGGCTCCTCCTCCGCGATGTAGCCGTACATCTGGCGATGCGCGCGCTCGAAGCCGCCGCGCAGCGCGGCCAGCAGCTCGTCGTCGCCCGCTTCGGCGGGGAAGGCGACCGGCAGCTCGTAGTTCTGCCCCGCGTAGCGCATGTCGACGGTGGCGTTGACGCGCCGGCCCTCTGGAGCGATCCCCTCGCGCGCGAACCATTCGTCGGCGCGCTGGCGCAGCGCCGCGAAGGTGGCGCGCATGCGGCCGAGCGTCGACGCCTCGACCGCCACGATGCTGGTCTGCGCGTAGTTGGTCTGCAGGTCCGTTAGCAGCAGGCCGAGCGCGCAGAGGATGCCGGGGTTGCGCGGCACCAGGATGCGCTTCATGTCGAGCTCGCGCGCGAGGCGCGAGGCATGGAGCGGGCCGGCGCCGCCGAAGGCGACGAGCGTGTAGTCGCGCGGGTCGTGGCCGCGCTGCACCGAGATCACGCGGATCGCCTTCGCCATGTTCGCCGTGACGACCGCGAGGATGCCCTGCGCGGTCGCCATCGGGTCGAGGCCGAGGCGCGCGGCGAGGCGTGCGATCGCGGCCCTGGCCTTCGCCTGGTCGATCTTCATGCGCCCGCCGAGGAGATGCGTCGGGTTGAGCGTCTGCAGCGTGACGTTCGCGTCGGTGACCGTCGGCTCCTCGTTGCCGAGGCCGTAGCAGACGGGGCCGGGATGCGCGCCGGCCGAGCGCGGGCCGACCTTGAGCAGGCCGCCGGCGTCGATATGCGCGATCGACCCGCCGCCCGCGCCGACCGTGTGGATGTCGAGCATGGGCGTCTTCAGCGGGTAGCCATGGACGTCCATCTCTCCGGCGAGCTTCGCCTTGCCGTCCTCGATCAGCGCGACGTCGGTCGACGTGCCGCCCATGTCGAAGGTGATGAGGTTCGGGTAGCCCGCGAGGATCCCCGTGCGCAGGCCGCCGACCACGCCGGTGGCGGGGCCCGAGAGCACGGTGCGCACCGGCTGGGTGCGCGCCATCTCGAAGGACATGACGCCGCCGTTGGACGCCGTGATGTGCCGCGGCGCGTCGACGCCGGCCTCGTCGAGGCGCGGGCCCAGATGGCCGATGTAGCGGGCCATCACGGGGCCGAGATAGGCGTTCACGACTGTCGTCGAAAGCCGCTCGAACTCGCGGAACTCGGGCGCGACCTCGCTCGAGCAGGTGACGAAGGCCTCCGGGTATTCCTCGGCGGCGATCGCTCGGACCATCGCCTCGTGGCGCGGGTCGACGTAGCTGTAGAGGAAGCACACCGCGATCGCGCGCGCGCCGGCCTCCCCCAGCCTGCGGATGGCGGCGCGCACCTCGTCCGCGTCGAGCGCGCGCTCGACGCTGCCGTCGTTGCGCAGGCGCTCGCCGACCTCGATGCGCATGTCGCGCGTGACCAGCAGCTGCGGCTTGTCGCATTGCAGGTCGTAGAGATGCGGCCTGCGCTGGCGGCCGATCTCGAGCAGGTCGCGGAAGCCGTCGGTGGTCACGAGGCCGGTCCTGACGCCGCGATGCTGGATCAGGGCGTTGGTCGCCACGGTCGTGCCATGGCCGAAATAGCTGACGTCGCGGCCGGTCGCGCCGGCCGCCTTGTCGAGGCCCTCCACCACGCCGCCGGCGATCGCGCGCGATGGATCGTCGGGCGTGCTCGAGACCTTCCAGACCCTGACCTCGCCCGTCGCCTGGTCCACCAGGCAGATGTCCGTGAACGTCCCGCCCGAATCGACTCCAACCCGCCACATGCCCAAGACCCCCCGGTCGCCGCGCGTTCCACCTGCCGCGCGGATCGTCCCAGATCGCCCTCGCGCGATCAACCGGCACGCGCGCGGGCGCTTGATCCAGCGGCGCCCCGCGTGGGATCAGTCGCGCGCGATGAACTACCGCCATGGCTTCCACGCCGGGAACTTCGCCGACGTGCTCAAGCACGCGACGCTGGCCCTCGCGCTCGACCGGCTCGCCGCCAAGGCGGCGCCCTTCTTCTGCCTCGACAGCCATGCCGGCGGCGCGCGCTACGACCTCGTGGGAGAGGAGGCTGCGCGCACCGGCGAGGCGCGCGACGGCATCCTGCGCGTCGTCGACGACGCGCTGCCGCCGACCGCGCTGCGCCCCTATCTCGGCGTGGTGCGCGGGCTGAACGAGCCGGGCGGGCCGGTGCTGCGCTATCCGGGCAGTCCCTGGATCATGCGTCGCATGACGCGCCCGCAGGACCGCATGCTCTTCTGCGAGATGCATCCCGACGCGCTGCGCGAGCTGCGCCGCGCGACCGCGGGCGACCGCAGGATCGAGCTGCGCCAGGCCGACGGGTGGACGGCGCTCAAGTCCGACCTTCCGCCGGCGGAGCGCCGCGGGCTGGTGCTCGTCGACCCGCCCTTCGAGGCGCGCGACGAGCATGCGCGGCTTGCGCGCGGCCTGCGCCACGCCCATCGCCGCTTCGCGACGGGCGTGCTGCTCGGCTGGTACCCGGTGAAGACCCGCGCGCCGGTCGACGCGATGCTCGCGGACATCGTCGCCTCCGGCATGCGCCGCGTCGCGGTGGTCGAGCTGCTCGTGCGCGCGCCGGCCCGCGAGGACGGCGAGGCGCCGCGCCTCGCGGGCTGCGGGCTCGTGGTCGTCAACCCGCCGTGGACGATGATTGATACGCTCGCGGCGGCCATGCCCTGGCTCGCCCAGCGCCTCGTGCGCGAGCCGGGCGGCGGGCATAGGATCGAGACGCTGGTGGGGGAATGAAGCCATGATCGTCGCGCAGATCAGCGACCTGCATGTCATGCGCGAGGACAGGCTCGCCTATGGCGCGCTCGACACGCGCGCCTTCCTGCTGCGCGCGATCGACAGGCTCAACACGCTCGCGCCGCGCCCGGACGTCGTCGCGATCACGGGCGACCTCGTCGACGAGGGCAGCGCGGGCGAATACGCGCGGCTGCGCACCTGCCTCGACGGCCTGCGCCTGCCCTACAGGCTCGTGCCCGGGAACCATGACGCGCGCGCGCCGCTGCGCGCGGCCTTCCCGGAGCAGCCATGGGACCGCGAGGAGCCGGAGTTCTGCCTCTTCGCCGAGGAACACGGCGAGGTCCTCCTGGTCGGGCTCGATTCACTCGATCCCGGCCGCACGGCCGGCCTGCTCTGCGCGCGCAGGCTCGCCTGGCTCGATCGCGTGCTCGCCGCGCGGGCCGGCAGGCCGTCCCTCGTGATGGTGCACCACCCGCCCTTCGCGACGGGGATCGCCCATCTCGACGGGCTGCCGATGGAAGGCGCGGCGGAGATGCTGGCGATCGCCGCCCGGCATGGCGGCGTGCAGCGCGTCGTCGCGGGCCACGTGCATCGCGCGATGGGGGCGCAGCCGCTGGGCGTGGCCTGCACCACGTGCCCGTCGACCGCGCATCATTTCGCGCTCGACCTCGAGCCCGGGATGCGTGCGCGCTGGATCCCCGAACCGCCCGGCTTCCAGCTCCACCTGCTGCAGTCCCGCGCCGCCACGGTGACCCACACGGGCTTCATCGAGGATTTCGGGGCGCGTCCCACGAAGCCGTGAGCGCTCCGCGCCGGTGCCCCAAAAGCAGAACGGCGGGCTCCGTGGAGCCCGCCGTCCGTGTCTCGAAGCCTTGCGCTTCGTCGAGGCGTCAGCCGAGTTCGATCGTGACAGCCTCGGGACCCTTGCGCGCGGTGAGCACCTTCATGCGCACGGCCTGGCCGGGGTTGAGGGCCTGGATGCCGGCGTTGCGCAGCACGGTGATGTGCAGGAACACGTCCTTGCCGCCAGAGTTCGGCTGGATGAAGCCGTAGCCCTTTATGGCGCTGAACCACTTCACGACGCCGTCCATCTGCTCGGCGCGGGCGATGTCCGCGGGGCTCGGAGCCTGGTAGCCACCGCCACCACCGCCGCCGCTGCGCTCGCCACCGCCGAAGCCGCCGCGGTCGCCGCCACCGAAGCCGCCGCCGCCGCCGCCGAAGCGGGGGCCGCGCGGGCCACCGCCGAAGCCGCCGCGGTCGCCGAAACCACCGCGGTCGCCGCGGTCGCCACGATCGCGGAAGCCGCCGCGGTCGCCGAAGCCGCCGCCATCGCCACGCGCGGGCGTCGCCGTGCCGGCATCGACCTCGACCACGCGAGCCACCTGCCGCCCCTTCGGGCTCTGGCTGAGCTCGACGGTCAGGCCTGCGCCTTCGCCGATGGAGTCGAAGCCTGCCTGGCGCAGCGCCGACAGGTGGAGGAACGCCTCGGGCGATCCATCCGCGGGGGTCACGAAACCGAAACCCTTCGCGGTATTGAACCACTTCACGGTTGCGCGGATCGGCGCGCCATCACCGGTGTCTTGCATGCGACGCAACTCCCTGTCGTGCTCTGGTCCTGGATAGTGCCGCGCCCGCAGTCTTGAAGCCGTGAGACGCTCAGCAGTAATTTGACCAAGCTAACACCTGCCCTTGCCCCGCGACAATTCACTTTTCGGCGAGATCCGCCACGCACGCGGATTACCCCTACTCCCCGGAAGGCCGGAACATGCGCCATCGCTCCCTCGGCGACCTCGTGGTCGCCGGTCGCCGCGTCCTCCTGCGCGCCGACCTGAACGTCCCGATGAAGGAAGGCAGGGTCGCGGACGCTACCCGGATAGAGCGGCTCGCGTCCACGATCCGCGAGCTGGCGGCTGCCGGGGCGAGGGTCGTCGTCATGTCGCATTTCGGACGGCCTGACGGTCGCCGGCGCGAGGACATGTCGCTTCGTCCCCTGGCGGGCGCGCTCGCGTCCGCGCTGGGCGGCGTCCCGGTCGCCTTCGCCGACGACTGCATCGGGCCGCGGGCGAGGGCGATGGTCGACGGGCTGGCTGCAGGACAGGTTGGGCTGCTCGAGAACCTGCGCTTCCACGCCGGCGAGGAAGCCAACGACCCGGGCTTCGCGGCCGAGCTCGCGAGCCTCGGCGACGCCTACGTCAACGACGCATTCTCCGCCGCCCACCGCGCGCATGCATCGACCGCGGCCCTCGCGCGCCTGCTGCCGAGCGCCGCCGGCCGGCTGATGCAGGCCGAGCTCGAGGCGCTCGGCCGGGCGCTCGAGCATCCGAGCCGGCCGCTCGCCGCGATCGTCGGCGGATCGAAGGTGTCGTCCAAGCTCGACCTGCTCGGCAACCTCCTGGCCCGGGTCGACCTCCTGGTGATCGGCGGCGGCATGGCTAACACGTTCCTCTTCGCAGGAGGCGTCGATGTCGGGCGGTCGCTCTGCGAGCGCGACATGGCGCCGACGGCCCGCGACATCGCGCGCGCCGCGCACGATGCAGGCAAGCGGATCCTCCTCCCGGTCGACGTGGTCGTCGCGCCCGGCCTCGCGGATGGCGCGTCGGCCGCCACGGTCGAGGTCGGCGCGATCCCCGCCGACCGCATGGTCCTCGACATCGGGCCGCGCTCGGTCGGGGCGGTCGCCGCGGCACTGGCGGGTTGTCGCACCCTCGTCTGGAACGGCCCCGTGGGCGCCTTCGAGCATGCGCCCTTCGATGCCGGCACGTCGGCCATCGCGAAGGAGGTCGCGCGCCTCGTCGCGGGCGGGCAGCTCGATGCGATCGCCGGCGGCGGCGATACCGTCGCCGCGCTCGCGCATGCCGGCGTCGAACACGCGCTCACCTACGTGTCGACGGCGGGCGGCGCGTTCCTGGAATGGCTCGAGGGCAAGACTCTTCCCGGCATCGCGGCGCTGGAGGCTTGATGCCGGCGCTCAGTTCGCGAAGCGCCGGTCGGCCGCCACCTTGAGGTGGTCGAGGGTCTGCTTCGCCGTCGCCGGCTCGAGCGAGTCGAAGAACGCGAGCACGCTCGGCAGCTCGCGCGGGTCCACCGTCTTGTCGCCGGGGCGCGCGCGCCGCGCGAGCAGGAAGATCGCCGCGAAGATCGGCTTGTCGATGCCGCTGGCGCGGCACGCGACCGCGAGCGCCCGCCCGCCCGGCTCGTAGACCGCGCGCCGCGCGAGGCGCGGCTGGAGCCCGGTGATGCGCGCGAACATCGCCTCGAACAGGCCGACCTCGCCGGCGCGCAGGAGGTTGATGAGCACGCCCGGGTCCTCGGCATAGGCCTCGTCGAGCGCCGGCGTCAGGCTGCTCGGCGCGCTCTGCTCGCGGCGCTGCTCGGCGGCCGCGGATTTGAGCGAGTCGCGCACCGCCGCGTCCAGAAGTTCCGGGTCGACGTCGAAGTGGCGCACGATGTAGCGGCGCAGCGCCTCCGAGACCCACGCGTACATGCGCGTCGCGAGCGCGGGGTCGAGGTCGACGCGATGGATCAGCGGTTCCTGCAGCTGCCGCTCCTGGCGCGACTTCTCCACCAGCTTCTCGAAGCTGGCGTGGCTGAAGCGCGCGCCGGGATTGTCAAGGAGCGCGCGCGCGACCTCCGTCTCGCCCGCCTCGACCAGCGAGGCCGACACTTCCTCCGAGACCTGCCGGCGCATCGAGATCGCGAGGCGGTGCTGCAATGTTTGGTGCTCGATGATCTCGAGCAGGTCCGCGTCGCGCAGCACGAAGCTCTCGAGCAGGACCGGCCGCGCGACCTCCGCGGCGTCGTTCGCGAGCTGGACGAGGAGCGCGGCGGGCGCCGCCGGTTCCGTGGCCAGGCGCTCGGCGAGCTTGCGCCGCACGGACATCTCCGCCTCGCGCAGCAACTGGCGCAGGATGTCGGTGGCGAGGCCGAGCTCGGGCTGGCTGGGCGCGCGCGCGCCGTCGACGACGAACTCGCCGATCGTCTCCATGATGCGCGCGCGCGACGTCGACGAGCGGTCGCGGGCCATCTCGAGCAGGTTGAGCAGGGCTTCGGGCGTGGCGGACATGCTTGGCGACGGAATCTGCGCGCTGTCGGTTAGCAATCCATCAATAGCATTAACTTCGACGAATCCGCGCTTCAGATTTCGTTAAGACGCGGCGTCTTATTCGTAATTACCATGCAAATCCGACCAAACGCCGCCTTCCTCCAGGCGATCTCGCGC
>Ga0194118_10007316_pt1 | contig 10675 bp, 9 predicted proteins | sample TA2MahsurfametaG_2_FD_148662 | JGI IMG/M metagenome (GOLD analysis project Ga0194118, IMG submission 148662) | Freshwater microbial communities from Lake Tanganyika, Tanzania - TA2015013 Mahale N5 surface | ecosystem: Environmental > Aquatic > Freshwater > Lake | place: Tanzania: Lake Tanganyika... | reverse complement strand
TAATAGAATTTTCAGAGCAATACAGAACTCATATGTTTAATATTCATCAAATTTATATGAACGACCTTAGAGAGAAAAAATTATTTATTAATAACACAATGGTCCAAAAGTACGTCAATGAATTACACCCATCATTATTAATGTATAGTTTGAATTTTCAGATGAGAAAAAGAAATAATGACACGATTATTGCCGAAAATAGTGACTTCATAATTTAACAATTATATAATTTTATATGTATAATTTTATATGTATAATATATGGTGAGTAAAACGAAAAAACAAGCAGTCTCGATGTTTGGTATTAATGATTGTCATAAACCAAAAAAAAATACAAAAAAAAATTATGAATACAGAATTCGTAAGATATATAAACGGCCAAAAACCTTGAAGAATTATTCAAGAAAAGTTTTCAAAAATATTATTCTATTTCCACATGATTTAGGGCAAACAAAACATGGTGTTGAAAAAGGACCTAAATTCATTAAAAAATATATTAACAAAAAACACCATAGGATATATGAAGTAAAAGATACAAATGATTTTTTTACAAATATACACAATTTATATGAAATAAATAAAAAATTAGCAGGTAATAAAATTAACATTGGAGGGGACCATTCTATGTCAATCGCAACAATTGCTGATACGTTGAATCGTTACCCTGACGCAAAGGTTATTTATTTTGACGCTCATGCTGATATTAATACATACGCAAGTTCAAATTCAAAACATTATCATGGTATGCCATTAAGTTTTGTTACAGGAATTGACCGTGATAGTAAATTCTCTTTTATTAAAAATAAATTAAATTTTGAAAACTTATTGTATATTGGGGGTAGATGCTGGGATATATTTGAACGCGATTTAATTTATAAGCATAATATTAAACATATTGATCCAGAAGAGCTTAATAATGACTTTGAAAATGCGATGAATAAAATATTAACATTTGCTGGAAATAAACCAATTCATTTATCATTTGACGTTGATTGTATGGATAAAAGTCTCGTTCCATCAACAGGAACAGCTGTAAAAGGTGGTATCGAAATGGTGACTGGGAAAAATGTGTTGGTCCAAATTAAAAAATATACTAACGTTGTTAATGTAGATATAACTGAATTGAATATGGAATTAGGAACTCATAATGAGACGACAAAATCTTTAAAAAATACGGTTCAATTATTCAAACCATTTTTATCATAAAAAAATAATAATTTATAAAATTTTTATTTATAAAATTTTCAATAATATTTGTAAATTTTATACGAATCTTTTAACGTGGAACCAATTTCAAGAATTCCTTTCTAATTTTTGTAAATGTATTGATTGAATATTCAACACAAGTTTTCAAATCATTTTTAATGCTATCAATTACAATTGGCTCCTTATATGCTACACGAATTAAACTGTATGTGTCATGTGGATGTAACATTTTAAAACCACAGTACGTTAAAACCCCTTTTTCATAAAATGAAGAAAGCATAAAATATTCAATGACTTTTCCAATTGTATAATCTTCATTCTCAAGTTTAATATCGTAACAATTTGGAATGGTGGATTCCGCTATCTTAATTTCAACTTGATCTTTTTCGATATTTGAATTCAAATTTTGTAATTTTTCAATCATCACTTTACACGCTAAAATAAGCAACTCGGCATTTGTATAAATTCCAATAGATTGAATCACAAAATCAAAACTATCTTTCTTGAAAATACGCTTGCCCTCCAAGAGCTTCCAATTTGTGGCTTCAAATTCAATTTCTGATTCTTTCTTACCTTCATCTTTCCATTTTTGTTTTAATTGCGCTAATTTTGCTTCTTGTACTGCGTCATCAATTGTATTACCATACGCACATGTGGAAACTACATTATAAGCCGCATCTTCCTTTGCTGTTCCAATATCAAATTCACATGTTAGATGGATAATTTTCCCTTGAATTTCTTCAGCTAATTTAGCCTTCAATCTCACGAAATCAATAAAATCACCGGTCAAATCATCTGCCGGAAATATTTCTCGGGTTTTATTTTCAGGTAAAGGTTTTCCAGTAATTAGATCCTTAATAACAAAATCTTTAGTTGTAACATAAATATTTGTATCCGTATTATTCTGAACGTGTAATTCCAGCATATAATTTTTAAGCGGAAAGTCATCTACATCTTTGATATGAATTGGAATACAACTTAATCGGTGTTTTACTATTTCATTATTTAAACCACAAGTATTGGCAATAATAGTACATTTATTTTTATCGCTCGGTGAAACTCTAAATACTACAATTGGAATTTCTGATAAAATAATTCTTCTTAAGGCGTTAGCAATACTAACATTGACACCACTTAAACTAAATTTTAATTCATCGTCGTCGATTTTAGATATGATATCGACACGTGGATTAATGTTAAATTCACTTGACATTTCTGGATTTGCTTGCATTGTATTTAATATACATTTATATTTAAATTAATAATTTAATTCATTTTTTTTTTAAATGAGTTAAATATAATTTTCAATTAACTAAGTATATATTAAGATGAGTTGTATTTTATATTACAGCAAATATTGTGAAGTATCAAATAAATATTTACAGCTTTTATCGAAGTCAGATGTAAAAAAAGATATCCATTTTATATGTATTGATAAAAGAGTGAAAGACGGAAATAAAACATACATCATTTTAGAAAACGGACAAAAGATTATTTTGCCTGAAAATATAACAAAGGTGCCTGCTTTGTTATTATTGAATCAAGGATATCAAGTTTTATACGGGGAGCAGATTTTACAGCATTTAAAACCAAGACAACAAGAAGAAGTACGAGTTGCTACCAAAAATAATATGGAACCAATGGCTTTTTCTATCGGCAGTTTTGGTGGTTTTGGTAATATTGTATCCGATCAATACAGTTTTTTAGACCAACACCCCGATGAATTAAAAGCTGACGGTAATGGAGGAATGAGACAAATGCATAATTATGTTGATTTGAATACCGCTTTTAGCGGTCAAATATCGAATACAAATAATAATAATGAAGATTTTAATACTACAATAAGAGGAGCAAAAAAAATGGGAGAAGACATGGCTAACACACAGATGGAGGCTAAATTAAAGCAAATGCAGGACCAAAGAGATGCTGATATAAGAGCTATTACTGGTAACAGACCGCCAATGAGCTACTAAATACAATATAATAAATATATAAAATATATGAAATAAGTTACTTTAGTCAAAAATAAATATATGTGTAAACTAATTTAAAAAGAATATATCAATAATAAATAATGTCTAACATATTAACTGCGTTTAACGATCATTTTTTTGAGTTTCTAAATGACGTCCAAGAAGTTTTTCCAACTGATCCCGACATTTTAGCAGCTAAGAATGCTCTTACAATGATTCGTAAAGCTAATCCAAAGATGATTGTGAAAATATGGAAGACATTTATTGCCGACAAGTATAGAGCTCAAATTGAAGCTAATGATATTTCATTCTTTTTGACAAAAGATTATTCGTCTGATGTATCTAAAGCACAAAATTCAGATAAAATTATGGAATCTATTGACAGATTGAGAGAACCTATTAAAAATATGGCACATGACGAACAAGCAAAGGTCATGAAGTATATTCAAAATTTGACGAAATTATCTGACTTTGTTGAATAAATATATACCTTTATCAAAGGTGGAGCCAAAACTATTAGTAACTTTGGGAAAAAGGTCACAACGAAGTAATAGCCAACTATTTTATACAAAACAATATATAATTATTAGATTTATAAATATATATTTCAAGTCGTATTGTAAAAAAATTTAACCTGTAAAAATTTAACCTGTAAAAATTTAACCTGTAAAAATTTAACCTGTAAAAATTTAACCTGTAAAAATTTAACCTGTAAAAATTTAACCTGAAAAATTATTTTAAGCTGTAAAAATATTATTCTTGATAAATGATTTACCTCTTTGTTTTAGGTGATAATTATTTACCATAAAAATTAACTTATTTTTTTCTTGAGGTGTATAATTTCCTGAATATATTTTTGACAAAATATGTTGTGGATTCATTGTCTCAACAATTAGATTATTTACAGCCATGGTAGAATGTTCCCTCAATACAACATTATATAATCGCTCTTTATTATATTGGACTTTATAAATAGTTGGAATATATTGAATTAGATATTCGGCTCTAACCATTTTCTTGTCACATAATACCTTATGATCTTTACTAATGAATGTTTTCCTATTTGGTACATTGTTACCAAGACTATTTCTCTCTATACAAATCAAATAAGAATCACTGGATATGGTTTCTGTTATTGTAACAATTTCTTTACCACAAATTGTATGTATCTTTTTATTAATTTTATCTATAGGAACTTCGCCTTGATCTGTTAATACAGGCGTTCCAGCTGGAAAACAAATAGGAATTATCGGAGTAACATTAGGTGTAATACTTTGAGTAAATATAAAACTACTTATATTATAATTATAAAATTGACCTGGAGGATCAATTCCACATACTATATTTATAGTGTATGTTCCCGGTTCAATATTATTTCCAAAAGTAATTGCTCCAGTAGTTGTATTATATGTAACACCCGACGGTTGATTTATTAAATAATATTTAAAATCTGGATTACTATTTTGAATTAACCCTAAATTTGTTGTAAATGCTTGTTCGCCTGATCGTGTATAAGGTGATTGACTATATAAAGTCTCATTATATGTTTTAAGCAAATAATTTGTATTAGGGTATATAGAAATCCAAGTTGTATTTATTCCTGTTAAATATTGACTAGCATTTATATCACTCCAACCAGAACTACTATTATCGCCTTCTGAATAACAATTTATAATAGTAGGGCCAGCAGGAGCAATTCCGTCATTGGTTCCTGTAATAACTGATCCAGTTGTATAACAATTTGAAATTAGTGCTGTACCTCCAGAATTAATTCCTGAAGCTATTCCACCCGAACCTGGACCAATAATATTTCCAATAGAATAACAATTTATTATGTTAACATTGGTGCTATTATTTCCGTAATAAATACCAATAATACCTCCACAATTATCTCCACTAATTTGTCCTAATGAATAACAATTCTCAATAGTAAGTTGATTAGCAAATGAACCTACTATACCTCCGGCTAAATTACCACCTATTTCACCAAAAGAATAACAATTAGTTATAGTAATATTTCCATAATAATTAGCAGCATTATTACCGACTATTCCACCTGCTTCGGTACCTATATAACCTGTGGAAAAACACTTATTAATAAGCAATTCACCATTGTTTTCTGCTGTGTATGGTCCAACTATACCTCCTCCGCCAGGAACAATATCACCGGTGGAATAACAATTTATTATTTGATTATTAATTCCATTTCTTCCATAATATCCTTGTCCTATCCACCCTCCAAGATCAGCTAATGTTGATCCGTTTGCTACCTCTACACCAATATTTTTGATTGTTATATTGCTATAACCATCAGCAAGTGGTAAAAATGGACCACTATAACCACCATTTCTAATTAATCCAGGATAATATACTACACTATCAATTGTAATTATTGGTATATTTCCATTTGTATTTAATGTATTTGAACCAAACTGAATATTATCCGAACCACAAATAATATACCATATATCGCTATCTAACACCATATCTGTTTCAAATAAAACCTGTAATGTAAATGATGTATTTGTATTTACAATAGTTAAAGGTAGAGAAATTCCAAAATACGGTCCATTATTTATTTTATATGTAGTTCCTGAACCAACATCATATCTTATATAAATAATCTCAACTTGTCCGTCAGCGTAAATAGTAGTAGCCGCACCAACTTCTATACCTTGTTCGCTAATTGGTCCTAAAAGCAAACGCGGTTCATATCCAGTTCCTATTGTCTCATGTTCCAATCCTTCAGAAAATATGTATGCACTTCCTTTTGAAATTGGATAGGATTCTCCATCAATTACTAGTTCTCCTTGACTATCCGTCAAATATGCTAAATATGTTTTATCAAATATATGATTGCTCCTGTCAATATGTGGTTTTGTATCTCCTTTAATCCAACGCATTGGTATCGAATCCGCTTTAGATAAATCTAAGTCAAACTTTTCATGAAGAATTTCTCTCAATAAATGATTTAAATGAATATTAAAATAAACAGAACCTTCTGATTGTAAACTAATTTGTTCTTTTGCTTTTATTACTTCTGGAAGACTTAGAATATAATCAATATCTAGTCTCGATATATCCACTGTTTCAATCATATATTATATAAATAAAAATATATATTAAATTTAGTTTGACTTAAACAAAAATAATATATATTAAATTATATGTCAGAAGATACAAATTCCGTTCCTGAAGAGTTTACAAAAGTTATTAGAGATTTTGTCGGCGATTTAAAGACAACTTTCCCAGAGTACGTACCATTTATTGATAAATGGTGGAAGGACAAGGAACATTTTAATTATATTGAAGAAGAACAAGATAGATTGAAAGCTTATGAAAAATCAGAGAAAAAGTCTGTTAAATTGTTATTTGATTTTTGTAAGAAGAAATTACCGCCAAGATTTTTTGATATTTTATACCAAAATGAAGAAATGTTTAAAGAAGACTCTGAACTAGATACCGAATTTTTCCCAAAGATTCATTTCAAAAACTTATGGCAATGTGATATTTCAGACAAGACACGTGAAACCATTTGGAAGTATTTACAACTTATGTTATTTGCCATTGTTGGGACATTAGATAACAAGGAAGCTTTTGGTGATACTGCTAAGTTATTTGAAGCCATTAATGAAGATGAATTTAAGAATAAATTACAAGAAACTTTAAGTCAAATGGAAGGTTTATTTGATTTGAGCGGATGCTACGGAGTAGGTGGAGAGAATTTTGGAGAAGGCTTGAATCCATCTGATTTGCCAACTGCTGAAAAAATTAACGAACATATTACTGATATGTTAGACGGTAAAATAGGCCAACTTGCCAAAGAAATCGCTGAAGAAACTGCTGCTAATTTGAATATGGATTTTGATGGCGCAACTGACATGAAAGATGTATTTAATAAACTCATGAAAAACCCTACAAAACTTATGGGTCTTGTTAAAACTGTTGGAGATAAATTAGACTCAAAGCTCAAATCAGGCGAATTTAAAGAATCAGAAATGATTCAAGAGGCAACCGAAATTATGAATAAGATGAAAGGTATGCCAGGAATGGGAAATATTCAGTCGATGTTGAGTAAGATGGGAATGGGTGGATTAGCTGGTGGCTTAGGTGGTGGTGGTGCCAAGGTGAATACGTCCGCAATGGAATCTCAACTCAATCAGCGTTTAAAGATGGCCAAAACAAAAGAGAGAATCCGAGCAAAAGCAGAAGCAAATGCTATTGCTAAAGCGGCCGCAGAATTACAAGCTCAACAAGCACAGCAATCCGGTCAGCAACCTCAAATGAGTATTGAAGAGACGTTGAATTTTATTAATTCTGGAGATAAACCAGAAAGAACACCAAGAGGAGCAAAACCGCAACCTCAGCAACAATCTTCCGGTAAGAAGAAGAAGGGTAAAAAATAAAAAATAAAAATAAAAAATAAAAAAATAATAATAAAAAATAATAATAAAATATAATAAATATATATGTGTATATCATATAATATATATGTCAACGATTCAAATATATTATATATGCTCTGATAGTGTTAATAAACATCTATTCGATTCAGGAATTAATTTAGATATTACTCTTCAAATGGGAAATAGGTCTTTAACTCAACTATATCATGAAATAAAAAATGACCCGTATTTCTGTAGAGGGGAAGAATCGATTACTTACGAACATTTTTCAAGTCTAGTAAGAAATGATATTTGTTTGTATGCGACTTTAGATGATAGAGTAGTAGGTGTTTTAAATTTCATGTTTAATGAGAAGGGTGGCGAGAGAATAATAAATTTGAACGGCATTTGTTGTCCCATTAAATGTTCGGGACAAGGTATAGGAAAAAGGTTAATAAAGACTTTAATAGTGTTAGCAAAACAAAGTAACAGCAAATATATATATTTAGAGTGTAAAGGTGAAATAGTCAACTATTATTCTGATAAATTTGGATTCGAAATTATAAATACCAAAACATCATATTATTCAGATGAATATGAAGATCAATGTGATTCTTATTATGACGAAGAAGGTCCTTATCATATTATGAGATTAGACTTGTCAGAAGTATTATAATATGTGAAATATAGAGAGAAAATACTCGAAGAAAACTAATAAAGAAAATGATACTATAAGAAAATAAATTTAAGCAAATAATTATAAAACATTTATATATATATAATATGACAATACAATTTTGGACCAATGATCCTACAATTTTATTCAATAAGGATTATATTTTTGAATTATGGCCTACATCATCCATGTGTTATGAACAAAAACTGAACGCTATTTCGCGATTAATTATTTTACTCACTATTTTAGGATATATTTTAACTATGTCGAAGAGACTATTAGCAGTAGGCGCATTTACTATGTTAGTTATATTTATTTTATATAATATGCGCAAGCAGAAGATAACAAAGGATATGTTAGAAAATTTTGACGGGCAATCATCCGTTCAAGGTAACGAGGTTACTCGTATGTTTGATAATAAACCAAAATCATTCGTAAATCCTGTAACTTTAGATGCTGTTTTGGCTACTGAATTTAAAGAAGGAACTAAGAAGAACCCGTTTAGCAATGTATTGTTGACTCAGATTAATGATGAGCCTGAGAGAAAGGCTGCGCCACCCGCTTTCAATGTAGAATGTGACGAGGATATAACTAAAAATGTAAAACGCGCCGTCCAGATGATGAATCCTGGTATCAAGAATACTAACAAGCAATTGTTTGGAGACCTCTGGCAGCAGTTCCAGCTCGATAATTCTCTAAAAGTATTTAACAGTACACCTAATACTCGCGTGACAAATGATTCTGGAGCATTTTCGCAATACCTTTATGGTTTCATGCCTAGTTCAAAAGAATCAGATCCTTCTTCAGCCCTCGCGAGAATCCAAGATTCGTACAGATATACACTTTATTAACAGCATATATCGTGTCATTTATATATTCTATTCCCTTTACTATCATATATCCAAAATTCAAAATCATATCCCAAATTTTTTGCTGCTTCTTGTTTTAATATATTGATTTTCTCATATATTTTATATGTATATGTTGATTTGACTTCTATACATTTATTTTGAGATGGAATAAATATGTCAACATAATATCTGCGTTCCAAATTATTTTCATCAATGTACCATATTTCAGGAACATTTTTTACCCCAATAATTATATCTGATTCATCTATTTTTTCAGTTATAATTAATTCATCAAGTGCAAAATTTTCATAACCTTGTATATTTTCTACTTTTCCAGATGGAAACCTATATTCTTTTTTTGAATAACTTGATTTGATTTGTTTTTCCATTATTCCAGAATTTTGTGTTGGATGTTCAACTCCCCAATTTTTTAATGATGTTTTTATTTTTTTGTCTTTAATATCTTTATTTTGACTAGCATTTTCAACTCCATATCTTTCTATCATTGAAAATTTAACTTTTTCTTTTATTGTTTCCGAATGTAATGGATTAACACAACCGTATTTTTCTAAATTTGTTTGTTTTATTTTATTTTTAATACCTTCATTTTGAGTAGCACATTTAACTCCATATTTTTCTATCATTTTTGCTTTAATTTTATCTTTTACATCATTGGATTGAAAAGCAAATTCTGTTCCATATTTTTCTTTATTTGTTTTTTTTAGTTTTTCCTGAACTTCTTTACAACCTGAAGAATTAGGAACACCATATTTTTGTAGACATGTGTTTATTGTTTTATCTCTTTTAATATTATTGGTACATTTTTTACAATATATACCTCTTTTTTCAATTTCTCTGAATATTTTACTTACAATTTCATTACAATTTATTGTTTGACATTTTGCTGTTATACAACTTTTTTTAGTTAAATGACAATCACTATAATCCCCATGTAATTGTATATTATTTTCATTACAATAATTTTGTAATTTTTCAACTGTAAATTTATTTGGATTTGTTTTTTCTTTTACAAAATCCAATTGTAATATATTCTCGGAACCATATTTTTTCAAAAATGTTGTTTTTGCTCTTTCAACAGAAATTTTTTTAATACATAATTTACAATATGCGCCCGAATCAATCAAATTTACAAATTTTTTTTGAAAATCATTATTACAATTATCATAAATACAATTTCCTTTAATAAGTGATTTTTTTGTTAAAATTAAATCACTATAATCCTCTAACAAAGTCACATTATTTTCCTTACAATACTTATCCAAACGCTCAAAGTCATATTTCAGTCGATTAGACATTTGTTTATATATATATAAACAAATTCTCTAAACCATTTAAAAATAAAATAATATATCATGTAAAATGGAATATAAATATTTTTGTGAAAAATGTCAATATAAATGTAATTATCCATCCGAATGGAAAGAACATATAGAATCCAAGAAACATACTGGAGAGAAGCGAAAAGAAAGAAGTGACAAAAAAATAGAAGAAAAATGTAAATTATGTGATTACATACCAAAGAATTTAACAAATTACAAACTGCATTATCTAAACAAACATGCGT
>Ga0194118_10007314_pt1 | contig 10677 bp, 7 predicted proteins | sample TA2MahsurfametaG_2_FD_148662 | JGI IMG/M metagenome (GOLD analysis project Ga0194118, IMG submission 148662) | Freshwater microbial communities from Lake Tanganyika, Tanzania - TA2015013 Mahale N5 surface | ecosystem: Environmental > Aquatic > Freshwater > Lake | place: Tanzania: Lake Tanganyika... | reverse complement strand
CGGCGCGCCTGGGGGAGCGCTGCTGGCGCAGTTCGTTGGATCCCGATTCCCAGGCCGAGCTGCGCATTGAGCAGTTGCAGATGGGCTCCGATGGGGTGCGGGGGGTGCTGGTGACGCCCCAGGGATCGGGGGCGTTCCGCTCTCCATTGCTCGGCCGGTTCAACCTGATGAATCAGCTGCAGGCGGTTGGGGTGTTGGTGCAGCAGGGGCTGCCGCTGCCCCGCCTGCTGGAGGGCCTGGCGACGTTCCGCGGGGTGCCGGGCCGCATGGAGCGGGTGCGGCTGGAGGGGGCGGAGGCGCAGTTGCCGGCGGTGTTGGTGGATTACGCCCACACCCCCGATGGCCTGGAGAGCGCCCTCAACGCCTGCCGCCCGTTTGCGGCCGGAAAGCTGATCTGCGTGTTCGGCTGCGGCGGCGACCGCGACCGCACCAAGCGTCCGCTGATGGGGGGCATCGCCGCCCGCCTGGCGGATCAGGTGGTGGTGACCTCCGACAACCCCCGCACGGAGGATCCCCAGCGCATCCTCGAGGATGTGGTGGCGGGGATTCCGGCGGGTACGGCCCTGCAGGTGCAGGCCGACCGGGCCGTTGCCATTGCCGAGGCCATCGCTGCGGCCCAGGAGAACGATCTGGTGCTGATCGCCGGTAAGGGCCACGAGGATTACCAGATCCTCGGCACCACCAAGGTGCACTTCGATGACCGCGAAGAGGCGGAGAAGGCGCTGCGGGGCCGTCTGGCCTAGCCCAGCGCCGTCAACGCCTCCAGCAGCTGATCGATCTCGGCGTTCGTGGTGGTGATGTGGGTGCAGGCCCGCAGGCAATCGGGATCATCCAGCCGGCGGATCCAGATCCCCTGCTGCCCCAGCTGCTCCACCACCGCGGCACTGGCGTGGCCGGCCAGGGTGAAACTCACCAGCCCCGCGGGGGGCGGTTCGGGCAGCAGGGTTTGCACCCCGGGGATCTGTTGCAGCCCCCGCCAGAGCCGCTGGCTGCCGGCCTGCATCTTGGCGAGCCGCTCGGCGGCCGAGCCTTCGGCCTCCAGTAGCTCCAGGGAGTGGCTCAGGCCGCTGCACAGGGGCAGGCAGGAGGTGGCCACTTCAAAGCGGCGGCCGTCGCGGTGGAAGCTGCTGGCGGCGCTGTCCTCATGGGCCAGGCTGCGCCAGCCGATCAGGGTGGGCTGGGCCTGCTCCAGCAGCCGCTCCGAGAGGGCCACACCCCCTAGCCCCTCTGGCCCGCAGCACCATTTGTGGCCGGTGAAGGCATAGATGTCCGCGGCGGCGGCGGCCTCCGCCACCGGCAGGCTGCCCATCGATTGGGCCGCATCCACCAGCAGCCAGGGCTGGCGGGGATGGCTGCACAACAGCTCTGCCACGGCTGGGATGGGCATCACCGAGCCGGTGTTCCAGAGCAGGTGGGAGAGCACCACCAGGCGGGTGTTGGGGGTGAGGGCCCGCTCGAGGGCCTGCAACACCACCGCGTCCAGCTGCGCCTGGCGGGTGGTGCGGCAGAGCTCCTGCACCGCCAGGGTGCTGAGGCGGCAACCCTGGCGCCGCGCCAGCTCCTGGCAGGCGGCCACCACGCCGGGATGCTCCGCATCGCTGATCAACAGCTCATCACCCGCTTGCCAGGGCAACCCCCACAGGGGCAGCACGCAGCCGCTGGTGACGTTCTCCGTGAGGGTGAGCCGGTGGGGCCCCACCCCGCAGGCGGCCGCCAGGCGCCGGCGCACGCCCCCAGCTTCCTGCTCGATGAACGGCCACACCGCCGTGGTGAAGGGCCCCAGCTCCTGGATTCTCCCCCAGCTGGCGGTGATCGCATCCAGGGATGGGGTGGGCAGCGGACCCTGGCCGCCGTAGTTGAAGTAGGTCTTGTTGGCCAGGGCGGGCAGGAGGGCCCGCAGCGCATCGGCCTTGCTGTTGCCGCCGCCGAGCTTTGTGGGCGGGTTCACGGTTGGCCTGTAGGCGTGTGTTGTTTTGAGTCTGGTGGGGGTTGGAGTCCCCTCTCTTCAGCCAGAACGCACGCGATTTGATTTTCCCAATCTGTAAATCGTGCGCCGTAGCGTTGATTCACCCGCAGCAGAATGGCTGTCGATCGGATCGCAAATGGTTGCTTGAGTTCTCCGGTGCTCCAGGATTTGAGCCGATACACCAATTCTGGGTGCCCCTGGTTCAAGGGGCAGGGGCCAACCTGTGCGCCCCAACCACGTTCAGGCCCCTCACTGAAATGGGCTAATTCTTCAAAGCTGCAGCCATCCTCGGTGAGCCGAAGATAAAGCTCATCAGCAAGATCAAAATCACGCGTTCGGATGAGCGAATAAACCACCGTGTCAAGTCGGTCTTTGATTTGAAGGAATCGGGTACGGATTGCTGTTTTCAATTCGATCTTGCACTGCTCAAGCCAGTGAGGATCTCCCATCCAATCAGCACCACTCGAAGCAATACTTGTCGTCATTGTAGGAGTTGCGACCTAAATGAGATAGGAACCTGATCGTGTCAAGTTGTTGGATGTGCCCGTGATGATCGCCAGCAGATCGCCTTGCTGATACAGCAAGTAGTTGTTGTCCTGAATGCTTGCAGCCAGGTTGCTCACACCAGAGCCAAGGAAAATCCGATCCTCTCCTCGCTTGAAATCTGTGATCAGGTCATGGCCAGGATTGCGGCGCACCTCAAATACATCCTTGCCGGTGCCCCCTGTGATTCGATCGAGGCCTCCGCCTCCAATCAGCCAGTCATCACCATTGCCGCCCAGGATGGTGTCATTGCCAGCTCCACCATCAATCGTGTCATTCCCATCCTCGCCATAGAGAATATTATCTAAATCGTTTCCAATCAGGATGTCATTGCCTGCACCTGCATAGCAATTTTCGATGCTGATCAACTGGTCGATGCCTTCCCCCGTATCTTGGAAAGTTGAGGTATTTAAATTAATCCGATTATTGCCGGAACCAAAGATGGCGGTGTCTTGGCCGCCGCCGCCGTTGAGAATGTCGTTTCCGCTTCCACCGGCGAGGAGGTCATTCCCAGCTCTGCCGTTGAGGGTATCGTCTCCCGAGCCTCCCACGAGACTTAGATCGCTGGTGTTGATGTTGTTCCCTGCACCGATCTCCCGCAAGGATGTCACAGCAAAGGGATCTCCGTAGCGCCCTTTGATCGGGGTGGCGACCGATCCACTGCGGATCCCCCCCATGAGCAAAAGGCCGGCGACATGCGGTGCGGCCATTGACGTACCGCTGAGCGACTCAAGCTTGCCTCCTTTGTAATAAGAGATGATTCCAACACCTGGTGCCGAAAGGTCCACATCGTCGCCTAAAAAGCTATCATCCCAATTTGAAAAAGTCGCCATCTTGTAGGCATTGTCGACGGCGGACACGGTGTAGACATAGCGGTGGTCACCAGCACTCGCTGGCGAGAAAGCATCGACATCCATCCCATTGTTTCCAGCGGCAATCGCAAATTGAATCCCCTGATTAGCGGCATTTTTAATGGCCCGGTCAAGCCCAAGGCTGTAGGAGCCTCCAAGGCTTAAATTAATGACACACCTGGTTTTATCGAGTTTGTTGTCATTGATCACTTTTGCTGCGTAATTGACAGCATCAATCACTGTGCTGTAGCTAGCTCCGCCACCATTTCTGTTAAAAACTTTTAAAGAAATGATCTCGGCTCCTGGGGCCACTCCCACGACTCCACGCCCATTGGCGAGGGCTCCGATGATGCCTGCGACATGTGTCCCATGGCCATTGCCATCCGCAAAGGCAGTCTCACCTCTGATCCAGCTACGCGACCAGCTGCGGTTCACCAACAAGTCACGTGTGCTATCAAGCACGCCTGAATCAATGACAAATGCGTAGCTCCCTGAGCCTGTATTGCCCAGGCTTGTGATATCCGTTCCGCCCCATACAGCTTTTACCCCATAGGGAAGAATGTCACCTGATCTTGATAAACTATTGTTATAAATAGTCTGATTAGTTGTGCCGCTAGTGTTGCTATTGACAATGTAATTTTCAAGGCTTAGGGGCTCATCCTCCATGAGATTCTTTGCTGCCTGCCCCTCTCCCACGATGGGCTGCATGAATGGCATTGAACGGTCTTTCTCAATCGAGATCAGCTTTTGAGTTGCTTTGAGGGAGTTGTATTGATGTTCATTCAGTCTGACGGTGAAGCCTTTGATTTCCTCAAAGACCTGTTCAGGCTTGGTCGACCCTTCGACCTGATCCAGGATTCTCTGAATGGCTTCCCTGGCGGTCTTGCTGTCTCCAGACTCCTTGAGAATCGCATAATACAGACTTTGTTCAGCGTTATTGTCCGCCACCTGTGCCCCAAGCCCATTGAGACGCTGATGCTGGTTCAGCCTGGGCGTCAATGTCGTCCGCTGATCGAAGGGTTGTTGCTTCCTTCGCTTCGCTTTGGTTCCGTTCTGAGGCATGGCCAGCATCTGAGGGAACGCCTGCATGAAGAGACCAGGCTCCCCTCACCGTATGCATCAGCATCCTGGCTGCACACTGCTTAATTAATGCTTCAGGATTTCATCATTTTTTTTGAATCCAGGGTTTTGCTCCACGCTCTTGGACTTGGAAGCGGATCAATCTGTTTCCTGTGATGCATCGTTCAAGCGCCCTGAATCGCCCTTGGGATCTTGCCTCCCAATCTGATCAGTTTTTAATTGCACATGTTTTGGCTTCTGGGGCCATCATCAGATTCACTAGGCTTGGCCCGGCTCCGCCACTGCGACCTGCTAATTGAGAAATTGCGGCCAAAGTCTTTCCGTCGTATCGCGATTGATAAGAAGTTGCCAGGCAATTGCAGTAACTCGTTTGATTTTTTACGCCCTCCGTTTTCCCATTTAGGCAGCCTTTTAGAAAGCCTTCGCGAAACTGGCGGCTGAACTCGGCCGTGCTGACTGGCCGGGTGCCTGTTTCTGTTCTTTGCTGGCCCCCAGTGGGTGTGAGCTGGGCCTGAGCGCCGATAGGGAGGTTCGTCAGGCTGACCAAAGCCAGGAACGTCAGGGCAGACTTGGTTCCCATGGGTTGATAATCACTGGCGTGAATTTAAGTGGTTTTTCCAATTTTGCCAGTTGTGCCTCTACTTGTTTCGTTTCCTTGATTTTCGGTGGTTTTCCCCAATCTGCTAGCCACACTCCGTAGCCTTTGGTTCAATACAAGAGAGCTTCGTGCTGTCATTGCCAGACTCTCCCCCCCTTGGTCGTGGTGTGCCGCTGGTGGTACGTGAGGCCCGTTGGCTTCTTGACCCCGTTCCAAAGGTGGCTTCCACGCTTTTGAAACGGTTGGCGGTGATTGCCTCCGGGCGTCAACCACCTGAGCTTGCAACCTTGGGTGAGACACGACCCGCCCTGGCAGTGCACCGAGCCGAGCTTCATGGCTTAACCCCTTTTCATCAGCTCAGTCAGAACGATCAGGAAGGCTGGGCCAATGACGCCCACACCCTCAGGTTGGCGGTCACGCGCCATCCGGGCGAGCGCCTGTTGTCGTTTTGGCATGACAAATTGCATTTGGCAGACCCCGCCTATGCCCCTTTAAACAGATCTGTCCAGGCCAGCCGCGGACGCCCTGAGGAACAATCATGTCGTTTTGGTGACTTTCTCCCTTTTCTCGAGTCGCACTGGGATCAGCTGCGCGCTGATGGACATCTCTGCCCGCAGACGATCTGGTTGTCCGATCCAGGCTTCTACAACCACAGAATTGATCGTGACAGTCTGATCAAGGAGCTGCCTCCCCTGTTAGAGCCCTTGCTTGATCCGGCACGCATGGCGCTCGTACGGCTTGAACTTCAGCGTTACGACGAGACCTATCGCCAACGCTTAGGCAAGCGCTGGGAGCAAGCATTCAGTAAGGAGGGCTTGGCGATCCTTGAATGCCTCTATGCCGAAGACCTGCATACCTATGGCTATCGACTGCCTACGCGTCGTGTTGACAGGGTGCGCCCCCTGGCTGCGGTTGACATGGATGCCCTGGTTGATCCGCTTCAGCACTTAAGGGAGCGACACCAGCAGATTGCAGGTCTCTACAGCCAGCTTCAACAGCTGCAGCAACAGTTGAATGAGGCGCAGCTTGCCTTAAAGCAGCCTCCATTACCTCAGATCCAACAGGATCCTGGCTCTTGGCCTTTGCACAACACCCCTGAAGCTGGCTTAGGACAACTGTATGCGGCCCTGCAGCTGGGTGACTATCAGCTGGTGTTGGATCAGGTCCGCTCCTTTGGAGAACATCCTCATCGAGGTGAATGCTATTACCTCGAGGGTCTAGCCCATTCCGGCTTGGGGCACCACGAGCAGGCCTTGCGATCCTATGAAGCTGCCCAGGCAGAGGCATTTCTGACTCCGTTTGTCCTATTCAATGGAGCTAATGCTTGCCGGGCTTTGTCCCATATTGATGACAGTTTGCGCCTGTTCCGTGAAGCCCTTGAGCTTTTTCCTTCGTTCTCGGAGTGTCGTCACAACTATGCCCTCGCCCTGATCGATGCTCATCAATCTCAACAAGCAGAAACTGAGCTGCGCTTACTGCTGCGTGACCAGCCTTCTTATTTCCAGGCTTCCTTTTGCTTGGCTAATTGTTTGCGCGATCTCAAGCGGGATCGTGAAGCCTTGGAGGCTTACCGACTCTGCCTACAGTACGCCCCGACCTATGCTGAAGCTTGGAATAATCTAGGTCTAACTCACGCCAGTCTTGAACAGCCCAGCGAGGCAATGGCTTGTTATCGTCAGGCACTCTCTATTGACGCTAGCTTTAAGCCTTCACGTCAGAATCTTGCGCAGGCATTAGTTCAGCGTAAGCACCATCGTGAGGCTCTTGAGGAGTTCACACGATTCTCTGCACTTGAGACTCTGACTGCGCAGGAGCAGGTGATTGGCCTTCAGGGCCAGATCGCCTGTCTTTTGGAATTGGATTGCTATCCAGAAGCCTTGGTGCTTGCTGATCAGCAGGCTGAAGCACGGATCCGCCTCATGGCCCGTCTTCATGTTTTGCCTGTGCTTTACAGCAGCGAGGAAGAACTTGCTGCTGTCCGCGCCCGCTGGTCGCACGACGCGCAATGTCTTTATGAAGAGCTGGATGGCATCACCCAGGATGCCGCTGACTGGCCACTCCTCTATGCCCATGCCTGGTCATTGACCAATTTCTATTTGGCGTATCAGATGCAGGATGATCGCCCGCTACAAGAGCTTTACGCTGGGATTTTGGACCGCATTCTTCGTCCTCGTCTTGAAAGGTTCATGCAGCCCATTTCAGCGAGGCACGTATCGGATTCCTCCCCCATCCGTGTAGGGGTAATCTCGCCCCATTTGATGAATCACAATGGTTCGATCTGGTCATTGGGGTGGTTAGCAGGTATCGCGAACAATCCTAATTATCAAATTTTTTCTTACAACATTGGTGATGGTGAAGACTCGGGCACCCAGCGTTTTGCTGAGCTTGGCCAGTATCGACACCTGCCCTTAAGGGCTGATGAGCCAGAAGGCATGCTGCAGCAAATTCTTGATGATCGTCTGGATCTTTTGGTGTTTACGGATATTGGTATGCACCCTGCTAGCAAGATCGCATCTGTTTTACAGCTGGCACCGGTTCAGGCTCAAGGCTGGGGCCATCCTGTCACAAGTGGCTCAACGACGATGCAGTTTTTCTTGAGTGGTGCGGGTATGGAGCCCATTGATAATGACGACCACTACAGCGAAGCACTCTGGAGACTTCCTGCTACCGGTCTGAATTATGAGGTTCCCGCGGCCATCCACGACGGTAGTTTGCTCTTTGACAAATTTGCACTCCCGACTGACCGTCCAATTTTGAATTCTCTGCAAAGTACATTCAAATATGTGCCTCAAAATGATTGGGTCTTCGCTGAAATCGCTCTGCGTAATCCTTCTGCTTTGATTGTTTTAGTGGGGCACATGGGCCACGGCGCCATTGCTGACCGGTTGTTGGACCGTATGCGCCCTCACTTCGAGATACGTGGTTTGATGCTCGATGAGCATCTCCGAATCTTGCCGAGGCTCGAATATGGTGACTATATGGGCCTCTTCTCTATTAGTCATCACACTATCGACACTATTGACTGGAATGGTGGCAATAGCTCATTGCAGTCTTTCTCGCTGGATTGTCCTGTGGTGACTTTGCCTACGAGTCTGATGAGAGGCCGCCACACGGTTTCGATGCTTGAGGTCTTGGATCTTCCAGATCTCATCGCCAAGGATGCAGATGATTACATTGCTATTTCCACTCGCCTACTCCGGGATAGCGATTTTTATCTCGAGATGAAGCGCCTCATTGCAGAACGCAAGCAGCGCCTTTTCCGAGATCAGTCAGTCTCGGCTGCATTCCGACAAGCTGTTGATGCCATGGTGCAATCCCAACCTCCACAAAGAGCTGCTGTCGTTGCCAAATCAAGGGTCTTCAACGACTTCAAAGGTCGAAACTGCCGTGCTACAGCCTGACCTTCGGTGACGGATCTGTTTCCCCCTCTGCTCCGTAATGCCTCATCGCGAGATCGGGATGTATGGGCTCGCTGGGTTTTGAATAGCCATAGTGATCAGTTCCTGCCCGAGATGCATGATTTTGTTCTTGCTTTAGATCGGGAGGATCCTGTTGCAATTGGTAGTCTTGCCAACCCTTCTTTCGAAATCCGAGATGATTTGCTCGTTGTGACGTGTCGTGCAGGAGAACACTGCATTGTTCTTGATCAGCCTCTGCAGTGTAAAGTCATTTTGTTTGATTGGACTGGCAAGGGTGTTCATCAAAATCTCAATCCTTTTAACTGGCCTGTGATTAGTCGTGGCACTGAATCTAAGGGTGAGATCATTGAGTACGTCTGTGGAGAAGTTGGTTTGCCAGGAGATGAATATTATTTTGCTGTGCTGGATGATGATCTTTGCCTCAAGGCCAGTGATATCAATCTTTTGCTTTCACTCTCAAGGATTCATCGGTTGACGGCTTCCCAGCCTGCTTTGTCTCTTGAGAGTTCTACAAGTCGCGAGTATCCATGGTTGCACTATCAATCTGGATTCTCCCTTCATCGAGTGCCTATTGTGGAGATTCAGGCGCCTTTTATCCGTTGTGATCTAATGAGGCTTTCCCTGCCTTTTATTAGGGATACTAAATCGGCCTATGGCTTCGATAGATTTGTTCTTCCTGCATGTGCTTATCACCTAGGGCTATGGCGCTTCGCTGTCATCGATAGAGCACTAATGTCACATATTCGTCCCCTAGCTTCTGTCTCCCGCTCATATACTAATGGCTTGACGAGTAAGCAAGAAGAGTTGTTGGTGCGTCATCGATTAATGAGGGCTATCGGGTTTGACACGGATTTTCAAACTTATCACAATCTGGAACAAGCGCTTCGGGAATAGTGAATCGTCTTCTAATAGTTGGTGCGGGCTTTTCTGGTGCTGTCATGGCACGTGTCTTCGCTGAGCATGGATTTTTGGTTGATTTGATTGATAAACGGAATCATCTTTGCGGGAATGCCTTTGATAAGGTTGATTCTTATGGCGAACGTGTGCATGTCTATGGACCACATCTTCTTCATGGTAATCCCAAGTCTCCTGCAGTTGCTTTCCTTTCGCGTTTTACAGAATGGGTTGACTATGAGCATCGTGTAAGGGCGTTGTTGCCCAATGGTGCAACCACTCCCTTACCGGTTAACAGGACAACATTAGAGGACGTTTTTGGGATTTCTTTGTTGTCTGAGCATGACGCCGTTGATTTTCTTGAGTCTCTTAGGATCTCTAACGGGCCGATACATAATGCTGACGAGGCTTTTGTCTCCACTGTTGGGGAGACCCTCTCCAATCTATTTTTCCGCCCCTATACGCGCAAGATGTGGGGCCTATCACCTACACGCCTGCCCGTTTCATTGGCGCGCCGCTTGCCATTGCGTGTGAATCGTGACGATCGCTATTTCAGTGACTTGTTTCAAGCTCTGCCTTTGGATGGTTATGCTCGCTTGTTTGAGAGGCTCCTAGATCATCCATTGATTGAGGTTAGGTTGGGTAGCCATTTTTCACACTCCATGATTGATGGCCACCTCCATGCGTTTCTCTGTATGCCGATTGATCAATACTTTGGATTTTGCTTTGGTGCGCTTCCATATCGATCTATAATTTTCCACCACCAGCGTGCATTCATCCCGCCCCAGCAGGCCCCTGTTATTAATTTCACGGATTCTGGGCCGTTCACACGTTCGACTCAATGGTCACTTCTGCCAAATTCTGGAACTGCTTCTAACGGGTCAATCTTGCGAACAATTGAGGAGCCCTGCAGTATTGATCGTAATCCTGGCGAATATTACTATCCCGTTCATACACCTGAGTCTAAGAGGCTTTATCAGCGCTACCTACATCTTGCCCGACAGCTGTCAAATATCACGTTTTGTGGGCGGACTGGTCTTTTCCGATATATCGACATGATTCCCGCTGTTGAGATTCATCTGAGAATTGCTCGGCAGTTTCTGAAAAGAGCTGGCCGCCTATCGGATTAGCAGTCAAGCGGCCTGCGGTGCCAGCAACTCATTTCTTCTTGTCACAGCACCTGTCCCACCATCACCGCAGCCACGGCGGAGAACAGGGTGATGCCAAGGGCGGTGAAGGGGTTCTGGCCCTGGGCCACCGCGAAGCTGGTGATCACGCCGGCGCCGAGGCAGGCCACGGCCAGTTGGGTGGTGAGGGCGGGGCGCT
>Ga0194118_10007312_pt1 | contig 10680 bp, 11 predicted proteins | sample TA2MahsurfametaG_2_FD_148662 | JGI IMG/M metagenome (GOLD analysis project Ga0194118, IMG submission 148662) | Freshwater microbial communities from Lake Tanganyika, Tanzania - TA2015013 Mahale N5 surface | ecosystem: Environmental > Aquatic > Freshwater > Lake | place: Tanzania: Lake... | reverse complement strand
GAACTCCATATACAGTTGCTGCTGAACCATATCCATTATTATATTTAAAAGTAGTACCATCAAATGTCAAATTACTAGAACTTGTTGCTGTTCCACCAGAATTATAAAGTACCTGACCACTTGAACCTCCTACAGGTCCAGTGGCACCTTGGGTTCCCGTACCAATTATTCCTTGAATACCTTGAACTCCCTGGGTTCCTTGAACCCCCTGAGTACCAAAAGTTCCCTGGCTGCCTGTTAGACCCTGAACCCCTTGAGTGCCTTGTAGTCCTTGAGTGCCTTGTAGTCCTTGAGTACCCTGTAGTCCTTGAGTACCCTGTAGTCCTTGAGTACCCTGTAGTCCTTGAGTACCCTGTAGTCCTTGGGTTCCCTGAACACCTTGTGTACCTTGTAGTCCTTGGGTTCCTTGAAGACCCTGTGTACCCTGTAGTCCTTGTGTTCCTTGAACTCCCTGTACACCTTGAAGTGCTGCTGTCGCAATGGGAATCCAACTGACACCAATACCTGTTGATATTAAAACAGAAGTTCCAGATCCAACGTTGTTATTGACATCCTGGATATAACCAGATACTTTTACATTATTAAAAGTAGAAATACCAGAAGAGGATATATTAGATATTTCAGACGTAAGATTTAATACACCATCAATGGTTGTAATGCCAGCAATTACAACACCAGAAGCACCAAAAGATACCGTTCCTAAACCAGATCTACTCGTTATTGAATTTACACGAACCTCAGACGCCATTTTATCTAGTTTTTAGTTATTTATCATAAAAAAAGAGAGGGTATAAAACCCTCTCTAGCAATCAACAGCGCCACGCCCTTGCGACTCACCTCTCCCACCACAGAGAAGCGGTCTTCATTCCCAAAGTTACAAGGATATTGAAGACACAGATATTATAATTGTTAATTATATATTTGTCAAGTCTCTAGTGAGTATATCACGGACGCACAGCATCAAACGCACAATGAACATAAGGACCTTGTGCGTTTACATAATGAAGAAAGATCTGATGGTGATAGGTATCGTCTGCTACCTTTCTGACCTTTCTCCACAGTCTCTGTGCCTTATTGTATCGTGAAGAAAGTGGATCACGCCAGTGCTCACGTTCACATCCCTTATAAATGACAGCATCACCATTCTTCATTAGAACATAAGTCTCAGAACCATCAGGACGCTCAAACCAAATCGGCCAAGGATCATCAGGATGATTAGAACTGATTTGTAAAGTCACACTCACTTCACAAGCAGGGCGGTCACTATGACGCTTCAACTGCTGACCGACATAGTAGAACCTATCATAAAAGTAAGTGGGAAGCAAGTCCATTTCTAGACGTTTCTCAATCTGCTTTCTGACCAGATAGTGAAGTTCTTTATAAGTTGGAATATTATAACGAGCAAGTGATCCTGAAACCTGGTGTTCGTCAGGAATGAAGTTGATCTTATCCTTACGAACATAGTTCATCTGCCCACTAATTCTTTTTCCGTTCTCATCCACAGGAGGAGGATCAAACAGATTTTCTGGATCTACCACTAAACCAGGCACATACAAGTATCCATTCTTCTCAAAGAACTCATTCTTGGACATATTGGTGGTGGATGGAGTACAAGAACGTTGATATCCGTCTTCGTAGACGCCACCTGTTGATTTGTATTCCTTATCTTTCATCACTTCCACCTAGGACCAACCACCCAACCTACAAGACTCTTACGCAAACCAGAGCGAACACGACGGACTCTGTGCTTCGTGCGTGAGTCAAACACCATCAGAGTTCCACGTTGCTTGGGAGCAAAATAAGTCTTGCCACTGTTATCAAGGAACTGAACCTCTCCACCAGTATAATCATTAGGATCAGACAGTTGAAGAGTAAAAGACAATTTCCTTACATACTCTCCTTGAAGAATTGCCTGGTCTTCTCTCAGGTTAGTTCCAGAACTAGGAACCAACTGAGGTTTATGGAGTATATCAACATCTGCGTCCTGGTGCCAATTATAAAACTGCCCTTCACCATACTGAGTATATTGAATACTTCCACCATCAATCTCCGTAATATCGTAACAGAAGTTTTCACGATTTACCTTATCAATATAATACCACAACCAACCACCAATCCAGTGTGAAGTTGGAATCCAAGCGTTCTTACTATTACGAATGACCTTATCAACCTGCGATCCCATAATCTCAGAGTCATTTGCGATTGAATCAAACTTTTGGAGATCTTTCTCAACAATCTCTACAATTTCAGTTGGCATATCGGTCATGTGCCAACAAGTTAAAAAAGCCATAAGTGAATAATATTCTTCAGTCTCATTATATATGGTAGTATCAAAGATGTCAATTCACTACTTACCACAAGAAAACATTAAATCATTAACAGTTAAAAACGAAGGGAATTGAGATAGATCTCTGTTTCTGGTCACTATCTACTTTTTAGTTATTTATGATGTGAAGAAATCAGATCTATGAATTAAATTTTTAATATCAACATTATAATATCTCAATAAACTAGATTGAATTTGATCTATGACTTGTTGATTATTTAAAAAATCTTGTTGCTCCAGTTGATTAGCATATTCTAGTATGTACAAATCTTTCTGAATATCCGAAACAAATTTATGTTCTAAAATTTTATTTACTCTATCTTTTAAAGAACAAAAAATAAAAACAAGAAATTCAGACTTTTCTCCTATTAAGTTTTTAACTTCATTCCTTGTAATGTTTTCTCTAAAATAATAAGATTGTGTACCATAAACTGAGTGATAAAGACCAGCATCAATTAAGTATTGATCTTCTGGAAATAAATCTCGAATAATATTTGATGTGTTTTTTAAATGTGTAAAAAAGTCTTTACCACTATGTTTATGATCTTTCGTCAGATCAAAAATAAACTTTTCTTTTTCATCCATCTTAAAAATAATTAAAGTTAATAACCATTCTAAATTTTTGATCTGTACAAGTAGTTCCCGTGTGTTTTAATTGAGAGTTAAATATCAATATTCTATTCTCAATACTCTCAACCTTTGATCCATTTTCAAAAACTGTAAATCCATCATTAGTATTCAAATAAAAAATGGCAGTTTTACAATCAAAATTTGTATCAGTATGGTAACAGTATTTTTCTAATTTATCAGATTTCATTGATAAATTAGATTTTATTCTGACTAATGATTTTGTATTTAATTTTTTAATTATTGGGGAAAGTAATGAAAAGTATTGACCTACATATTGATTAATTTGATTATCATCATAAAACATGTGACAAAATTGATAATTGTTATCATCGCTACATTCTGTTTCTACGGTCTCAGAGCACTTTGAATTTAGAAAATGCCATGGAAAATTATAAGAAATTAAATAATCTCTAATATTTTTTAGGTCTTCTTGGTTTAAATAATTATCTATGATTTCCATAACAAAAAATTATATTTTATCCTGGAGGAATTGGCCAATCTGGATGATTGGAATTTTTAACCAGAGACTTTGGATCAGAAGCAGTATCTGGCAGATCTCTAAGCAATTGACGATAAGTTCTCCATGCTGCTTTTTGATCCTCGGTTAAAGTGTTATCAAGAATTTGAGTCCAATCGCACTCGGTAAGTCTATAATTTCTAAATTTTCTTAAACTATTAGTCCAATCTGTAATTAAATCAATTGCTTCTTGAGATTCTATTTGAGATTCTATTTCTTCTCTTTCTCTTCTCAATTTTTCAACACTTAAAATTTCTACAGCTTTCTCATAAATACCAAGTTCTGTTATTGTCTCATTTGGTTTACCTGTCTTATATTCAATATGTCCCGTATCACCATTCCACTGGATGGCATGAACATCACTAGGAATCCAGGACATGTCTTCTTGAATTTCTCTAAAACCTTCATTATCAATTTTTATTAAACGATCATCAACAACAATAGTTAACTTCATTCATTTTCTCCCGACTCTAAAATATTTATTGGTTGATTAAGTGGAGTGATCTGTGCTGGTACAATTTGTTGATGTTTTAATGCTTGAATATAAAGTTCTTGATTTTGATGATTTGCCTTTACAACTTCATTCCTAAAACTTTCTACAGCTGCTCCAGTTTGATTTGATTTTTGTGCTACTTCAACTGCCAATACTGGCATCCAAGTTACGGCACAACCCCATTCATCTACTGGTTCACCAGTGTTTGGATTAGTGCCTCGCATCTGAGTGTACCAAGCACACTTCAATCCAATACAATCTTTTTTAATAAGGGGACAAAAATTTCCAGGTTTTACTTTAGCCATAATAAATTATTTAAAAAAAATTTTTTTTATGATGCGTATCTTCTTAAGATATTTTCAATCACATTATCTATAATAAATTTTGGATCATTATAAGAAGTTATACAATCATCATAGTAAATTGATGAAGATCTATCACCAATCCTCTCTAATTTGGATATTTTTGGGTTTTTATTTTTTTGAATTTTATCATCCAATAATTCTTGAACTAATTTTAAGTCACCACAAATATATCTAATAAAAGGATCTTTAATTAAACTATGAGTCCAAAAAACAGACACGTAACGAACTCCAGATTTAACTTCATTAACTCGATGAACCGTTCCTGTGGTATATGTAACTGCTCCTCCAGCATTTAGTTTAACCTTCTTCTCCTCACCATTTACTAATAGGCAAAGTTCTCCACCCTCATAATCTTCTGGATCATTTAAAAAAACAGTTGTACTATAGTCACCATTGAACCAACAATCTAAGTGTGGTTTATAGTATCCTCCAGGACCTGTTTTAGATATAATATTTAATTTTGTTTGATTCGGAACAGTTAGATTAAAAAAAGATAAATCCTTATCCAACTTAGACATTATGATTTGATATATTTCTGTTGAAATATTTCTATCTATTAACTCCAAATTCTTTTTTCTATTTTCGTCTCCACCACCAGAAAATATACCATTTTGCCAAAAGTTATTAGAATCTGCTATTTCCAATAAACTTTTAATTTTTAGAACTTCTTGATCATCTAACAACTGTCTTGTAATTAATTGACCAGTTGGAACTGTTCCTTCTATATTTGCAGAGATCATAATGAAAACAAGTTTGTTTCATTATATCAAAATAAACAGAAAAAATCAATCCTTAGTAGCAATAATTACGTCAACATATTGTACAGCGAAGTCTTGAGAAGAACCACTGAAAGATCCCGTAAATCCATGAGAGTGTGCTTGATCCGAACCTGCTGATCCAGTATTAACGGTTGTAAATCCACCATCATTATTAACTGCTGGGTACGTTAGTTGTGATGGTTGTCCTGCACCATCATCATATACTTTTTGATACTGGTGAGTGTGTGATGGTATTTGAGCAGTTGATAGTGTGAATTGTTGTACAGTTCCACTGATTGAACCACCAGGAGTTCTTGAAGTAAAGACTGAGGTAAACGCTGTTGAACCGCCCGAACTTGCTGCTCCACTTACAACTCTTAATGCTTTGTTATCATGAGTTGTTTGTTTAGTCCATCCAGTTGGCGCTGCTGTTTGCTGGAATATCAATGCTGTTCCAGCGGCAAAAGTTATAGCTCCAGAAGTTCCTTGAGTTCCAAGTATTCCTTGAGTACCAAACGTTCCCTGAGTTCCAGTGGCACCCTGAACACCCTGAGTACCTTGAAGACCCTGAGTACCTTGAAGTCCTTGTGTTCCCTGTACACCATTAAAACCTTGAGCACCTTGTATTCCTTGAAGACCCTGAGTGCCCTGAACACCTTGTGTACCTTGAACTCCCTGTACACCTTGTGTACCTTGTAGTCCTTGGGTTCCCTGTACACCATTAAAACCTTGAGCACCTTGTATTCCTTGAACTCCCTGTACACCTTGAAGTGCTGCTGTCGCAATAGGAATCCAACTGACACCAATACCTGTTGATATTAAAACAGAAGTTCCAGATCCAACGTTGTTATTAGCATCACGAAAATATCCAGATATTTTTACATTATTAAACGTAGAAATACCACTAGCATCAATATCTATTACACCACGAATTCCTTCTGGAGAAATAACAAAACTATCACCAATGATTATGGAACTGGCGACAGAAACCGTATTAATTCCACTTATACTATTAAAATTAATGATTGCCATTCTGTTTTATTTCTCCATCTTGGTATTTATTAGACAACCACCCATACACCATCAATGGTAAGAGATCCTTCAACATTAACTGGACCTGCCATCAAACCATTGTAGGCAGTTCCGATGTAGTGATTACCAGTTAAAACATTATCATGAATAATCATTCCATTAGAAATATAAAGTCCCTGGAATGAATTACCAACTCCAGTTAGTGCTGGATTATCTAGGTTTGAAGTATGTATTCCAACTGATTTAGTGGTTGCGATACCAGCGTTGTAGGTATTCCATGTACCACCAGCGCCTGTATTACCAGAGATACTAATATCAATTCTATTTCCAACAACAGCAAAAGTATTTCCAGTACCAACAAAGTTCAAATATCTAGAGGTTCCAATTGAGAATCCGCTGGATTGAATACCTACAGTATCTTCAATCAACGTACCATTTCCAACGAATGATGTTGCTGTCAGAACACCAGAAACATTAACATTGTCTAACTCAGTGTGCCCATCAACATCTATGTCACCATTAGCATCGATAGCGTTCGCAAAAGTGGCAACGCCAACAACATCTAGTCCACCGCCAGTGATTCTTAATCCTGATCTTGCTGTTGCGATTCCAACCGAATCAACGTTAACAACATCCTCATAAATTAAGTTACCAAGGACACTTACGTTACCACTGAAATTGGCACTGGTGGCAGTAAGAATACCAGAAATGTTAACATTATCAAGTTCGGTATGTCCATCAACATCAATGGCGGCATCAATGTCAAGATTAGCGGTAAAAGTAGAAACACCGGTAACTCTTAACTCGTCAAGTTCAGTATGACCATCTACATCAATATTGAAAGCAGTTACAATACCACTAATGTTTACATTGTCTAACTCAGTGTGCCCGTCAACATCTAAATCGCCATTTAGATCTGTTGCTCCAGCAACTGTAGCAATGCCAGAAGCATTAAGATTTCTAGTTGTCAGATCATCACCAAGAGAAGCACCACCAGTAATGTTCAGAGATGGTGCGTATAATGTTCCACCAACATACAGAGAATTTTGAAACGTACCAACACCAACAAATGTTGATACTCCAGAAACATTAAGATTATCTAGTTCACTATGTCCATCAACATCAATGGCGGAATTAATGTCTAGATCAGAAGAGAATGTTGAAACACCAGAAACTGAAAGTCCACCAAGAGTGTTGATGCTATATGGAGTGTTGATAAAATTTGAATTCGTTTGAACCGAATTGCCCATATAACCGTGATTGACACACTGATAATGTAAGACAATCGGTGTCGTATCAGTGACAGTAATTTCTGTATAAGCACCAGCACTTCCAGCGGTTCCATTAAAAGTTATATTTGTCGTATATTCTGTTGTTCTATCTGCCTCTAGATAAAATCTAAGTTGATGAGCAGCATTAGATGCATCTGCCTGGTCGAAACGATATGTTTTTCCAGGTAATAGTGTAATGAATGGAGACTCTCTGCCGTCAAAGAAATATCCGCTACCAGATCCAGATCCAAAGTAACGATGATTTGATGTTTTGCTTGCGACCGTAACTGTAAATGTTTCTGTTGCAGAACTTGCAGCACCTACAAGTGCTCTATAATCAGAAAATTGTCTGGCAGTGGCAATACCAGAGATATTCAGTTGCTTGGCAAATAATGTTGGTCCAGTGACTGTCGTAATACCAGCGAAGGTAGAAACACCAGAAACATTTAATTCATCTAACTCCGTATGTCCATCAACATCAATGGCGGCATCAATGTCAAGATTAGCGGTAAAAGTAGAAACACCGGTAACTCTTAACTCGTCAAGTTCAGTATGACCATCTACGTCTAAATCACCATTAGCATCGATGGCACCAGCGAATGTCGAAACACCGACTACATCAAGTCCACCTCCAGTGATTCTTAATCCAGATCTTGCTGTTGCGATTCCAACCGAATCAACGTTAACAACATCCTCATACTTTAAAGTACCTCCAATGGTTACATTTCCAGAGAAGGTAGCACTGTTTGCTGCTATGGCACCAATAAAAGTAGAAACGCCACTAGCATAAAGATTTCTTGTTATTAAATCATCACCAATACTAACACCACCTCCACCTGCTCCAGCAATCAAAGATCCATTAATAAAGACATTGTTCTGAAATGTTGATACTCCAGTAACCTCTAGACTAGTTTTTAAGAATGTATTTGTAGTTCCAATTGTAGCACTAGTGCCTACATTAACTGTATTATTAACTCCATTGATAATAACAGAGGAAGATCCAACTGTTAAAATTCCACTAACTCGGGCATTTCCATAAACATCTAAGGCAAAAGCAGTGGCTGCCGTTGTTGCTATACCAACGTTTTCGGATGTACTAATTCCTAATGGTCCTTGCCTCCACAAAGTATCACCAGCAGTTCCCTGAACACCTTGAGTTCCTTGTAGTCCTTGGGTTCCTTGAACACCCTGAGTACCTAGGTTGACTCTAACCCAAGATGACCCGTTCCATCTCCAAGAAGTATCATTCGCAGTATAAATTTGGTTTAGACTAGGGTTATTTGGGAAATTAAGAGCAGCCATTATCCAGTCTTTTTAGATATTTATTAGAGGGCGATAGCATAAGCAATTGCCAAGGTTTCACTCAACCCTCCACCAGCACCTGAAGGACCTTGAGCACCTTGAGCAACAGCAGTCCCACTTAATCCTTGAACACCTTGAATACCTTGTGTACCTAAAGATCCTTGAACACCAACGGCACCCTGAACACCAGAAGTTCCTTGAGATCCAGCACCTGTAGTACCCTGAGTTCCAGTTCCAGTAAGACCTTGAGTTCCAGTGGTACCTTGAGTTCCAGTGGCACCTTGAGTTCCAGTGGCACCTTGAGTTCCAGCACCTGCCACACCTTGAGAACCTTGAACACCAATACCAGCAAACTGACCATCAAGACCCTGAGTTCCTTGAATTCCTTGACGTCCCTGTGTTCCCTGTAAACCTTGAGTACCTTGAGTTCCAGTGGCACCTTGAGTTCCAGTGGCACCTTGAGTTCCAGCACCTGCCACACCTTGAGAACCTTGAACACCAATACCAGCAAACTGACCATCAAGACCCTGAGTTCCTTGAATTCCTTGACGTCCCTGTGTTCCCTGTAAACCTTGAGTACCTTGAGTACCAGCACCTGTAGTACCCTGAGTTCCAGTTCCTGTTAAACCTTGAGAACCACTAGCACCTTGTGTTCCTTGAGTACCAGCACCTGTAGTACCCTGAGTTCCAGTTCCTGTTAAACCTTGGGAACCTTGAGCACCTTGAGCAACGGCAGTTCCACTAAGACCCTGAGAACCAGAAGAACCTTGAGTTCCTTGAGAACCTGTTCCAGTTAAACCTTGAGTGCCTTGAGTTCCTGTTCCAGTTAAACCTTGAGTTCCCTGAACACCTTGTCTACCCTGAACTCCTTGTGTTCCTTGAGTACCAGCACCTGTAGTACCCTGAGTTCCAGTTCCTGTTAAACCTTGGGTACCTTGAGCTCCTTGTGTTCCCTGTAAAGCATCTGATGTAAGGTCTTTAACAATAATTGTACCACCCATTCCAGAGTGAACTTGGCACCTATAATAAAGAGTGCTAGGAGCGTCATACGGAACAATGAACGTTCCAGTTCCATTTGATCCAGCAGTTCCGGAATATGTCCATCCAGTAGTATAAATTGAACCATCAAGTGTTGTTGCCAGAGCAATTGGATGTCCAGAATTATTTGCGGCAGACTGATTAAAAATATACTTTTGCCCACGAATCAAATAGATTGTTGGTTTCTGAGAACCATCAAGATAATATCCACCACCAGTTCCCCCAGGAACAGTAATAGTATATGTCTTAGCAATAACTTGTGGAATAGAAGACCACTGTACTCCACTACCAGTTGATGTTAATACTGAAGAAGCCGTACCAACATTTCTGTTATTATCATAAACAACACCAGGAAGATTAACAGGTCCCTTTCCTTGATATCCCATTTAATCTATCCCTCCGTATCAAGTCTGCTCAAGGACACTTAAAATAACATCTACACTAGATGCTGTATTTGAAGTTACCTGTATTTTATCTCCAGTTTGTAATATGATTTTATTACCAGCATTGAAATCATATAAAGATCCGTCAGGAATTAAAATACCTTTTACAATATAAACATCATCCGCAGAAACACTTGACTTATTAACATACACATCTGATGTTACAGAACTTCCAGTTCTATTTGAAATACAAAATCCAATAATGATCGCAGTTGTAGCAGCAGGAACAGTATAAACATCCTGGGTTGATGTCCCAATCGATGCCTTAGTATAACTTTTAAAAGTGTTTGCCATTTACACTATCCTAATGCGATTGCGAGAGCGGTAGCATCATCATTTGCGGTTGTAAGTATACTGACTCCATCAATCATAACGTTTGTCGAACTATTTATACTGCCATTTACATCAAGATCATAACCAGGAATTGTACTATTGATACCAACTCTTTGTGAATTTGTAATTCTTACTGCCTCACTACCGTCAGTATTAAATCTGATTGTACCAT
>Ga0194118_10007309_pt1 | contig 10683 bp, 15 predicted proteins | sample TA2MahsurfametaG_2_FD_148662 | JGI IMG/M metagenome (GOLD analysis project Ga0194118, IMG submission 148662) | Freshwater microbial communities from Lake Tanganyika, Tanzania - TA2015013 Mahale N5 surface | ecosystem: Environmental > Aquatic > Freshwater > Lake | place: Tanzania: Lake... | reverse complement strand
CCCCAAAACCCCAAAACCCCAATGAGAGCCAATCTGAATTTAATTTAAATAATCTGTAACTGCCCGTGCAATCATTTTTAAATGCAAAAGAAATAATTAAAGGGAGCTAACCCTAATGATCCCGACGAGCAACAGTTCTCCGATGAGGACCCCAATCACGTTCCTACAGAGACGCCTGAGTAAAAGCTATACAATGAGCTGACAGCTTGTCAAACCGACTTTGATAAGTTTACTTAAAAGGACCAAGCTCTCGCTCGAAAAGACACGATAGAAGTCAGCATCGACATCTTAAACCGTATCAAGAGAATTGGCGCCGAAATCAATGCACAGTCTGAAAGTACGAGGGAGCGCATGTACTACCTCACCTTCAATGCAACGATCATGATCTTCAAAATCTGCCAAAAGATGCGTCAGGCAGGCTTTGCTAAAGAGGCCACCAACTTTTTGGCCTTCAACGTCCTCTGTTTGGACAATAATCTCATCCTGACCACCGTAAAGTATTTAGACTGGCGCGTCCTGAACTACGTTGAACTAGCTAGAGCCTATGCTGACATCAAGGCATTTAAAGCTGCGTTGAAAGTAATTTCATACGGTATCACTAAAGTTCTTTACTCTAAGAAAATCGAGGAGCAAGATCCACCCGTACCTGAAGGCACGAAAGAGACTCTAGTCGAAGCGCTGAGAGTGCTCAGATCCTAGGAAATCAAGTACCAACTGCAGTCGGGTGGCCTGAACGCGGAAACATGGAAGAAGCGTATTCAGGAGGTCTTTTCTATGAATAAGTACCATCGTTCGTTGGCGATCGTTGAGAGTCTATCGTTAAACGATGTGAACAATGCGCACCTAATCGATAGGAAAGCCCTTCACCTCGAGCTAAAAGTTGCTTGTCTCAAGACTGCGATGGATCTGCTGATGCCCGATATACAGGTGGTCAAAAACGCGCTCATCTAAATTCACTAGAAGAAGCAGCGCGACAAGGAAAAGAAAGAGAAATTGCAGATGAGAGACGAGGAAGCTGATGATATGGACGCACTTCTCGCCAAGTACAAGGACCAAGACATGGACATGATCAAGGAGAGGGACTGGAAGTTTGCAAGTTACAATGTGCCGGTCGAGATCCACATCGAGTTGATCAAACTGTGCGCTGAGGCAAAACTGTGGCATGAGTTTGACGAGTTGCTGGACCCGGCACTAGTTCGTCTCAAGTTCCGCCGCTATGAGGTGCCATTCTTGGCAACAGTCGACGTTTAAATGTCTTCAACTAAGATTTCTAACATACCCAATGGCTTTGAACGACTACCCCAAGATCTTAATGCGGCAAATCTCAGAATTGAGCTCAAAAAGCTAAGAGCAACCGCTAAAATGTCTGGAAGTACCGAGGATGAGGAAGTCCCCGATCCAAAAGCTGCTAAAAAGCCAGAGGCAAAGAAAGAACAACCACCTCCACCCAAGGTAGACCCAAAAGCCAAGCCAGACCCTAAGGCTAAGCCGGGCGCCAAGGATCCTAAAGCACCAACTGGCGGCGCTCAGTAGCTAGAAGCACCGCCACCAGAGGAACAAGATGACATTCAGGCCTCTCAAAAGGAGCTCGACATAATAAATCACGTCTACGTGTACATGATGCTTCAAAGGTCGAAGTCGACCTAAAACGCGATCGTTGGCCTCGATGTTGTTATGGCAGATGAGACGATTGGACCAGATATTCCGCAGAGTCACTTTGCGGTCGCTGTCCCTATCAGACAACACCCTGGCTCCTACTAGAAGTCCAAGAAAATTCCCTACATAGTTTTCAGGAGAACTGCCAATTCTCTTATCGATGAGGAGGATTGTCTTTCGATCGTGACCGACGTCCAAATCATTATGGGTCAAGACAGAAACTTGAGACCACCTTTAGGCTACACAAGGATCGACGTCGACCTGAGGTAGACACCAAAGGATCTTGAGCGAGTACCCAATCTAGACTATGTCTTCGTATGCTACAAGACTGATAAGCAACTGGCACTCGCAGAGAGAGACCTTCTGATCTTCCGCAGACTGGCTGAGCTTGAACGATCCCTAATTGCTAAGGAAACAGAGGAATTTAAAGCGCTGCCTGAGCCAGCCCGCTTCTTACTGACGAACTTCTCATTAGAGAACTTGAACCAGCTCTCAAGGACCGTAAAGGAAGCCTTACTTGGTCCCTTAGGTGACTACTACCTCGAGCAGAGGAGGGACATCCTTGAGGATCTGAGTCTTAAGCTGTACATGTAGTATATCCTGCCGGTCCTTTAAAGAATTGATGTCTATGTTGAAATGCGCAACCAAAAGGAGTACTATGGCGACTTCGTTGACGCATGCGACAAGCACGTTATTACAGTGAAGACACACTTTGTGGAGACGATGGATATGATCAACCGTATCTTCGCCAGAGACACCTATATTGAGAACATCATAATGTTCTCTAAGTTTACAGTCTACTTCGCCAACCTGCTCGAGGAGAAGGGTGACCTGCGCCACGCTGTCCAAACTCTGCGCTCATCCTTGCAAAAAGTTGTCGAGTATAGAGAAGAGCGCATGAAAGCAACCCTGGACTCTGAAGATTCCGTCGTCACCTCTTAGTGCATCACTGTTGACAATAGAAAGATAGGTGAGTTGGAGGAGAAGATCCAAAAGATTACGGAGACGTGGAAAGAACTTATCTTAAGAAAGGAGCGCGATCTCGAGCGTAAAAAGGCTGAATTACCTGCGATTGATGATGACGAAGGCGATGAGGAGTAAGAGGAGATGCGAACTGTTGAAGAAGAGCTTAGAAATAAAGACCTGTATGAAAAGGATATCGACAGCAAAAAGTGGCACGAATTTGATAATCAAACTAAGAAGCGCCAAGGCAAAAAGTACTTCACTGAATAGGATATGTTAGTGCATGCCTTGCACGCTGATCTGATAATGTGTCTGTACAGATGCGAGGTCAAGTATGGAAAAGAATCAGGCAGCTCAAAAACTCAGATCAACGAGACTTTGACACAAGCTGGAGTCGACTTGTAAAAGCATGCGCCTGGTAACTTGACGAAGAATCTGTCCACGACCTTACAGACTAAGCTCACCTTATCCAAAACATCAAAGACGCTTGCTGGAAATAAATCTGCCCTAAAAGATTTGTAACAAACTTTGCAAGAAGCTGGTAAACTGCCACCAAGCATGCCCTAGCAAGTCTCTTATGAAAAGATCCTTGAGCAGGAAAACAATTAAAACCCCTACCAGTAAGCTTTGTTGTACATGTCGCTCGCTGCATCGAAATCGAACTCCGTTGCCTAAAAGTCCTTGCTGCTCGAATCCCTCGAATACATAAAGAAAGCAAAGACGACTGAGGAGTCGATGACACAGCTGGCGGTTGAAAATGCAGTGTCAATTTCAGCTGCCCGCAAATTCCATTCCTATTTCGATTAGTCGCCTGATAAGGTCCACCCGTACAGTCTTCTCGGCAAGCCTATCTACATTAAGAAGACATCAGTGCCGACGATCCCGGTCATGATTGCACGAACGAGCACTAGTATCACACTAAAGCTGCCTTTCTTCAAACCGATTACTGAGTATAAAAACTGGCGAAACATAAGTAAAGTCGCTGTCTATGGAAAGCTTCAGGCATCGGGTGTCGCAGTCAGCCTCAACAATACGGATTATGAGGGGACGGGCTAAAAACTGAATCCTGGTGCACTGGTACACATCACAGGACTCATTCCGAATGAAAGGTATGTGTTCGCTGCTGGCGGCTACACCAACGAGGGTGTCTGTGTCAATGGTATTGGCGAGACGTGCAAGGAGGTACTGACTGTGCATCCGCTTTCGCTTCACCAGATTAACGGTTACCTGGCCGAGATTGCCTACAAATTAGGTCACTACCAGATTGCTAAGGCTGCAGCAGAGAACGTTTGCTAGGCATTTGTCACCAAAAGTGAGTTTAAGTATGCGTACCTAGACGTTAGAGTCAACCCCTTGATGGCTGTGAGACTCAATACGGCCTATCTTAATCTAGTATCGGCAGTCGAGGCCAAGTAAGTGGCAGAGGCATTCATAATATTAGCCAAAGTTTAAAAAATACTCAAGTCCGATGTTTAGAAAAAAGCAGAGCAACGAGAACTTAAAATTGAATCATAAAAAATCGATATGAAAATCGCAAACTATCTTCTAATCGCACTTGACATTTCACTGCTGCTAAATAGAGCCATAATGGTAAAGAGGTGTGTTTGTGAGATTTTTAATCACCTAATCCCCTACTTCCAAACACAAATTCAATCAACTCTTCTCTTACAGATAGTCGTAAAATGCCACCAGTCACTGAGGGAGATCCCACAGGAGATGATCGATGCGACTTCGAGGCGAATTCTTGCCTGCCTCAACTTCCAAATCATGCGCCTCTCCTTCCAAAATAATGAGGAGCCGCTCCTGAGGAAGATCATGCTGTCCGAGTTGCCCATAAACACGAGGAAATGGCGGAAATATGTTCAATACGTGCTCTAGTACCCGAAGCTGAGCGAGTAGGACCAAGCACTCCAGAATGCGTAAAAGTAGAGAATCGCTAATGGAGAGGACATCATAGAATTGGACTTGATTCGGGATCCGCCACCCATCGAAGAGAAACACTTCAAGTTTGATGAATTTGAGGCTGAAGGCAGCGCCTTGGAGGAGTTTATTTTGACGCTTGGCGACTATTCCGATGTTGTCAGAGCGAAGACAGAGAGGTGGGCTTCTCTGCTCTAGCCGTTTAATAAGTAGGCAACTGATGGCGAGAAATTTGTGGAGGCTGGAGTTAAGAAGCTGAAGGAGTAGCTCGAGTTTTGGGATGGATTAAAAGTGAATGGTCTAATAGTGCACTTGTCCTAAATCTGCCAAGCTGTTGAGGTGTCGCCCCGTATGCTCGAGTTCGCATGCAAGTGTATCCGCAGATCAATGGAAATCCCCGACTTCAAGGTTGAAGAAATCCTAGACCTCCTAGTTAACAAAGTAAAAATCTCAGCACCGATCGAAGATGAGATTAATGCTATGATCCAGTCCAGACTGCAGCTACTTGACTAGGACGTTGTTGTGAAGCAAAGGAAACGCTTTTAGCAGCTAGAGGAAGAAGTTAAGATTCTGTTAGAGCAAAAGGCTTTGAATGGTGGAAATAAAGGCATCACCAACAAGCAATTAAAGTAGATAATGGAGATGACCTAGCAAGGTGTACAGGGTAAGCATGCATAGGCCGATGGCTAACACCAAGTAATCTAATTCAAGTCACCTGAGAACGAGCAGTCGAGAACGTACGACCTCTTGTGGGTTAGTGAAAAGTACTTCCTTTAAGGCATGTGCTTGTTCTTGCAACTCTCAGTGTTTGAGCCACAACGTAATGTGCTTAGTCTGCCGCAGCAGTTGAACTGTGTCTTCAATGATGTGATTAGGCTCGATTTCGTTAAGTTCAAATCCGTGATGATTGAGTACACACACTCGATTGCAGAAAAGAAACGTAGTTTGGTTGAAGAGTCTAAAGACTAGTTGGTTAAGAAGGAGTATCAACCTATGGAACGTGTCAATAGAGTTACATCATTCCTTGAGGTTATGGCTAAAGCGGCTAAGTTTGCACTCAACTCCAAGTCATGGCTCCAACTAGTGAGTATCATCCAGTACGTGTGGAATGCCTTCAGCTATGATCTTACGAACCCGCTCGAGCTGACTGAGACTAAGTCATGGCAATCGCTCGTTGAGCTTGCTGAGTGCTCCCTGTACCTGCTTGAGTATCTGCAGAAGGGCGGAAAACTGAGGAAAATCCTAAACAGAGACATCGATCAAATCAACAATCAGAAGCCTCAATTAGACCCAGCGAGTACCGTCAAATTCGAGACAAAATCAGAAGATGGCGACCAATAAAAGCCCGAAAAGAATGAGACGTCCACTGCGGAGGAAACTGGCGGCGAGGAGTAAAAACAGGATGCCACTCGCAAGGCCAAATGGTTTGAAACGATCGGTGAGTTCGATTTGACGATCCAGGCCTCATTCATTTCATTCACGATTCAGTCGTTGATGTGTGTTGGCAAGTGGGAATCTCTCGTTGATATTAGCAATAGACTCAATCTGGCCACTGATAATGAGTTTGCGGCCTAGCTCTTACCTTTTATCATTTTTGCGCAGACTACCCTCTATGAGAAGGCTGCCGCCGAGACTGCTGATAAAAAGCGAGCATTAGATTCAAGGATTTAATCCTTCGAAAACTGGAAACTGACTAATAAGAAGAAAAAGTCAAGGCAGGCAATGATTACCGGTGAGATTCCTCAAGAAGAATAGGAATTTTTAAATGATAAAGCGATTCTTGAAAAGGAAATCTTTAGGCTGGATGTGATCGAGAACGTTTTGTTGTCAGATCGCGACGCTTCCAATAAGCTTCTCGAGAACATTAAGCGCGACGCTAATAACTGCGATGAAGCTCTGAAAGCCTGCCGTAAGCTTTACTTCTAATTCGGTGTTGAGACGCAATCTTTAAGGTCTGAGGAGAGCAGGAAGGGCTGCCTCGACGTTGAAGTCGTCCAAAACTACGAGATCAAGAGCAAGCGCAAATCCTACAAAGTCTTCACTAATATGGTCATAACCTCCTACAAAAAGTGCGTTGACTTGTTAAGGAAGCGACAAGAGAAGTTCTTGTTGATCCAGGCTTTGCATGAGCTTGGAAATCTCAATTATGCAGACGGTAACATAAATGAAGCAGAAATTTAGTGGAATGATTGTGTTGACACCATTTTCTAGAAGCTCTATGTGCTTAATCAGTGGAGAACTGTTTTCAAGGAGAACCCGTCGCTGGCTGATGCTTTCAACTCAAGAAATGTCTTGATTGGCGGCGTTGTGTTGAGCAAGTTGGCTAAACTGATTTATGAGGGAAAAGACCTGCATAAATTCATGGAGACTTCCTTGATGGCAGCTGAGCTCTTCGCTGCACCTGCTAAGTTGACTTTCCCCCATCCTTAAATCTCAATAGAATATGCAAACTACAACTTTGGCGAATTCCTTGATGGCAATCTTCCGGGCGAAACGCCACTTTTCAATGACGTTCAGGTAATTTAGCCTTCAGAACTCCTCCACACCCTATTTAACACGATTCAAACCATGCACGACCTCGAGAACTACCATCAAGTGCTTCCACTCGCAAGCTTAATGGAATTTATTGCGAACAAGACCACCAAGTCATCAGTCCTAGTCATCAAAGCCCGTTTGTCAAAAGCTTTAGCGCTTACAGAGCTCGGCTACATTAATGAAGCGTACCGAATTTACAAAAAGATTCTCTTGTTCAAGAATATGCCAAAGTATGGTGACCGGTCATCTGAATACGTCGAACGTCTAGATGGTGCACACTTTAACCTGGCTCATGATGATTGCTATTATAACGATTTGACGCCGGAGCATGATAAGAATCAACCCGCGTTGACGTTCATTCAAAAACCGCTCGAAGCTGACTTGCTGACCAAGGTCAAGGCTGTTTCGACACCCTATGTCGTTGAGCTTCTCCAGTTCCTAAGAGCTAGTCTGCTTACGAGAATTGGTGAACAGCAAAATGTTGAAAACTTGGATAAGGCCCAAAACAGAACCAATGTGCTCAAAGCAGCTGAAGACATCCTAAGGGCAAGCCTTGCTAACCAGTAGACTGCCTACACTGTGGTCAAGCTCACCCACTAAATCAACTCGCTAAAGATACGAGAGACAAACACTGAGGCAGATCATTTGTAAAAACTTGAAAAGGAATTAGATGTCTTTTTCACCACAAAAGAAGTAAACAAAGTCGACCAAAGCAAATACTACACAAACACAGAGGAAGAGATGTGCGATGCTGATCAGCGCAGTCAGCTCATGACGCTGATGTTGAGATCGCGAGCATTGCTGGGTCGTATTTTCCGAAAGCAAGGACTCTTAATTAACGCATACTATGCTATGAAGCAGGGTCTCGTCAACTTTAAGCTCATCGCTGAGGGCTGGTCCAACGAGGTCGAATCAGGTTAAGAGCCTAAGGATAAGGGCAGTTTCGAGTTGCCGCAAATGTTTGGCGGTACTCAGGCTGATGCAGCACCCGCAGGTAAGGGTGCTAAAGCATAACCACCACCTGCTAAAGCCAAGGCTCCACCAGCGAAGGGTGCTTCAGTGGACACTGGCAACGATGAAGCAGCTGCTAAAGCTGCACTTGAGGCAGAGCAAAAGCGTCTTTCAGAGTTGTAAGCAGTCGAACGTGGCATAATTGAGTAACAAAGCAAGAGAAGGCATCCACATATCCTCTTGTGGCTCAAGTCAAAGTGCCAAATCATTTAATTGCTCTTCTCACAGCGCAGATTTGAAGATTGCTCGGATACGATTGCCGTGACAAAGCTGGAATCGATGTCCATCAAAGACAACTTCTTCATTCGCCAGCTAGATGAGGTCGACTTCATGATGTAGGTCTACCATGGATAAACCCAGTCTGCACTAAATAAGGGTAGAGAACTGCGGATGCACGCCCAGAAGTACTTCCACACGGACAAGCTCTATGCTGAGTTCCTAGGTAATTTCTCTGAACTTATGTACAATATCGACAAGAGAGAGGAAGCTGTTGAAGTGGTCAAGGAGGGAAGAATGATTGCTTGGTACAAGCTTAGGGATCAAGGTATCGAGATTGAGCCGTAGAATATCAATATTTCGACTGATGTTTTTATTGACATGGCACGCAAACCGTTAACCGAGGATGTTCTAGCTTCATACTAGTAGCCGGTTGTTGCATCGTTAGCCCCAACAGGTAAAGATTCCAAGGCAAAAGCACCTCCAGCTAAGCCACCGGCTAAGGTAGATCCTAAGGCACCACCAGTTCCAACCTCCCAAAACGATAACGCCGAAGATGAGCAAATGGAACCTCTACCAAAAGTCAACTTCGCCCAAGAACTAAAATATGACCTACAGCCGGCACCAGTCGATACAAACAGCTCAAATATGGCACCCAACATTTACCTACTCACCTTGCCGATGGCTATCAGATTTGATCTGAGGTATGCTCAGTACTGCATCGTGATTTAGGATAAGGCAGATTTAGCTAAAAAAGTGCTCAGTGATACCCAAAAACTGGTTGATCGGTGCTTGTACTGCCCACCCCAACTCAAGTTCTATTGTGCGTACTTGCTCGGTCTCTCCAGCCAAAAGATCTTCCAGGAGACCGTCATTTAATTCCAGTCAAAATACGCCCATCTCAAAAAGTATTAAGCATCCTTGACCGCTCACATCCCTAAGAACGGATTCGCTCTAGGCTAGTACCTAATTGAGCTGCCAGGTTTTTCCTCGGAGTTGAGAGATGTTCTGATTCCTCTATTGCAACATGCACTTAGTCTTTTTAATCAAGCGATAGATATTGGCAGAAATGAGTGCTGCCTGTTCGAGTTTGATTTCTCGCTAAGAAATGCGCTACTAGGCGCCTCCGAGATCAACTTCTACTTAGGTGAGTATAGGTAGCGCGTCCTCGACTACAAGTATGCGGACTATGTCGCATTAGACAAAGAGCGTCGTCTTAAGAATCTTAATGAGGGTAAAAGCCAGTCTGAAGGCCTGAACGACCAACTACCTAAGGATGACGGCAAATGGGAGGAGATTAAAGACAATAAAGAGTCACTCGCCGTCTTTAATCACAAGAAGGCTTCGGTACATTACTTGGACGCAGCTAATCTCATCTCTTAAAAACAGAGGACATTTATGGATTCGGCACACACCATCTCTGTAACAAATCTGTTGGATCCGACAAAGATCCCTAAAGAAATAGTTTCAGAATTGTTTGAGGCATCGATGGTTTCCAAAGTTGTACACAGTAAGTTGCCAGGATTTGAGTTTAAGGATAAGACTACGATCACATCCGCTGAGGTGATTGCTTATCTAAAAGCGATCCTGATAGAGAACTAATTCTTCTCATTTGGAATGGATAAGGAGCGATTCAGTGCACTTATTTCTAAGTTACATCGCTACCTCAAAACCAGTCTCTCTTCCTATTAAGCCATGGTTGTGCCCGAGTTTAAAGTTTACGAGAATACAGCGGATCTCAAGGCAGCAGATCTGACAAAACTCTTGTAGCCAACATAAGTACGCTCACAGTGGGTCGACTTACAAGGTAAACAGTCCTATATGTTCTACATACTCGGCGCTCTAGACCAATAATTCGTCAAGGACCCCAACGCTGCCACCGCTTTCGCCGACCTCTCACAAGAGTAATAGCAAGAACGCCTCAGACTACAAGCAACTAATACTTACGTTCACTACGGCTCTGTTGAAGCTGATCCAATCAAGCTATCCAAGCTGCACCAAGATATCTGTGATCTCGTTCAACACATGCAAGCATCTGAGAAGCTGTCTGCCTAGCAGAACGAGCGCGATAGACAAACCTACCAAAAGGAATTTGAGAGCTGCATAGACTAGTTTGGGAATTTCTTCAAACCGCCAGTTTTAGAGGCTCAAGCCGCCAGAGATGTCAAATGCATCGACCAAGTCAGAGATGTCGTGCCCGAGCTGACAATTAACAACGTAAAGCGTTTGGCTGAACTCTTAAGAAAGGAGACTGGCTGTGCGATCCAAGATCCCTTCTTTAACGCGATATTGAGACGTTTCCATAGGATTAGGTACGCGTGATTTACAAAAATTTTAATAGAAATTAACTCATAATAATCCCGGGGTTTTGGGGTTTTGGGG
>Ga0194118_10007306_pt1 | contig 10689 bp, 12 predicted proteins | sample TA2MahsurfametaG_2_FD_148662 | JGI IMG/M metagenome (GOLD analysis project Ga0194118, IMG submission 148662) | Freshwater microbial communities from Lake Tanganyika, Tanzania - TA2015013 Mahale N5 surface | ecosystem: Environmental > Aquatic > Freshwater > Lake | place: Tanzania: Lake... | reverse complement strand
AAATGTATCTTTCGTTCCATCTTTTTTGGTATAGTAACATTTCCATAGAATCGTTCCAATATCCTCGCCGGATGCTTCTTCATATCCGCAAATTTCAAATTCATCATCTTGGAAAGCCTTGAATTTCATTAAATCATTGCTTCTGAATCCGAGCAAATATGGACCTAGTTTGTTACGTAGAATCAAGCCTTCAAAGCCTTTTTCAACATAATAGTCATGAAGGCTCTTCACGGTTGATTTTGTAGCGGCTTCCTGGGTTTCAACATTAATCAATTTTTTGAACTTCTTTTTCTTGAAAATTTCGTCCAGTATTTTCTTCCTAGCTTCATATCCAAGTTCTTTGTTATCTGGATCATACATATCATAAATATGGTAATCAATAAGCTTTAATTTTGCATCTTTTTCTGAATCTTCGGTTTCATCCATGCGAACACAACCGGAAATTTCCTCAAATGGAATTTTTGTGGTAAATAATTCTCCATCTGCGTAAATATTGGGATAGCCCAATTTTTTCGCGATTTCAAAGAATTTTTCCAATTCGGGCACCAAATGGTCCATTCCTTTGTATTCCATTCCATTACGACTCATAAATGTTATGCCTCCTGTCCGATTAGGATGGGTCATACACCGGATTCCATCCATTTTTGGTTGGACGAAACAAGGAAATACAATTCCACTCTTCTTTGTGGCATCTGGGTCAAATTTATTCGCCAGCATTGGATATACTTTTTCTTCAATATTGTCGGCGTCCGTGGAATACCCCTCTTTTTCAATTTTATTTTTGTATTTTCGGTCAGCTTCACTGACAGCTTGTTCAAAAACAGTGGTTTCATTCTTTTTCCCAATATTTTTGCCAGTGGTTATTATCCTATGGCTGACATTCATTTTTCCATCTACATACCCATTTTTGGTCTCAATAGTGGCGGTTTTGTCTGGATTGAGTTTCACAGAAATTTGCCATTGTTTAGTTTTATCTGTTTTAGATATACCATATAAAACAGGAAAAGTCTTTTGCATTTTTATATATTATGAGAATAATATATAAATAAATCATTTTTTGGAATAGGTTGCATTATCCCATAAGTAATGGATTCACTCTTTTGTAATCAATTGTGATTTTTTTAGCATCACATGATGGTTGGCGTGGTTGCACAAATGAGTTTGTGCATGTAATTGTTGGTTGTGATGTGCGTATATAAGTTTTCTCAAAAACTTGCATTGTCCTAGTTTGATTCAAAGACATTTTATATATTGTGCAAATATTTTTTTCCTAAGTTCTTGTCGTATTATATCCACCACATCCGCCACATTTCATTCCATAAGGGTGGAATTTCGCCTCCCCACTAAATGGACAATCATTGCAATTTATATTATAAGAAACATCTTGTGTAAATGGTGATAGTGCTATTTGTTCATCAATATACTGATTTATTTTTTGTAAGTCATCGCGACTATATATACTTTTTCGGCATAATGAACAATTTAATTTATTATTTTTTATACAATTATTTAAACAATCAATATGAATAGGATGCCCACATCCTAAAATATAGCTTCCACGGGTTGATGAAAATAGGTCTTCTAGACACACAGGACATGGTGTATTATATGCATTTTTCCGACAAATATGACCTTTATCATCAATTACACAACTATTGCATATATCACAATGTATATATTTTCGGTTATCACCAACCCTACAGATTCCACATTTATCACAGTGATAGTATCCTCTTTCTATGCGATCATCAAAAAAATTGCATTTTTTACAGAAATACTTGGCAAATTGAATTCCACAATTAGTACATTGATTGCTTACTGCTTGTTGATGATTACATTTGGAGCATACTATTTCCTTCACTTCAAATCGGTTAATTTCATGGGATTCATTTTCATTATGACAAAAGCGACAAGTATAAATTTTTCCACAACAAGGAGATACAAATTTGCAATTACGAATATAATGCTCACAACGGTCCATTTTGGTTTTTTCCATTTCAGACATCCAGTATATATTTTATTCAATTTTTTTTTTGAAAAAAAGTGATTCAAATAAATGATAAATCCTAAGAAGAAAAATGACAAATAAATCGCAAACACTTATTTTTACAAATCTTATTTTCACAAATTGTCCATTCCCAATTTGCGATGATATACTAACAAAACTTTTGGCACGTCAATGCCAAAAACACGGAAAAATAGAGTATTGTAATGTGATTGGTTCAAAAAATATTGGATTTGTAAAATTTCAATGTATTAACGATGCTGTATTTGTTAAAAACTTACTTAATAATCAAATATTATTTAAAACAATAGTCGAAATAAATTTTTTAGATGAGAAAGCTATAAAAACTCAACAAAGAAATCGAATTAGTAAAATGTTAGATGAATTATTATAAAATATATAAAGTTTTTTTACAAATCGAATCTAACAAATTAATTTTTTGTTAGAATCATCTTATTTTGAATAGCATTGAAAAATCGTGAAAATTTTTTATAAAAAATCTATAAATTACTATAGAACTTTTACATCTAAAAAAAATTGATCAAAAATTTATGGTTTTTTAACAGTATATGAAAATGAGTAGAAATATAGAATTAAATGGGGGTGGTGCAGCAGCATCATTGCCTACATTTTTAGGTTGCGTTAAAGAAGAAGCAAAAACTTCACATTTGGCACAACCAACACAAATTTGTTTGAAGTTCAAAAAAAATTCTCCGACTGAAAAATATTCACCAAGTCTTGAGACCACCATCAAAGGGAGAGTAGCATCTTTTCCAATTACTATTGATATTGCTGAAGATACAAAAGCCGTGAAAGTTATTATATCTTTCAAACGTCCTGAAGACCTTGAGAAAGCAAAGGGTCTTTTGAAGACTCTTGAAATTCCTTTCACTGACAAAGGGAAAACAGCCAATCGTAAGCCGGAATTTTCTGTTGTTCAACCAAAAAAAGGTGAGCAAAAAGAAGAATCCGATGAACATTTGGAACCTTTCCCATTGGATATTATTGGATATCATCATCGAGGACTGCTTGAACCAATGCTTCAACCAATCCATAAATTTCTTCATCCTTCTATCCGAAGAATGTTATCCGAATTCCAGATTGATGATTCTACATGGAGAGATCTTTGCAAATTAGCAGTATATCAATGTCATGATGGTGATAGCTGTGTTCCACATCCAAATAATCCGGAATCTCAGAAAGAGATAGTGCAAATGCAACAACTTTCGACAGACAGTTCTGAAATAAGGAAGAATTGGAAGAATACAGGATTCATTTGGATGCCAAAAAAGATTTTGGAAATACCTGCTTATTGGATATCCAACTGTTTTGGTGCCGTTGAAGAAATACCACAACACAATTCAGAATCTACAGTTTCTTCCCAGGTTTCTCGATATCCAGTTTTTGATCCTTCAATGTTTTTACGGAGTCTGAGAGACAGAGATCCTATTTCATTTGATTCTGTAGTTTCTCATGAAAGACAACCATTTTGGCTGAAAGATTCTGTAATTGATGAGCTCTATGAAAAAGATGGAAAAGGAAACTTAATGTCTAAAGAACCAAAAATCAGATATGCTCAGATGATTCAAGTGAATGCTTATCAGAAACATTCAAGAATTGATGGTGAAGCTTTGAGTGGCGAAAGTCTCCCAGGATTTGAAACAAAAGTTACTCCAGGAAATATACTTATTGTGTATCCCAGTAGAACCATTGAATCATTGGTACAGAGATTGAGTGTAAGTAGGGGAATTACAAGATACAATTACATTGGTAAAATTTTGATTCCACACCAGTTTTTGACAAATATGCCAGATGTTTGGGTAAATTTGCAAAGATCTTCTTACAGTGCATCACATTGAAAGAATTATTTTGAAAAAATTTAATTTATAATATTAATCACAATATTTTTTCGAATATTATATCGCTTTGTTGCTAGACCTAATACATTCACTATATGCATCATTTTTAGATTCGTTTTTATAGCTATTTCATTCTCAATTTCACCTGAAATACATAATTTGTCAATCAACTTTTTGAATGATTCTAGTGAAATATCATTATATGTATGATAAACTATTGTTCCCGGTTTAGCCGTCTTAATATACTTAAAATCAATCATTAGTGTATTCTATCTTTTTTCTAAAAATTTCTTGAAAAAAAATGAAATTTTTTAGTTTTGAAATCCAATCTAAAAAACGCAATGAAAGCATCAAGAAAACTTAGTGCAAAAAAATACAAGGATGACCATAAAGTCAAAAATACATCTAGACAAACTCATGTAGTTGAACAAATTAAAATCGAAGATGTTGAACCACAAGAAGAACTAGTCCAGAAAACTCAAATTGACGATTTTTTGGAAAATGTTGAACCTTTGTCAAGTATTCCAAATTCCAAACACAAAGGATATATGGCATTGTGCATTTTGAAATGTTTGCCTATTCTTCATAGTCCAATTTGGGCTCTGAATCGAAAAATTGACAGAGACCACGTCCGCCTTTTATTTGATACTTATGAAAAAGATGCAAAAATTGGACAACAGATTTGTTTTTTTGATATGATACATATTACGTATAATGTTGTTTCAGATGAAGTGAAAGTTATAGAAGGGCAGCACCGTATTCAGGCACTTGAAGAAATCCGGCGCAAATATCCAGCATATGAATGCAAATTTCCGGCGGTTTTATGGAATGTTTCGGATGACAATGATATGATGCATTTACTTCATATTGTAAATAATCGGAAGCATTTTGAGCTTGAATCGAATATTAGCTATGAAATTTCGGATATTGTTTCTACATTATCGGATCATTTTCAGACAAATATTTGGGGAGAATTTCGCCCATTTATTAGCAAATCAGTTTTTATAGAAAAACTCAAGCAAAAGATTGACCATATCCGCCAAGAATATGATTCTGTTGAAGATTATGTGGGCAAAATTATCCAGATCAATGAAGAAATTGGAAAGTTGCCTAAATATAAACGTGGTGGTGGAACAAAATCCACAAATGAGAAAGCTGAAGAAATTGGTTTTTTCCTTGGATTGGACAAAAATATGGATTGGCTGGATTTATCTTAGCTATGTAAATTAAAAAAATTGATTATATTTTTATCATAATAAATAAAATAATAAAATGTTTCAAAATAATTATACTTTTTCTACTGGTGGTATTCTGACCATTCATGATGGAGTATTGAAAATAAATAAAAACGCATTTAAAAATAGGGAAGATATTATTAAAGTTATTTTGCCAAAATCATTACTGACAATTGGTAAATATGCTTTTTGTGCTTGTATTAATCTTCAAGATGTTGAAACAAATTCTAACTTAAAGGTGATAGAGCAAGGAGCATTTCAAAATTGTTTCAAATTGGTTTCTATTACAATTCCAAGTACAACACATACAATTGGTAAATCAGCTTTCAATTGTTGTTACAGCCTGGAGTCACCAATCGTCATTCCGAACAAAATAAAAGTATTAGCTGATTCTATTTTTTTCAACTGTAAGAAGATACCATCCTTTGTTTTTCCGTCCAAATTAAAAAAAATTGGGACACTGGCATTTTTTGGGTGTTCAAGTATTCCTTCTTTTTCAATACCAGAAACAGTTAAAGATATAGAAGATTTTGCTTTCTGTCACTGCCAAAAGATTCATGAAATCATATTACCATCTAATATTGAAAATATAGGTAAATCAGCTTTCTCATCTTGTACAAATTTGCGAAGAATTACAATTCCACCAAAAGTAGATTTGATTGAGAAAGCTTGTTTCATGAATTGCGAAAGACTAGAAGAAGTATCTTTCTCTGGACAAATTTGGAAAATACGATCATCTGCTTTTACTGGATGCAGAATGTTGCAAAGAATAAGTTTTCCAGAAGGTCTTGTCAAAATTAGCAGATACGCATTTTCATGGTGCTCTAATCTTCGTGAAATTACTTTTCCACAAAGTTTGCTAGAAATCTGTGAATATGCATTCTCTAATTGTAAAAATCTTGAGCATTTATATTTTGCTGATGGTAATATTACTGAAAGACATAATAAATCATTTTATGAATGTGACAAATTAAAATTTCAAAGAAATTTTATTGAAAAAATGTATGGTGAATTAACTGAAGAAGAAAAAAGATTTGAGCCAAAATATTGTTTATCAGGAGAAGAATTCTATGAAAATATGCCTGTTATTATTTTGAAATGTGGGCATTTCTGTGAAAAAGAAGCTCTATTAGAATGGATAAAAATTGTAAATATATGTCCATTTTGCAGAGTTAATTTAGGTTTTTATTAGATTAGATGAAATAAATATTTTATTTTGGCTAATTCTATTTTTTTTATATTTTGATATATATGAAAATTTTAACCATATTTTGTTCAGGAAAAAATGGCGTCAAACAGGAGTATTTAGATGAAATAAAAACTTTAGTGAATTCATTTGATATAGAAAAAATAACAATTGCATATGGTGGTGGCAATGTCGGTCTTATGGGCACAGTAAGTGATACTTATAAATCAAAAGGTGGCAAATTAGTAACTAGTAATATAAAAAAATTCACAGTTGATGGTTATCCAGATGATTATATTTTTGATAATATAACGGAAAGACAGTCAAAATTAATCGAGTTAGGAGATATATTTTTGGCTTTGCCAGGAGGATTTGGAACTTTATATGAATTATTGGAGGTTATAACTAAAAATCAAATTGAGGAAATATGTAAGCCGGTTTATATATATAATTATAAAGGTATTTATGATAATTTAGTTCAACTTATTACTGATTTACAGCAGGAAGGCTTTGTTAAACATGAATTAGATTGGTATAAAGTTCGCTTTTTTACCGATCCCAAAGAACTTGTAGATGAATTAAATAAAAATTAGATTATCCTTTTTTTTCCCAATTCAACATTTTTTACTTTCATTTTTTTAGATGCTTCAGGAGCATAATGAAAGGTTTGACCGCAAAAACCATATTTTCTTGGAGGACAACCTTTCGGAAATGGTCTAGACCATAGCTCAAAATTATTAAAAGATGCATGAATACATGTAGTGTGTTCTATTAATGGGTAAATATATTTTTGTAAATATACTTGGTCAATTGTCCATTTTTCAAATTCAGGATTTTTATAATAATCGTAGAATTTTTGCACAATTTCTGGTTTTGCAATAATACCGTCACGAACACCCCATAACCCTGCCATTATTCTAAATTTATTTGCTGGATGATCTCTCATAAGATGTACCTTTTTATCAGTATTATTGAGCCAATCCATAACAGCCATATAATCTCTTTTGAGCAATCTAGAATCGGCATCTCTAAAAATAACTACATCGTTATTTGGTTTCATTCCAGCTAAAAAGCGGTGCATAGTATTTTTGCTATGGTTCGGTTCTTGAAATATTTCCATTTCAACCCAAGGAAATTTAGCAATTTCATTCATAATTTTTTGATTAGCAGTAGGTGTATAGCTGACGTGCATAATCCATCCTGGAAATACATTTGGCATTTGGATTGCATTTTCCAATAACCCAAGATTATATAAATCACTATTTCCCCAAATACAAAAACTGACTAATTTTCTTTTATATTTATTCATATTTATAATAATATTTTTTTTTTTTTAAAGCGAATCAAAATAATGTCTAAAAGTTCCTTGAATATTTATTCCATCGGATTCTATGTTTAGAATTTTTAATTCTTTATATATATATTCAAAAATAATTTTTTCATATTCTTTTTCAAAATCAATCATTTGATCTTTCAAATCATTTGATTGTTTTTTGAAATGACTGAGTAATTCCAGAGATTTATTGTAATCTTCTGACTCTTTTGATAGAAAAGACTGCACAATATTTTGATATGTTAGACATGCATCAACTTTATTCATTTTATTGGAAATTTCATGTCGAATATTTGATTTGTCTTTTATCAAATCATATTCTTTCTGGAAAACTCTTTTCATTTCTAAATCAAATATTCCGAGCAAAAATGCACATTGTTTGTGTAAAACAATATATTTTTTTTCTTCTTCAACGAAATACAAATATCCATCGCATGTAATGTCTGGAATATCTTTTTTTGATATTTCTTTTATATATTTCGCGCCTATGATTTTAGAGCATTCAAGCATAAAATAGGGTTGTTTTCTAAGAGCTTGGATTGCTTCATCTTGACCTGATAAATCAATTGGATACATCCATCTAATATGTGCCATTCTTTATTATTATTAGATTGACGTTTAATTTATTTCAATTTTTTTAGTTGTATATTATATAATGAATTTTCACATAGGAAAAATATATAATATCCCAAGTAATTTTTATTTTTATAAAGCAAATCAGCCACGGTTATGGGAGGAATATCGTATAAAATTTGAAATTCCTAAAAAAATATACTATTCATCTTGTATAGAATATTATAAAAATATGATAATATTTCCAGAAAATGATGAAATAACTGAATCAGATAGTGATGATGATTCATGGGTAGATATGAAAAAATATATATAATATATATATATATATGGATATATTAGAATTAATTAAAATTTTACGAGATAAATTTTCAAAATTGAAATTTTTTGTTAGAGTTTATCATATAGAAAATGAAATAATTATTTATAATGATATTGATATAGTTATAAAATATAATATGAATCTTTTTAATAATATTGATCGTATGGTAAAAATAATAATACGGGATGTTAGGAAAAAAATTGAAGATAAGTATAGTATTGCTAATGATAAAGTTTCAGTTATTATTCCTAATTTTAATAATGAGATTTTTTTAAAAAATGTTATTTCAAAAATATTGGAAAATACTTATAATAATATCGAAATTATTATTGTTGATGATAAATCGACCGATAAATCAATTGAGATTATAAATAGTTTTCAAAATGATAAAATAAAATTATATGAAAATAAGGAAAATTCTGGAACATACTATTCAAGAAATAAGGGAATATTGTTATCCAATGGAGGATATATATTAATTGTAGATGGTGATGATTATATTGATAATACTTATATTAATAATATGGTTAATGAATTAAAAAATTGTGCGAATAATATATGGGGATATGGTAAATCTTTTGAGAGAGTTTATTTGAATAATAATATGAATATTATTAAAAAAAAGAAATCATTATCTTACAATATTCTATTCAAAAGAAAATTATTTAATTATTTAGGCTTTTTTCAAAATTCAAGGTTTGGAGCAGATACTGAATATATATTTCGGGCACAGATATATAAATATCGAATCAAATATGATAATAAAAATAAAATAGAGTATCATGCAAACTCAATAAAGAATAAAAATTTAACACAAATTATTAATTGGGATAAACGTAAAGAATATATTAATCAAGCAAAAAAGAATGTATTTTTACGCAATTACATAGAAATGGCTTATTTGGACTAAATATTTATAAATATTTTCTTAATTACTTATAAATGACTACTGAAACTAAACCAAAATGGAAAACATTTTTACAAGATAATAAATGGACAACATATCTAGCTTATGAATTAAAAAAAAATCCCGATGATCCTGTAAATACTCTACTAAAATACGAAGCATTATTAACGCAATGTTCATATTTGAGTCGAATGGCGTATTGCCCGGCGGATATTTTTTGTAGGATGACTCAACATTTAGATGTTACACCAAATGCTTTTAATAATTACATTCGCGCAATTGAAAAAATTTATGATAGGCTGTTCAACTTTAAGTGTTCATTTGACAGCAGATATATTCACAAACACGCAGAATTTTCAAAATATTTTAATCCTGTTGGTAGTATAACTGGAGCAAATACTACAACTCAACAGATGCAATCGGCTGGTGCTGAATTTAATACTAATATAAAAAATACACCCCCAATTGGTTTTTTTATTCAAAATAAAGAACACATGAATATGTATCTATATGTTTATTCTCCGAAAGAAGGTAGCAAATTTAACACTCAAAAAACATTATTCATAGCATTTAAAGGATCAAGTAGTATAAATGATTTTATACATGATTTGAAAAGTGCTGCTAAAGAAGATTTATTTTTAAGTGAATTAAATGAAGGTTCAAATAAAAGTGGTGAATTTGAAATGATGGAAATGGAAATGAAAGGGGGTGAAAATGATCCTTTAATAAATCCAGGTGAAGAATATAATAAATTAGAAAAACCTGAACTATCTACTCCACAATTTCAAAAATTAAAACCATCTACTCTACAATCGAAAAAAAATACTCTGGAAAAATCAAAACCATCTATTCCACAATTGCAAAATAATAAAAAAAAAATTACACCAGGGAAAGGAGGATGGGGATTTATTCATGTATTAAAGCCATCAATACAAGAAATATGCAAAAAAATAGAAGAATTAAAATCACACAAATTTGAAAGAGTTATCATCACTGGGCATTCCTTAGGCGGAGCACTGGCATCTCTTTTTGGGTATTATCTTAAACAATATAATCGAAACCTAATTGACAAGCCAATTCACGTTGTTACATTTGGAGCTTGTTGTGTATTTGATGCCCCTGGGCGAAATGAATTTAATGCATTTTTAAATATCTCGGATCCTGTTTTCACATTAGACAGAGTTACAGCAAATTTTGATCCAATTATTATTTTACCGGTAGATTTGGACCATCCTGGATATACTTTACTTAGAACTGAAATCAAAGCTT
>Ga0194118_10007298_pt1 | contig 10701 bp, 15 predicted proteins | sample TA2MahsurfametaG_2_FD_148662 | JGI IMG/M metagenome (GOLD analysis project Ga0194118, IMG submission 148662) | Freshwater microbial communities from Lake Tanganyika, Tanzania - TA2015013 Mahale N5 surface | ecosystem: Environmental > Aquatic > Freshwater > Lake | place: Tanzania: Lake... | reverse complement strand
TCGGCGTTTGATTTTCTGTGCCTCACCTGATGTTCCTGACGTATGGCACCTGTTGATGCTGGGTTTTTACTTTTCATCTACTTATTGATTACGCCTGCGCTGTTGCTCTTGAGCGTTTGGTTTCCACGACAATACCACTTGACATCAAAGAGGGTGATGGCATTCGTTCGTATGCCAAAGATAGCGGCGGATGTCTTGGGTTTTATCTTTCTACTGAGTAACGTCGCTGGGGCGCTTGTCTTTATTCCGTATGGTCTTGAGGGATATTTCTGGCGACAAACAAAATGTCCTCATCTCTTTAGCAATACTGCTTGCGTAAAATGGGTGGATGAGAAGTGTAAAAAAGAACCTTATAAATGTCCGTCAGGCGCGTCACTAAAAAGCATAGCGAACGAGGAATGAAGTCACGGGTTACCGCGTATCCTTACCAGTATGCGAATACTCAAAGTTCATCTCCAAAACAAAGAAACAACTTTCCCTCCCAACCCAAAGACCTCATTCTCACAATCCACGCTTCTTCCATTTGATGCGTCCAGTCATCGTTCTTTGATTGGTTCTCCAAACCCCACATCGGTTGATAGTTTCGCCAGTTGAAGGCGACCTGCTGGACTTCCAGTTCGGTATCAATCTGGTTTTGACGGAAACTCATTACGGGGCGAACGTGGTCTAAGTGCCATCCTCTATAACCATAGTTTTCCATCGTCATCCCCTCAGTCAGTTGGTTGGCAATCCACTGGTGGAAATCTTCGTAGGAACAACCCAGCAACTCTTCTGTTTTGCCAAGTTTTCCCGCGCTTGCTCGTCCAGCAAAGAAGTTTGTAATACGAACGGACAGATTTAACCTTAACTTGAATACAGGGTCGTTTTGTAGAACCTGCTTTCTGTAGTCCCTCTCTTGTGTCCTGACGCGGTCTTGCTTTCTATACGTGCGCTTCCATTGCTTGCGCTCCTCCTCTTGATTAAGGACAATGGAGTTTTCTCTCCTACAAGCGAGGCAACTGCGATGGACTACCCCCCGTAGGTCTATGTGACCTCTCTCACAAGCAAGTCCAGTGAAGAAGTAATCAGCACTCAACCTTTGCGCTTCCTCCTGTGTCGGGGGCAAATCAAACCACTCATCTGGCACATTTCCACGATGGATTTCACGACCCTGCTCGTTGCGAGCGATTGTGTTTTGCTTGCGTATGGTGTCTCTGGTCTTCATATCAATCGTAAGTCTTAAAACGGACAGCATTCGCTTTTCAACACTTCGCGCTGTTCTTCCTAACGCCTGTGCCATCTGCGCCTTACTCTGCGTCAGGTAGTTCCGCCGTATGTATTCATCCTCTTCTTCTGTATAAAGGTTACGTGCCATAACAGACCTCTATAGCAAATGCGATAAACGTGACAAGGTGACAGGTCACTCCGTCACCTCGTCAGTCAAGGTAAAGTCATCCCCTTCGCGCATCATTTCACCACCTAAACCAATATCCTGACGCATACTCATCAGGTCGGCAGTAGCAAGACGAATAAGATACTTAGAGTAGTGCTTACGGAGATAAGGTTCCGTGACGCCCATATTTTGGCAAAGCGCCTCACGAGAGGTTCCGTTTTGGAGACGTGTAGTTGCGTAGAGGTGGCGGAGCGCGTAGGGGACTAACCGCTTACCCCACCTTTCATTTTCATTGGTGAAAGCAATCATCTTCATAAACTGCTTCCAGAAATCCTTAGTGGAAAACTGGCGCCCATCCAAATGACAGAAGAGAAAATCCTCCTTCTTCTTGTGTGATGATTTCTCCCAAACACGTCTGGCAAATATTCCGCCCATCGCATTTACCTCACGTGCGCCCGTCTTCGTTGAAGGATGGACTTGAACCAAAGCACAAAGCGACTTATGAGGAGCAACACCTTCACGTTTGTAAAACTGGATATCCTTACGCTTTACCTTAACAAGTTCGCCAGTTCTCATACCACTATTAGCGAGAAAGAAAAGCATCTGGTAGGCGACGAAAGCACTCCAATACATTTCAGGACTTCTGCCTTCAACGGATTTCAACCATTCACGCACCTTTCTGGCAAACGAGTTCCACTCCGCTGCTTCCCACGTGTCGCGAGAAACCTTATCATCAGTAATAAGGTTTTCATCTTGAAAAGGAAGTTTTGGACTAAAGGGAATGAAGGAATGTTCCATCGCCCACTTCCAGAACTCTCTAATCATTCCCATCTCGTTCTGGATGGTGACTGCTTTTGGTTTTCCGTTCCTAACTTGCTCTCTCCTCCACGCCTCCCATTCCAACCACTTACCAACAGGGATGGTTCTTATGTCTGTCCGTGCGCCTAAGAATGGAATGAGGTAGTTACGGAGTTTGCCCTCAATCAATCCATACCGCTCACTGGTGATGCTCTTACGTCCTGCTTCACCCTTACCTTCCCAGTGACCTCGCACACGGGACTTCTTATGCCTTAGGAACTTCGCAACAACTTCCTCCACAGGCAAACGGGTAAGCGTGACGCCCTGCTTCAACTGAACCCGTAACTCCACCACTGCCTCTTCTGCCCTTTCAAGCGCCTCCAGTCGCGATGAAACGCGGAGAGACACTCTTCTACCTCTGGTGCTGGGAACGGGAATGTGAAGGTAGTAGTTCCTCGCCTCAAGCGGTTTATCCAGTTCTACGTCCAGACGTTTGTAGATGGCAGCGGGGTTCGCGGTGCCTTCCACACGGAGATGCTTCACCTCCTCCCACAGCACAAGATGCTTGCTACCTGCGCCCCTTTTGCCTTTGTTCTTGCCGTGCTCCATTCGCCCAATCAGTTCAACTGACTAAAAGACGTTTTCTCTACGCCAAAGATTTCGTAGAACGATTTCTCCGTAGAGAAGGTGACGAGGTGACAAGGGGTAATCACGGGGTAGTCACCCAGCAAGAACCTGCGTCACGTCGTCACTGAAATCCTACGGGGTAATCACGGGGTAGTCACTGCTTGTGTCAGGGACTAGGTTTATTGCCCCTGAACTACTCCCACTCAGTTATCGCCCTCCAAATCCGTGAGTGAGGGAGGGGTTTCTCAGGGTTTTTCTCTCACGGGGTAGTCACGGGGTAGTGCTTTATCCCTGTGCGGCAAACGGATTTCAAGGTCATACGCAGATTTCACGGAGAGAAATCAGGCAAAAATCACTTTGCCTGCCTCAGCGCGTCCGCAAGGTTCTCCTTAGCGATTGCGAGTGCTTCCTCGCACGTCTCCCTGTCTTCAGGGTCAATCTCCCCCTGCTCCCCCCTAAGACGCGCCTCAAGGAAATCAATCTCATCCTCCCAGTGCTCCACGCCCATCTCAATGTCCGTTTGATTGAACTGGAAATCGTCATCGGTTGGCACGGCAGGGACACAGCAGAACTCAATGACCTATTGAAATAGACGCCCAAAGCAATGCCAATACCAAAACCGCACACTGGTTCTCTACGGGGAGAAGTCGTCCTTAGTGTGCCAGTTGAGGTTCTGTCACGTCGTCACCGCTTAGAGGCAAGTTCTCTGCGCTGAGAACTCGTAGTATTGTCCTATCTCAAACGGACGTTTCGTGAGAGGACATCAGTAATGACAAGAACATTTGTTCTCTACTGCCGCGTTTCAACCCACGAGCAAGGGAAGAGCGGACTGGGACTGGAGGCGCAGGAGAGGGATATCCAAATCTTTCTCTCCAACTACGCCGAGACGCCTTATGAGGTGCTGGAGCAGTTCGTGGAGGTTCATACGGGCAAAGACAACGAGCGCCCGCTACTGAATGCTGCTATCACGCTTGCGAAGAGAGAGAAGGCGGTGCTCGTGGTTTCCAAACTGGATAGGTTGTCCCGCCGTGTGTCTTTCATTGCCACACTGATGGAAGACAGGGACTTGGATTTCAAGGTGGCGCAGATGCCACACGCCGATAAGTTCCAACTCCACATCTATGCCTGCTTGGCAGAGCAGGAAAGAGATTTCATCTCCCAGAGAACAAAGGCAGCACTACAAGCAGCGAAGGAGCGAGGAACGCGTCTGGGCGCACCCACGCACCACCTTGAGGCGCTATCAAAGGCGAGAACGCTGAAGGCACAGGAAGAGGCAGCACAAGTGGCAGGTCTCATCGTTCCACTGAGAAGGTCGGGCGCTTCACTTAGAAACATCTGTGACGCACTTAATGCCAGTGGGGCAAGAACCTCAAGAGGCACCCACTACCACCCCTCGCTGGTGTCACGGATGTTACTGACATTAAAGGCAGCATAAGATGGAAAAACCAACCACCGAAGAGATAGTCGCCCACATAAGAGAGTGGAGTATCAATAGGATTAAGTATGGAATGGCGAGTAGTGAGGACGCGTTATCAATAATCGCAGAGTTTGAGGAATGGATAGAACCTGAGGAAGACCAACTGGAAATCCTTTCGCTTGAGGAAAGACACTAAAGTAAAGGTGACGAGGTGACAAAGTGCTGTGAAAATATGAGTATCTATTTGTAAAACCGAAGAAGAATACATTAGAACAAATAAAAAGGCAGGTTTTGCCTGCCTTGTATGCCGTTGGAGAGAGTATGAACGCTTAGTTCGCTACCTCCTGTAAGAGTGTCTCCTCCTCTTCCTTCATCGCAAAGTTAGGAGTAAAGAAGGACTTGGGAGACGAAAGACGCAGAGCACTAAAGGTTCTTACCCTGTCACCGATAACAAACTTCTCTCCAGTTGGTTTTGTGTGGTGCTCCAATCCAGCATCAACCCACGCCTGCCAGTTGTCCTGAGTAAGGCGGCATTGGCGTTGGGCGCCATTTGATGCCTTATTTGGATATATCTTGAAGGCGGCACCTACCTCCTTGAGGTGGCGATAGAGGCGCTCATCGTTCCACTCTTTAGGCAGTGTTGGGAAAGCACTTCTAACTTTGTTGTAGAAAGCAGGAACATAGACCTCCTCTCCACTATCAGCAATGGCATTCAGGAAATCAAGATAAAAATCAAGTAACTCCTCTGCGTTATCGCAGTTAAACCCAGCAATAAGTTGAGAACGCTTAAAGTTCTCACTTGTATCTTCACTGGCAGGAAAACCTTTTGAGAGATAAGTGCTGATACACTCCCAGACGAAACGATAATACTCGCTCCAATCTGTGTCGTTCCAACCGCCGCCTTCGTCAGCAATCATCTTGCCCCCGTGTATATCGCAGGGAGTGTGCCCGTATTGCTCGCGGGCATCCTTGTAGAAACTACTTACTTCAATCACAAACTGACGACGGAGTGTTGAGGCATCGTTGTTTCCAAGTGGATAGTTGGATGTGATAACCAACTTAGGCGCACGTTTTGCCTCAATAGAGAAAGGGTTTTGCCTCATCTCACGAACGTGGAAATCGCCTGTAGTGCGGGAGTAGAGACGTTGTATGTCAAACTTCTCGTCCGCATCGTCAAAGAAGACGATTTCAGTAGAAGGTTTAACACCAGCAAACGCAAAGGTGTCACTCTTTCCTTTACGGAACTCTTTACCATCAAGCGTCGTAACTCTCATCACGTGCTTTAGTGAGTTGATAAGGAGGGACTTTCCATTGCCACCATTAGCGGATTTGCGAGAAACATCAAAGTCCCTATCTACAATCTCAATCCAACGCCGTCTGTCCGCAAAATGATAACGATGGCAGAGATACCCAACGCCGATTTTTATGCGTTCAAGAACTTTGGGACAGACTTCCCCTTCTTCGTTCATCGCAAGATTAAAAACGAAGTCACGGAAATGAGTGTCACGTGGCGTATCACGCTGCTCCTTCTCCTTCTCCTTATACTCCTTAGTGAGAGCAGTAAGTTCTTTTTTATCATTTACATATTCACCTGTATGTGGATGAATACGATTGACAAGAAGGTTGTGAAGTGACGCAGTGACATCCTCAACAAAGAGATAGTCACGCTCAATCACAGCATCATTCCAAATGATAGTGTCGGTCGGCAGTTCATCATATGAACGAAGATTTGATACTCCGTCTTTAGTAATCTCCAACCATCCGTTCTTGAAAAAACGGAAAGCACTGGCAGGAGTGTCAGTCATTATGGTTTTGTCATCCAAATCCCTAATACTGCGAAGATTGTTACTATCAAATAGAGTTTTCTTAAACCCCAACGCAGTGCGAACAAAGGCAGGCGTTTTGGTGTCTCCACAAAGAGCGCCCCAGAAATCCAAAACTTTGTATGTGATGGACTTCAGGATATCTCCATTGATTTCCTCTACACGATTACCGCGAACAAAGACAGGCATAATACTTTCAAGTCCTTTAGCAGATTTGCCAAGCACAAGATTGCGAACACCCATTGCGGGGAAGAAATCGTTAATAAGAATATGAGGATTAACCTCAACAATCTCATTGCCTTGTTTGTCCTCAGTGTCATACCAGAACTGAAGGTTATCCTCAGCACTGGTAGAAGTGGCACTCTGTAGCACACGTCGCGCGAATGACTTTAGATAATCGTCATTCCACAATGTCTTAAATGAAGTAGTCATAGTTAAAAGTAACTTTGTTAATGTGTATTTGCGGCAGGTGTTCCTTCCACTCTCATAATATAAGACGTTTTCTCTACGTTGTAAAGTCGTCCAGTTGTAAGAAGTGTTTGGTTCTCTGCGGTTTCTCTACGCCTGTAGAGAGAGAGGTAGCAGCGCCCCCAAAGGGGCGCAGGTGACGGAGTGACGTCACTCCGTCACGAACCAAATCCAGTTCCTGTAGAAAAAGGAGCAGACGCGCCCTTGATGGTTTTAATCTGCTTGCTGGTGAGGAACATTCTCCACTCACCTCCGTCCTTAAGACGAGGCAGAATGGGTAGGCAGAAGGAAATATCAAACCCACACCTGCCTAAACCACAAAGCAACTGAAGTTTGGTAAGACGAGTTCCTTCAAGATGATATACATCATCATTTTCCTTAAGAACAATGACGACGTGGTTAGGAGGTGTTAAGCACGATTGAGGCATAGGTTTAGTCCTTTGCTTGATTACCTTCTAACTATAGGACGTTTTCTCTGCGCCTTACTCTCGTAGTATGCTCTTTGGAAGGCAACTTTCTCTCTACGCTTTCTCTGCGCCTGCCTCTATACTGCTTTTACGTGTTGGAGGAGTGACGGCGTGACGCAGACGCTTAAGGCATTTAGAGAGTTCGTAGCAGCAAATCCACACACAGGCACAACGGAGCAAGTTGTCACGTTGTCACTGGGACTGGCAGAGGCAGCAGAGCAACTGGATAAGACCACTTACATCAACTACAGACAAGCAACGGGCATAAACGAAAAGGTGCTGTCAAAGTTGAAGGTAATAGGAGAGACACTCCGCAAGATTGAGGAGAAGAAACGTAAGGACGTCATCAAACGCCTCCCCTCCTCCTACAGCACTATCCACAAACTCTGCGCCCTGAAACCTGAAGAACTGGTGACGGCGGCAAAGAGTGGGGTAGTGACACCATCCCTCTCTTCAAGGGACGCGGACACCTACGTCAAGCAGGTTCGCTACCCACGCCAGTTCCTACAAGGCGACAAGGGGCGCTGGGGAACGAAGGAGGAACACCTCTACAGCGTTCTGCGCCCTGAGGGAACAGATATGGGTGGGGAGACGCTTGTGGCATTTGAGAAGGCGCTACGACGCCTCTGCGGAGAGTTTGGACTTGGTGTCAGGAGGTCAGGGGAAACCAGCAATGACACCCTGAGGAAGCAGGAGCGCGCAGAGCGTGAGGTGTTTTGGCGAGGGGTCTTGGAAAAGGAACTGACGAACAAGTGGTTTGGTGAGACAGGGGACGAGGTAAGAAAGCAGTTCAACATCAGGACGAGGGATGAACTGGTAGAGACGCCACTGCGCTCCTTCACAGGTTTTCTCATCAAGGCATCAGGGGGACGTGATGCCTTTTGGGAACGGCACGGACAGGCATACGTCGCAAAAGTCCATCTGCTTCAGGAGAAGACAGAAGACAACGCACAGAGATACAACCTCAAGAGAAGGTTGGAAGAAGTGTTTGCGATGAGAGGAGCACTGGCGATATGGAGAAACATATTGGTAAAAGAGAACGGATTTATTTACTAAGTAGAGATTTAAGGCAAAAGTCCAATCATTTATCACTAAAATAAATGGTAATAAAAATAGGTTTTATCTTTCAATAAAGCGCACGTGACAAAGTGACAAATGATGTTATCAATGTGTTCTTAGATAGCAATCATACGATTGTTTCCAAATCGTAACAATCACGAACGTCAAAGGTATAACTTTGCTAAATAAAAATGTGATATTCGTATGAAACGGAAGCATTCATATCAAACACATTAAAACCTTGTTGGATTAAGCAAATGATAGAAATAATGTCACCCCGTCACTCCAATAGCAGAAGCATTCATATTGCTACCTCTAAAAGGAAAACGACTGAAGAATGGTTACAGGAACTGATTACTGAAAAGAAGTTTCACTTTAGATACTTTCTAACCTTATCATTCAGCAAGCAACAAACCTGCGTAATCAACCAATACCTTGAAAATAGACATATTAAAAACGTTTTACTTGACTTCTTCTATCCCAATAGGAAACCAGCAGATAGAATACGAATGTGGTTTTTTGTAGAACGTCATCTATCAGGAGGACTTCACCTACACATACTGCTTGAAGGAATAAATGGTCTTAAGTGGATGAGCGAGAACAATAGGAAGGTGACACTAAAGAAATCAACATTGTTTGCGTTAGTGGCAGGTGATATTGCTTTTGATAAGGTAATAGGTGAAACCCTCACAAATCACCTCCAGATGTATATCAGGAGATTAGGGAAAGGGAGGCAAGCAGTAGATATGAGAGGTATTGGAAACGTAGAGACAAGAATACAATACGTTAATAAATCATTATCAAGTATTGAGTTCTCAAACTGGGAACATATTGATTTCCAAAGCAGCGATTTATAGAGGTAATAGTAATGCCACAACATAGACATCTAACAGGAGATATCGCAGAAGTCCTGACACTAAGCGAATACTATATCAATCAAATGGAGGCAGCATTAGCAGGCACTGAGACATATGAAAGATTAGCATCATCCAGAAAGGAACTACAAGACGCGCGATGGAAATGTATAAACAAAGGATACTATGACGTAGAGAGTGGATGGCACAAGAGGAAGGATAAATGAAATATGTAAAGTTCAGTGGAAAGAGTTGGGTATTCTCAACAAAAGACTTTTCGCTATACCAGAGGATGATGGCAATCGCTGGCAGCAACTTAACCAATGAAAAGGTTCAAGCGTTATTTGAGATGCTAATAATCTACGCCTATGAAAACGATTTAGGCGACCTTAGAAACGCATTTTACCAATCGTATTTGAGGGAGAAATGAACGAAGAACAAACGTTTGATGACTACATAGTAATGGACGCAAAAAAGAAAGATAAGGGAGAGATGGGCGCTCAGCGTAAGGAGAAAGAACAAGTCCTTTTTAATAGAAGAATGGATGAGTTATTTGGGATTAAGCAACGTGTCACTCTGTCACTAAAGGAGCACAACTTATGACAGCACCAACAAAACAAATATCAGTAACATTTGGAAGAGATGAACTTCAACTTTTGGAACTTCTTGATGAAAAGAGAAAGGATGTTTATATGACACGCTCAGCGTGGATTAAAAACCAGATTAGGAAAGAGTATGCGGCAACAAGACATCAAAGGTTCCAACGTGTATAAGCAGAGGGAGAGGTATGAACGTAAGCGTAAAACTAAACAAGGACGAAGAAGTTATGATGAGCGCCCTACTTATCAAGATGCCAAAGTTTCGCAAGAAAAAGGAACTCGTATTGGTGGAAGCACTTCGCACCTATTACCAGAACCAAGAGCGAACGGGATATCGGGGATAAGCAGATATGAAACACCACCAGCGGCAATGGAAGAGGCAATGAGAACACAAGAAGAAGCAGCAGCAATGGCAATCTATGAAAGGACGCTAAGTCATCTTGTAAAGGCAACTGGAGATGGCAAACGTTACAGACAAGGCAATACGGCATTAAATCCAATCATCAAACCCAATGAGGTTTATGCCGTGAGATGCGCTGATAACAAAGATTACTTCCGTTCAGTGATGCTTAAGAGAAATGCGCTGACAGGTGGATACACCACATTGATATCCAATGCTATCTACGGAGAGATACCCATCTGGATTGGGGAAGTTTCCCAAGAGCAGGTATTTAAGAAAGCGCGGGATATGAACGCTACTCTAACCATCAAAGATTTCCAAGCATTTCCATACACAGGAGTTACCAATGAAAACGTTTAGGCAGTTCCGCGAGGAAGCGGCATTCCATATTGAAAACCTTATGCTTGAGGCGAAGGGGTTCGGGGAAATCGCCAGTAAGCGCAGGAAGAGAAAGAAGGACTATGTGAGTAAGAGAGGTGCCAAAATAAACTTACTCAAAAGAAGAACAGGTGGCGCAAACGAACTCTGGAAAGGACTTGAATAAATAGGTATGTCGTTATGATATGATGACTACCATTCATCAAATACTTTTTTACCATCTCTCTGTTATTATTCTTCTAACCTGTAATACAAACCACTTCCCCAGAGGTGGTTTTTTTGTGTAGAGTTGAGTGGCGCCAGAACCTCCCTTCGGCGTTTGATTTTCTGTGCCTCACCTGATGTTCCTGACGTATGGCACCTGTTGATGCTGGGTTTTTACTTTTCATCTACTTATTGATTACGCCTGCGCTGTTGCTCTTGAGCGTTTGGTTTCCAC
>Ga0194118_10007295_pt1 | contig 10702 bp, 10 predicted proteins | sample TA2MahsurfametaG_2_FD_148662 | JGI IMG/M metagenome (GOLD analysis project Ga0194118, IMG submission 148662) | Freshwater microbial communities from Lake Tanganyika, Tanzania - TA2015013 Mahale N5 surface | ecosystem: Environmental > Aquatic > Freshwater > Lake | place: Tanzania: Lake... | reverse complement strand
CGGTGCCGACGTTCGGATCGCGCACCCCGACACCAAGATGTCGATGCGCGAGGTGCACTGGGGGTTGATCCCCGACATGACGGGCACGCTCATGCTCAGTCGTTTGGTGCGCGACGACGTGATGAAAGAACTCATCTTCACCGGCCGCGTGTTGCCCGCCAGCGAAGGTGCCGCAGTGGGCTTGGTGACCAAACTGTCGAACACCCCGGTGGATGACGCCATGGCGATGGCCCGCGAAATCGCCGGCCGCAGCCCCGACGCCGTGCGCGGCGCCAAGAAACTCATCAACCGCTTGTCGAACGCCGGTGCCGCCGACCACTTCGCCGCCGAACGCGAAATCATCTTCAAGTTGATCGGCTCAGCGAACCAGGTGGAAGCAATTACTGCGAACTTTGAGAATCGCGCGCCGAAGTTTTCCGACGTTGTGAAATGATTGCCACTCGAGTGAGTTGGCGGAAGGGCGCGGGTCAAAGAGCACTACGTTCACATCGTAGAAGTCGTCCGGCTTCTGGTACTAAATCGCTCTAAGTGCGTCTTGCGTCGTGTTTTCGTTGCCTTTCGTGGATTTGCTCTCAGGATACTTCGAACATGAATGAAGTAGTTTTGTCCTCAACGTAGTGCACTTCGCACTGTCGTGCGGCGAGTGTTACGGATTGCGTCGGTCGCGGATTGTCCCGTCAGGAGTAGTTGCGCCCGTCAGGTTCGCACGCCACAGGTCCGCACCCGTCAGGTTCGCACCCGTCAGGTTCGCACCCGATAGGTCCGCGCCCCCTAGGTTCGCACCCTCCAAGTCCGCACCCGTCAGGTTCGCGCACGATAGGTCCATACCCGACAGGTCCGCACCCGCTAGCTGCGCGCCCTCCAAGTACGCGCCTGGCTCAATCTTGTAGTTGTTCACCTCCATATCCCGACGATAACCCCGGAAGTTCTAGCCACTACCCATCTTTTGAATTATTCGACAAAAAGGCTGTTTCCTCGCTTGCCGAATGGCTGATAGTTCGGGTCAGAGGCGGCTTTCTCGTTTAAGTCGAATAGCGCATCGAGCAGTCGCTCCGGCTGGTCGAGTAGGTCAGCATCAAGGTCGTAGGCGTCTATGACGGCCAAGTCGAGTTCTTCGTGTGCGGCTTTCAGCTCGCGGAAGCCGCCATCATCCATCGTGTTGTACACCTTGGTGAGACCCTTACCAATTTCATCGCACGCAAGGCGTCGAAGCTTGACAATCGAACGAGATGCCTCTGAAATACGCTCTCGTTGTGTGGCAGTTGGATTTGGGAAAGGGAATGTCATAAAGACACTTGAAGGGTTGTATCGCAAGTCGCCTTTGAGGGTCGACGCATTCGCCCAAGCCCAGTGGACGTGAAGAGCTGAAGTGCACACTCCAAAAAAGTAGTCATCATCGAATGTAAAAACATTGCACGCATCGGACGGACGCCAATGTGGTGCTGCCCATACGAGTATCAGGCGCTTGCCAACTCTCCCAGCTATGGCAAAGCGGCTCAGAGACTCCGTTTCCTTTCTTAAACCCTTCCTAGTCATCCAAAACTGCCACCAGCGTTCCATCAACTCAGGTTTGTCTCTACGTTCAGGAAGGACTCGTTCTCGAAGAATTGCAAGCGCAAGAGGAAAGTTATGTTCAGCAGCATCTAGTGGTAGGTCAGCAAGGTCAATGACCCATCGAGTGGGTGATTGGTCTACGGTCCTTACAGTGTCATCACCGTTAATGAACGGCGCGACGACGGACCTGTACGTCTCACCGCCACGTGCTAGAAGACCTTCGGCTTCCTCTGGTGAGATAACAAACCCCATACCGCGCGTGAGGAATCCCTGGAAACAGATGCGTTCGTTTGCGGCAAGAGTTCGAGGCTCTTTATGAGTAGTCCCTGATTTGAGTGAGGGCGTGATGCCAGCAACTTTCTTCTCATCGAGAATGAATTCAGTGGGTGACGGTGGAGTCTTGGTCCAGCAAATGATGCTCACGAATACTTTCGCTTCGCCTGACCAGGGTTTCATGGAGATTGCATCTGTGATGACGCCGCCAGCCTGAACGATGGGAACGAGCGAGGCATCGCGATTTTTGGTTTGAGCGATGGTTTTCGTTGCAACCAGCCCTGCTCGACAGCCGGGTTTTAGGTACTGGTGTGCTCTCAGGAAAAAATAGACGCAGTGGTCCTTGATGCCGACATTGAATTCCTGCTCCAGCCAATCGAGGTACTCGTCACCCTTGACGCCACGAAGTTTTCTGTCTCCGTGAAATGGTGGGTTTCCGATAATGACATCTGTCGCTGGCCACGCAAGTTTCAATGAGTCACCACAAGTCAAGTTCTTGAGCGCGGGGAGGGGGAGCACCGGTTCCGCGAGTCCATGGCGTCGCGATTCGAGGGCATGCATCATCCAAAGAGTCACTTTTGCGATATCAACAGCAAACTCCTCAATCTCGATTCCCATGATGTTGTCGATGGGGTAGTACTGCATGCTGAGCGGCGCCTGCCGCCCCTCGTTCTTTGCGTGTTCAGCAATCTGGTCATGAATTCGCATTTCCAATTGCCGAATCTCGCGATATGCAATGGCAAGAAAATTAGAGCAACCCATCGCAGGGTCGAGGACTCGAAATTTGCAAAGTTCGTCGAGCAGTTGCGTTGCTTCCCGATAGGACCTGGTGGCTTCGATTCGTGCCACCCAGGGTCGTACGATGACGGGATTGACGATGGTCATGATGTCTTCCTCGCTGGTGTAGTGCGCCCCAAGTTCCCAGCGGCGGTCGTGACCAAGGCAACCCTCGAGTAGTGCGCCGAAGACCGTGGGGTTGACGTGGCGCCAGTCGAACTTGCTTGCGTCGAGCAGGTGCTTGAGTTCGCTTGATTCAAGATGAACTTCGGTGGCGACGCTGAATAGTTCCCCATTTACATATGGAACTGGCTGAGCGGCGCCACGATTTCTTCGGTCCTGCTCTTGGATGTTTAAGCGGCGGTAAAAATGTGCAAGTTCCACCGCAGTGCTTCGTGTCGGGTCAGCCCGCAGGGCGGTCGCAAGGGTCTCAAGCGGTTTTCCTTCGATGATGCCGATATCTTCGGCGAAAATTGCCCACACGGTCTGGATAATGAAACGCCGCAGTTCGGCGGCTTCGGCTGCACGACGTTCTAGAAGCGAGAAGTAAAGAGTCACCATGTGCTGTGCGGCCTGCTCGGTTACGGCGGCACCTGGGCCCCCGAATATCGGTTTGCGACCTGCCAGAAAGAGAAGTGACTCGACTCGGTCGGGTAAGTCGGCCAGGGAGAACACATCGACTGGATTGCGTGGATGCTGGCCCGGCTGCCAGACCTCGAATTGTTGGATGGAACAGAGTACGAGGTGCGGCGGTGCCTTGATTCCAGCCTCTAGGTTGTCGCTATTGCTCCAGTAGTCGAGTGCCTGCGTACGGTGTTGGTCGAGGCGTCTTGATTGACTCGGTGCCTTCATCTCGATGATGGTGACGTCCTGCCAATACAAATCCATGAAGCCTGAGCCCTCGTCCCTCACCCCGAACTCCTCGAAGCGTGCCCCTGCCGCCATCGCGTCAGGCTCTCCCGTATAGGCGCTGACGAGTTGGTTCAGGAATGTTTGTGACGCGGCCCGCTCCGTGCCGCTGTAGTCGGCCCAGCGCCTTTTGAGTTCTGTTAAGGCCAGCCTGATGTCCTCTATCGACCGGCTCACGACAGTCGACCCATCGGCGGATGGTCGTTTCGAGATTGGGCACCGTTGTGGAGGCGGTGAGAACCGGTGTTCTCACAATGGTGGTCGGCCTGGTTCGCCATGCCTAAATCGTTGCAGATTTTGCGAAACCACACAGCCCTGGGCAACTGGATGCCAAATCGCGCTCCGAAATGGACGCTGCACTTACGTGGGGCGGATTCGAGGTGATGCGGCCCAAAACAACAGAAATTACTTACTTACATGGGGAACCGAATTTATTTTGGCGAAAACCTCATAATTGAACTACGTACACCCCTCCTGTAGATTCGGGATTGCATCAAGAGACACCTCAATAGAGGTGTCGGCAACCGAGCAACCAAGCCACGGTGCCTCCCGAAAGGGGGATGCGGCGCTGCGAGCGCAAAACCAATGGTGCTCGTCGCGTCTCCAACAACACCAAGGAGACATCATGACCAGTAAGAATCCGAAGAAAAAGTTCTTTAAACCAAAGAAACCAGTAAACAAGATGACCGAAGAGGAGCTTGAAGAATTTGCGAAGTTCGTTTTCGACAACCTGATGGGCGACATTGAAGATGAGGACGAGCGCGATAACACGTCTCGCTAATCAAATCTTTGTGCACATGAACGACGAGCGGTGTCTTACTGTCACTGCGCAGCCCTCAGAGATGTTGAACCAATAACTGCGAGGTGCATCTTGCGAATGATGACGCGATATATCTAAACGCCGCGTTCCTCCAAGGCAGCGATGAATTTCGGAGGGAGATAGCTACAGGCACCAGCCCCACCCGACTCCAACTCCATCCTTGCCCAATACCTCGGTCGTTCCTTCGCCGCTTTGTAGCAGAGTTGGCTTTCAGCATCGTCAAGATAACCAAACTTCCGGATTTCCTCTTCGGTCATTCCCCCGACCAGCATGATGGCGATGTGCTTGCACATCTCATAATCATTCGGTTCGGTGTAAACCTTTTTGCGCTTTGCCATCATTCCAAGTATGTCATCGGGGTGTCACACGATTGTTCTCAGACCTCTCTGCTGGATGGTCGTCGACCCTTTTGCTTTAGATTCTGAACTCTTGATGGGTGCTGCGAGGAAATGAGATAACTTAGGTCGATATGGCTCGAAACAACAAGATATCCCATTACATCTATCCACTAAATCCGAAGAGCGGCTTCGTTTTGATTTTCGGGAACAAGGAACGTCCAACCAGCATGGAAGGCTTTTTCGAGAGTATGAAGTACGACCCCATATCCAAATGGGGTGTGGTAGCGAATGCATCAAAACTGAGGGTGGGGGACCTGATTTGGGTTCATTTCGCACTGCCCGTGAGTGCACTCGGGGCGGTCGGGACCGTGGTCAGAGAGCCTGAGTGGGAGTCTGATTGGGATAGATACGCGGTTTGGATTCGATGGGATAAGAAACTCACAGAGAAGCTCCGGCAGGCTCCGATACCCCGCCAAAAGTATCGACAGGTCCCTTTCGGTGCTGTCTTGGCTGCCAATCAACGGACGTCGGCTCTGTTGGATAGGTGGCTTGATGGCAAACGCGACAAAGTCGCGAAACGTCGTGAACATCAGGTCCGATTTCGTATGTCAGAGGTCGAACAGCGGCTTGGACAGCAAGAGTTTCGCTCTATCCTGCTCTCGGCATATCGGAATCGGTGCGCGATATCAGGTTGCAACGTGACGGAGGTGCTGCAGGCCGCCCACATCAAACCCGTCAAGTCATCTGGAAGCCACTCGGTGTCAAATGGTCTCCTTCTTCGGGCGGACCTGCACAATCTTTTCGACCGAGGATTAATCACGGTCAGCGACAAGCTCATCGTGAACGTCAATCGTGAGGTTCGCAAAGACCCCAATTACCGAAAATTCCACGGTAAGCGGCTTCGAGTTCTACCACGTACCCAAAGTCAATATCCGAATAAGAAACTCCTAGAACAACATCGCGACTTCCGTGCCGAATCACACTGACGAGATTTCCGACAGAACCATAGCTTCGTCCGCCTTCCATCGATTTTGACGAATTCTTTTGCCCTACCCAACGACGTACACGAGCTCTCTGTTGTTATCAGAGACGAAATCGGAACGTTTGGACCTACGAACGGCTAACGATAATCACGCCCGTCACCACGAGTAGAAGCACAATCCCGGTAATGACAAGCACCGTTGCGACGTTGCGATACTTATTCGAGTACTCGTCTCGCACTATTTACAAAGATTATCCGCTTGTGTCAGGGTCGAAAGTAACTTTCGGGGTCCTGTCTGGTCCCCAGTTCAGTAGTCAGGACGTAGACAACTTCCCGAGTGTCGACAACCTCCACGCGAACCCGTCGGACAGTGTCTGTCCAAGGGTTTGTGTCCTCAACGCGTTCCAAGACGAATACGCCCATTCCGTCCAAATCGGCGTATTCACTTGATTCCGAGACATCGAGAACAAACTCGTCTCCAATGTTCAGCCATCGAGCAGGGTTCAGACATACTCTGCGACGCCACGGGTGCGACTTACTCGGTTTGTTGGAGCCCAAGGTGACCTCCTCGCTGACGTTCCGACGATACAGACAGAGACCAAACCCGTAGACATGGCGAACAGCAGGAGACGCCGCCGTAGAGGAGAGCAGAGAAATGGCCATTTTGGGACTCTGGAAATCATCGGGCTTCTCTGGGGAACGTACACCCAGCGTCTAATATTTTCGTATCGATGGCACTTAGAGCTCTACCCGTTGAATTGACCCGGCTGCAACCCGAGGCGCCTCATGTTCTTGGTGACCGGGAGCCCCAGTCGGCGGGGATGAATTTGGAGGACCTTGCCGTCGTCACGCATTACCTACAGAGCGTCGGAACTCCCCAGCAACGTCACTACACGAGTCTCGCTCGAAAGCACGGTCTGCTGGAACTCTCCAAGTGGCTGCAGGAGAGCAAGACGTCGTGGGATGTTCCTTTCAAACCCGCGCAGGATGCGAGGTTCACGTTCGTCGACCTCTTTGCCGGCATTGGCGGGATGCGACTGGCGTTTGAACGGGCTGGGGGGAGATGCGTTTTCAGCTCTGAGTGGGATGCCGCTGCCCGCAGCACCTACTTCGCAAACTTCGGAGAAGTGCCTTTCGGCGACATCACCGCAATTGCCAACGAAAGTCGAACCTCGGAGGAGATACCGCGTCACGACGTACTCGTCGGTGGGTTCCCCTGCCAGGCATTCTCCATCGCCGGTTTCAAGGGAGGGTTCAACGACACACGAGGGACGTTGTTTTTCAATCTCGCGCGAATCATCGAAGACCACCGACCGAAGGCCTTCCTGCTGGAGAACGTCAAGGGGCTCGCGGGACACGACCGCGGGCGGACCCTCAACATCATCATGCGTACTCTCACGGAGGACCTCGGCTATCACGTCACCACGAAAATCGTCAATGCCAAGGACTTCGGGGTGCCGCAGAACAGGGAACGCATCTTCATCGTCGGATTCAAGAGCGAGCATGCCGCGGAGCGATTCCGATTTCCTGATGCGAGTGGACGTAAAACCACCATTTCCGACATCAAAGAACGTGACGTTGTCGAGACCCGCTACTACCTCTCCGACCGCTATCTGCAAACACTCATCCGCCACCGTGACCGGCATGCCGCGAAAGGCAACGGATTCGGGTTCGAAATCAAATCTGATGGTGATATCGCGAACGCAATCGTCGTCGGTGGCATGGGCAAGGAACGCAATCTCGTCGTCGACAAGCGCTTGCGAGATTTCACGCCGACCACCAACATCAAAGGAAGCGTTAACCGGCAAGGCATTCGCAAAATGACGCCACGGGAGTGGGCGAGACTGCAAGGCTTCCCCGACTCATTCGTCATCCCCGTCACCGATGCACAGGCATACAAGCAATTCGGTAACTCGGTTGCGGTTCCCGCAATAACCGCCACCGCCGAGGGCATCAAGCTGGCATTGACCTGAAGTGTCTGAACGGGGCTAGCGTCCCGTTCTGATGCCCTCTGTCCTTGAATCGCCTGGTTCGCCGAACTACAACCGCGGTGAGTGGGCAGAACTTTATGTTCTGGTGAAGATTCTTTGTGAACAGTCGGTGACCGTACGTGTCCATGGTGGCATTGGGGCGGGTAACTCGCTCGATGTGCAGCGCGTTGGACGCGGCTCGGGGGACGACGCTGAAGAGTTCCTGGTCGACGGAGACCACATCACTTGTGTGCATGTTGGAAAACGAATACCGCGGGATGAGGTCTGCCGCCATGTCAAGCCGCTGTTCCGTGCAATCAAAGCTGGCAAGGGGAGTTTCCCGTTAACTATTGGAGACAATCTGCTTTTGCTACTTGGCATCAAGCAACTAAAAAAGGGTGGACGCGAGAAGTCGGACATTCACCTGGATGTACGTGACCCATTGACTGGGGCCACCGGGTGGCAGGGATACACCGTCAAGGCGCTGGTCGGGTCAAAGCCCTCGCTGTTCAATGCATCGGAGGCCACAAATTTTGAGTACCGAGTCACACCGCAAGTCCCAGACCACTTGGTGACTCATTACAACGCGGTTAATTCAAAGGGGAAATTGCTACACGGCCCTCGCGAAATAGTTTCGGAACTCATGGCAAGAAGTCACTCATTCACCCTCGTCAAAATCGACAAGAGGTTCAGAGAGAACCTCGAGCTGCTTGACGGAGACATGCCGAAATTTCTTGATGAACTGATGCTCGCGTACTACGGCTACCGCGCAGGCAAAGCGACTGCGGTTACAAAACTTCTTAAGTCTCTCGAAGAATCGAATCCGCTCGGGCTCAACAATCCGAAAGTTCGCTACCAGCACAAAATCAAAGACTTCCTGGAGGCTTCCGCATACGGCATGGTTCCCACGGAGCCATACAACGGACAGCGCACCTCCGCAGGGGGTTTGCTCATCGTTGAGAGGAGCGGCGACCTGACTTGCTTCAGGCTCGACGACAAAGACCGTAGTCGTGACTACCTCGTCGAACATACCTTCCTCGATACTGCAACTCGCTCCAGACACAGATTTGGAGTCTTGGAAAATCACGATGGCGAGACTCGCCTGAGACTCAATCTTCAGGTTCGATACAAGTGACGCCACCCTCTCGTCCGAAAACGAGTCCTGACGTCTCGGCGCGGATGAAGCATGTACGAACCTCGCGCACGAGCGCGGAGCGCGAAGTTGAAAAAGTGTTGCGACGAATCGGTCTTCGTTACAAACGAAACCCGAAATTACTCGCGGGAACGCCCGACTTCCTCATCCAAGACAAGAAATTGGCAGTGTTCGTTGATGGCTGCTTCTGGCACGGCTGCCCTCGCTGTTTCTCAGGAACACGACGGAACAGAAAGTGGTGGAACGACAAAATCAAGTCGAATCAACGTCGAGATAGGCGTATGGATGCACGACTGCGACGACAGGGTTTTCAAATCATGCACATTTGGGAACACGACTCACACATCCGAGTCGAAAAACGACTCCGAAATGTCATGCTTCGCTGAATCGCTATCGGTAATTCTGTTCTACGGGCTGAAGCGACAAATGGATGGGCTGAGTCTGTCGATATCGAGATTTGCAAGCTCTACTTTTTGGCGGAAGGTTTTCGCGTCTTCAAATCGGGTGGTCGACCATCAAGCCATGGTTGGAATTCGGCTGGAAGGAGGGCTTGTATCGCGCTCTCCGTCATGTTCTGGAGGTCGTAGTTAACCGCCAATTGTGAATACACCGACCCGAATCGGCGTAACCCGCCCGCAATATCGTCGCGTACTGCTTGTGGATGGACTACCCCAGTTGTGGTGTTCCGGTAGCACTTGTTGAGCAATTTGAGCGCGTGAACGTTCGTGACGATGTCTCTGCGTGATGCGAGCTGCTCGAAGACGGGCGAATCTTTGGTAACGGGGTCGCATAGAGCAATCTCAACCAAGTCAGGATTTTCCAAGGCTGCCGTATACAACATCCAGGGGCCATACAGCAGGTGCCGATAGTCGCGTCGCGCACTGGTTGAGAGAATGTAACGCTCTTTCGCCCCAACGAAGAAATTTCCCTTCGAGTCCAGGAGAAGGTGTTCAAGCCATGCAGCGGCGAACCAGGTCCAAAGTCCACGATGACCAACGGGATTGACTCCCGCAGCCCTGAGTTCCGACGACGCAACGTCGAGTTTCTTGTAAAAAAACCGCCCACAGTCGGCTCGGTTGCTGAATTCGTGCACTGGAAGCGAGCGCCGATTCTCGAGCGGGACAGTAAGAGCGGAGTCCTCCAAGAGTGTGCTTATCGAATGCCGCTCGTCTCGGTCTGCCATTCGGGAAAGGTGTTGTTCAAATTCGTCGATTCCCTCCTGGCTGAAATATCGCATTCGGAGAGTGGTCATTGCTGGTTCCTGTCTAGTGAGATGATAAATTTCTCGAATAGGTCGTGGTGTTTGGCAAATGCCTTCGCTGCCCTCGTGGCGAAATCCTGTCGCGAGTCTTCGTCCTCCACATTGACTTTCGACAGGTCGACGCCTGGAAATGTTAATGCCTTTTCCCATCGGCGAACTTTGGCATCCGCTTCACCTGAACTCGTGCTTGAGGCGACCCACAGCGCAATTTGATAGACGACTGACGGCATGACCGTCGCGCGAAACTCGATGTCGCGTGCAATCTGTTGGTAGTCGGGAAGTCGTTGATTCATTTGCAGCACGGGACCAGTTTCCTCGTCTATTTCGAGCCACCAAACCCGGTTGTCCAGGTCTACGGGGTCGATGGGAAGTATCGATGGTGGTCTTCCCCCGATTTCAACCGGGATGTTGTCCGCATCACCAAGTATCTTCCCAGACGAGCCTGGGGCAACGACTTTGATTCGAAAAGTCGCGTTTGGCAGGTCGTTTGAAGCGAAATCATGTCGTTTGGCCAAATCGAGACGGTCCAATCGACCAACGTCGAACCGCTGATATCCGTATTTCCCGGTCCATGACTCCACGAATAGTTGAGCATCGTAAGGAAACTCGTATTCAGATACGTCGAACCGGTCGAGGATGAAGTAACCCTCGTTGCCTGCGGTTGT
>Ga0194118_10007294_pt1 | contig 10702 bp, 8 predicted proteins | sample TA2MahsurfametaG_2_FD_148662 | JGI IMG/M metagenome (GOLD analysis project Ga0194118, IMG submission 148662) | Freshwater microbial communities from Lake Tanganyika, Tanzania - TA2015013 Mahale N5 surface | ecosystem: Environmental > Aquatic > Freshwater > Lake | place: Tanzania: Lake Tanganyika... | reverse complement strand
CCGACGAGCGCAACGATTCCATCTGGTGGCGTGATCGCACTCGGCTCTCCCGCGCCGAGCGCGTCGGGTCGCGCGGCGCGCAACTCCGCCACGAGCGCGCGCGATTCTGGTCGATTCGGACCGTAGGTTGGCGTGATCGAGATCGCGGTGAGATCGTCCTTTGTCGTGAGCGAAAGGATCTGCACGGCGAATCGATCAGGAGGCGCGCCCGCAGGCGACGCATAGAGGAGTTGGTACTGCGCAAGGTTGAGTCGCGGATCAATGGAGACGAACGAGTCCACTCGCGCGATCCGCGGATCCGCCTGCATCTTCTGCACCCAGTTGTAGAGGAGAGTGATGTTCTCTGGGCTCGTGGCGGGACCTTCGGTGCGAACGGCGATGCTCATCGGCCCAAACGAACCTTCGCCAAACGCGTCCGTGAGCGCGTCGAGTGCCTGCCGGCTCGGCACGCGTTCAGGGAGGACGCTTCCATCTGGCGCATTGAAGCGCACGCCGAGCCACGGGGTGCCGAGTGCGACGAGCAGCGCGAAAGTGGGGAGCGCCACGGCGAGCGGTCGGCGCATCACGGCACGTGCGAGGCGAGCCCACGGCCCACGCTCGTTCACCCGACCGCTCCCGAGCCTACGGATGGCGAGCCGATTCACGCGTGAACCGAGCAGGCTCAGGAGGGCGGGCATCAGCGTGATGCTCGCCGCCACGGCAACGGAGACGGTCACGGCACCCGCCACGCCAATGCTGCGCAGGATCGCGAAGTCGAAGAGGGCGAGTCCGGCGAGGCCGAGCATGACGGTGACTCCGGAGAAGAAGACGGCGCGTCCGGCGGTGGCCACCGTTCGTTGCACCGCAATGCCAACCGCCGCACCGCGACCGAGCTCTTCGCGGAAGCGCGAGACGAGCAACAGCGCGTAGTCCACGCCAAGGCCGAGTCCGAGCAGCGTGGTGAGGTTCAAGACGAAGATGCTCATGCGTGTCGCCTGCGCAATGCCGAAGATTGCGGCGAGCCCAACGATCACCGTTGCACCGCCAACCGCGAGTGGCAGACCTGCGGCGACCGCGGATCCAAACACCAACAGCAAGACGAGACCAGCGAGAGGAAGGCTGATCAGCTCGCTCCGCTGGAGATCCGTCTCTGAAACCTTCTGAATGTCTGCATAGAACGAAGGACCGCCAGCGATCGCAACGTTGATCCCCGGAACCGACTTGATTGCCGCCTGGATCCCCTCGAGTGCCGCGGGCGAATCATCAGGCTTCAAGTCGAGCAGGATCACGTCGTAGACGATCTTCTTCTCGATGTTCACCTGCGAAGGTGCAATCAGGTGCGAGCGCGAGCCGACCACATGCGGTGCCGTGAGCACATCGGCGACCGCTTCTCCCGCCGCAACTTCGAACTGTGGCGTGCCGGGGGTCAGCGTCTCGGAACTGATCGCAAGCACGAGTGCCGAAGGTGGCGCGCCGAGCTCGTCTTCGAGGAGTGCACGCGCTCGCGCGCTCTCGAGCGTTGGGAGATCGAAGCCGCCCGCCTGCAGCGCACCAGGTGCCTGCGGTGCAAACGGGAGCGCACATGCAATCAGCAACAACCACGCGCCAATGACCCAGGTGCGGCGCGCATGCACCCACGCGCCGAGTCGCTCGAACGGAGGTAGCGACGTATCAGTCGCCATCTTGCGTGAACGAGTGCGTGTCTTCGCGCGCACCACCTTCAGCGCCCCACCGCAAGTCGCGAGGCGAGCCAGTCGGGGAGCCCAGCCGCGTCGATCGCCTCTTGCGCACTTGGGATGTCGTACTCCACGCGACGCCATGTCACGCGGCCGAGTCCGGCGCTCTGCTCATCGCGCTCCCAGAGCAGCCATGCGGCGCGCGGATCTCTGTCGCGTGGCTGGCCAACCGACCCGGCATTCACCAGTGATGCACCGTGCAGCGCGATCGGTGCATCACCAACCGCAGTCAGGTGCGCAACGTCGCGGCGCAACTCCCAGAGTGCTGGGATGTGCGTATGGCCGTGGAAGAGGAGTGGCGTGCTGAGTCCGCGCAGATTCTCTTCTGCGGTGGCGGCGTCCATCACGTACTCCATGATCGGATCGCGCAGCGACGCGTGCACCAACGTTGCGGATCCCATCTCCAACACACGCGGCAGTGCGCGCAGCCATTCGCGACTCTGCGCGTTCAACACTTCGCGCGTCCACAGTGCGGCAGTGCGCGCACCTTCATTGAAGGACTCGACGATGTCATCGCCGAGTGCGGCGAGGTCGTGATTCCCCATCACGCCGGTTGCGCCAACGCGTTGCAACTCTGCAACCACTTCATTCGGCGATGCACCGTAGCCGACCACGTCCCCGCAGTGCCAGATCGGCGCATGCGGCGCAACCTTCGCAACATCGTCCAACACGGCGTGCAGCGCCTGGATGTTGGCGTGCACGTCGGAGAGGATGACGACACTCATCTAACTGCCAGCTACCAGCGCTCGCGAATGCGCGTCAACAGCCCAAGTCGCCATGCGCCGAGGAGGACGAGCGCTGGTAGGACGATCGCCAAGAGGATCGTCTCGAATGGCGCGAGGTAGGTCTGCACCTCTTCCCATCGCGCGCCGAGCGCGGCCCCGCCCCAGATGAGCGCGGCGTTCCAGATCAGCGCGCCAACGCTGCTGTAGAGCAGGAACGGCACCAGCGGCATGCGCGCGATCCCCGCAGGGAAGGAGATCGCCGTGCGGAGGAGCGGGACGAAGCGGCTCCAGAAGACCACCTTTCCGCCGTGGCGGGCGAAGAAGCGATCGGCACGATCGAGATCATCCGAAGAGATGCGCACGTAGCGGCCGTATCGGACGAGCAGGCGTCGACCGCCGTATGCGCCGATCGCGTATGCGCCCAAAGTGCCAACCGTGGAGCCGAGCGTGGCGAAGAGGATCGTGGGGATCAACTCCCAGCGACCGCCCGTGAGCGGCTCAATCGCCGTTGGGTCCGCCACCAGAAATCCGGCAAACGGGAGGATGAACTCCGAAGGGACGGGGAAACTCGACGCATCTACCGCCATCGCCACGGCGAGGCCGAGATACCCGACCGCCTCATAGAGTGAGGTGATCAGCGGGATCAGGATCTCGTCGAGCCATGCGAGCATGCCTCTAGCGTGCCAGAGATCGCCCCCCCGCGAGCGGTTCGCTATGATTCGCGCATGACACTCTTCACGCTTCCGTTCACGAACCCGATGGAGTTCTTCATCTCACTGATCATCGGCGGGGGGTTCGTCTACATCTTCCAGAAGGCCGCAATGAGCCAGGAGCAGCGCGAAACCTCATGGGTGAAGCGCTTCGTCACCGGACCGAACAGCAAGGTCCTCTGGGGTGCGCTCTTTGTTGGCTGGGCAGTTGTCTTCGGCCTCCTCCTCGGCAGCTTCGAGGACAAGACCGCACACTCACCGTACGGCTCCGTTGGCCTGATCGCGCTCTTCTCCGGATTCTTCGTGATGATGGGATTCATCTGGGCGAGCATCGGCGAATAGCCGACTCACTCAAGAAGCAACCGTTTACTCACCGCAGGCGTCGGCGTTCAGCGTCCCCATAATCCAACTCCAGCCGCGGAAGTTTCCCGTGCGCCCCACATGGAGTGGATGCGCGCAATCCCACGCGGCGGCGAAGCTATCCAGCACGTCACCCGCATCAAGGCGCGCGCCGTTGTGGAATCGCACGTCGCGGCGCAGCGCGCACTCCACCACGAGTCCATCCGCAGATGCAACACACTCCGTTGCAAGGCGCGGCTCGGCGGCGGTGCTGCCCACCGCGTATCCGTAGAGGCCTTCCATCACCTGCGCGCAGATGCGCACCGCTTCACGATCCTCTTCATCCATGCAGTAGAGACCAGCAGGCTCACCACCCTGCAACCAGGTGAAGGTGTTGCTCCCCTCAACGCTGACCCTGTCAAAGCGCTCCATCGCAACCGGTGATGCAACCAGGCCGCGCACTGCGGCACCCGTCGCAATCAGCGATGCGCCGTTCGCAATGGGCACCACAGGAACTTGCGTACGAATCTCGTTGTTGATCTGCGTGAAGAGTGAGGCGCGCGCCGCCGGGTCTGATTCACGCTGCGCCTCATCCAAGAGCGCAACGAGGCGCGGGTACTGATCTCCGTGCGCAGGACCGGAGGTGGAACCGAAGTCGATGCCGAGAGAGTTCCACGCCTCCGGATAGTCAGGGAGTGCTGCAGAGAACGACGCGCCGCGCAACTCACCAGAGAGCAGCTTCCCAATGTATCCACCCGCCTCTTGGACATCCAGCGTGACGCGAATCCCAACTGCGGCGAGTTGCGCCTGGATATCTGTTGCCACCGCCACAGGATCTGGGAGGAAGGCGCGCGGCGTTTCACGCAGCGAGAGCGTTAGGTCAAGCCCGTTCGGATAGCCGGCCTCCGTAAGGAGCGCGCGCGCCGCAACCAGATCTTGCGCGTACCAGTCATCACCAACACATGCCCCATCAATCACGCACGGCGGCACGTGTGTTGCAAGCGTCGACCCCGACGGATAGAAGAGGTCGACGATCCTCTGACGATCGAGCGCCTGCGCGATCGCCTGGCGGACGCGCACGTCGTTCACCGGCGCATACCGATTGTTGAAGTTCAGATAGAACGTGTTGAAGCCTTCGCGCGTGAGGAGCGCAAGCGACGCATCGGCGGCAACCGCCGCCTCATCTGTTGGCGAAATGTTGTCCGCCGCATCCACCGTGCCTGCGCGCAGCTGGATCAACCGCGCCGCGGACTCTGGCTCCCACTGGATCACCACACGCTCGCTCGCCGCACGATCTCCCCAATACGACTCGTTGCGTGCCAGGACCATCTGCACGCCCTGCTCCCACGCGAGGAGCGCAAGCGGCCCCGTGCCGTTCATCGTTGTGGCCAGAGAGCCGTCGTCGATTGCTGCCACGAGCCAGCCTGAATCGTTCACCGAGAAGTTCGTCACGGCGAGCTTCTGCGTGAAGGCGGGATCTGGTGCACAGAGCTCAAAGCGCACCGTCAGTTCGTCAACGGCCTCAATGCGAGCAATCCCAAGGCGCGCTGCACCACTCTCACCAACAACACACTCCGCAGCCTCCGCCTCAGGCCAGCTCCGTGCTGAAAACGAGATCTCTGATGAGGGCGCAGGTGCGGCGGTGCACGACGCGGCAACCAGCGCAAGCGCGAGCGCAAACGCGAGACGTGCGGCAGCCATTACGCACGATGGTAGCGATTGGGACGGATGGGGGCGCAGTGCCTAGAATCACGCGATGACTTCAGCCAAAAACAGCACCATCAAAAAGAACGACCCGCGCGACCTGCGCCTCGTCACGGCCGGGCAGGGGATCAGCATGGTCGGCACCGCGATCAGCGACCTTGCCATCCCGATCATGGCCGTGGACCTGCTCGGCGCGAACTCGTTCGACACGGGACTCCTTGGTGCCGCCACCACCGTCGGCTACTTGGTCTTCGGCTTGCAGGCCGGCGTCTGGATCGACCGACTGCCGCGCCGGCAGTTCTTGCTCGGCGCGGATGCCGTGCGCGCAGCCCTACTGCTCGCCATCCCGCTCTTATTCGCGTTGAACCTGCTGACACTGCCGCTGCTGATCGCCATTCAAATCGGCATCGGCAGCGCGAGCATCTTCTTCAACCTGGCGTGGCCCGCGTACCTGCCGCGACTCGCCACCGGCGACGTGCTGCTGAAACTCAACGCGCGGCTCGCGCTGCTCGGCGAGGTCTCGGGCTTCCTGGGGCCTGGAATCGCCGGCGCACTGATTGGGCTCGTCAAGGCGCCGTTCGCGCTGGTTGCAGACGCGTTCACCTTTGTTGTCAGCTACGTCTCGCTCGCCGCAATCAAGACGCCAGAGCCGCCGCGCGCCAAACACTCCGGCCTCACCGTTACCCAAGAGTTGCGCGACGGCCTGCGCGCGGTATGGCGCCGCCCCACGTTGCGCCTGATCACGCTCGAAGCGATCAATGGCAACGTGGCGTTCAGCATCATGATTGGTCAGTCCGTCATCTACCAGCGCCTCGACCTTGGCTTTGAGCCCGCACTCATCGGCGCGATCTCATCGATCGGTTTTGCCGGCGGCGCAATCGGCAGTCTCCTTGCGCCACGCGCACTCAAGCGCTTTGGCTTCGGCAGACTCCTCTTCTTGGTCGCCGTGCTCTCCGGCTGCATCGAGTTTCTGCAACCGCTCGCCGCCTTTGTACCCCGCGAGTTCGCCTTCCCGCTCGTTGCCACGAACTTCTTCCTTGGCGGTTTCCTGCTGCTGATTTACGTGGTACCGGCCACTGCGTTCCGACAACAGGTCGTGCCGGATCGACTCCTTGGCCGCGTGATGGCGGTGAACCGCGTCGCAACCTGGGGCTTTGGCGCAACGTTCGGATTCTTCATCGGCGGCGTCATCGCGGAGGCCGCCTCACGCCCCTTTGCACTGCTCGTCTCCGCAACCATCCAGACGATCGTGCCGCTGCTGATGTTCGGACTCGGCAGCTTCCGCTCCATCAAGAGCATCAACGAGGCGGTAGCATTGGATAACATGCGGCACGCGCGCTAGCGCGGGCAAAAGGACAACACAAAAGGAGCGATCAGATGTGCAAGAAAATCACCTGCGACACCTGCCATAAGCCAACCTGGGAGGGTTGCGGCGAACACATTGAGGTTGCGCTGAAGGACATTCCAAAGAGCGAACGCTGCAGCTGCCCGCGCGAAGAGAAGAAGAAGTAGCGCGTTAGGCGCGCGCCGTCTCTCCCCACTGGTTTGCGCCAGGGTCACTCTTGGTGGCGAGCCAGACGATCAACACGATCCATCCAATCACCGGGATCAGTCCGATCAGCAACCACCAGCCGCTCTTGCCAATGTCATGCATGCGTCGGATGCCGAGCGCGATCCCAGGGATGAACGTGGCGATCCCGAAGAGCGTCTGCAGCAGGTCGCCGGGGAAGAGCACGTCCAGCACCCCAGCCGCCGTACTTGCGAGCAGCGTGAAGAGCACGAACCACCAGTACTCCGACCGGCTCGCCCGCCCCGAGATCTGCGCGTACGCCCCCGTGGTCATGTTCCGCTTTACCGACTGCACGAACTCCATCTGACACCTCCATCAGTTGCGGCAGTGGCGCCGCACTCACTTCAATCGTACTCAACCGCCGCACTCGTGCCACCCTGCTGGCACCCTCACGCGCCACACTCAACACATGCTGTGGATCGGGGCAATCTTCGGAGCGCTGTTCGGCTGGATCGGGATCCTGGTCGCGGCCCTCTTCTGGGCCACCTTGGCGATCTTCAAGCTGATCTGGGCGGTAATCGTGTTCGGCTTCCAGCTGCTCCTTTGGACTGGGGCGTTCATCCTCAAGCTCTTCGAGTACGCGGCAAATCGGTCGAAGAGAATCAGCACCCGCGCCCCAGCAGGGCTTACGCCGAAGCGAACGCGGCGAAAGCGATGAGGCGCGTCATTGAAGATTTGATCACCTTCGCGATCATCATCTTCATCCTGGGCGTAGGTTCGCAGGGATAACTGTGTTGAACGACATAGTTCACATGGCAAAGATCATCCTGATCATCTTCTTGCTCGGGCTGGTTTCTGCTGCAACCGGCTGAGATAAACCAGCTCCTCACGGGTAGGCTTCGCCAATGAATCTCGCTCAGATTGAGGAGTGACCTTGAATAGTTCAGTGACAAGCGATCAACAGACCTTCTACCAGCGCCACCTGCTCGCAGAAGCGCTCTGCGGCCACTCGCTCTGGCGCGACATTCAACATGCCGCGGGTGAGTTGCCAGGACCAATTGTCTTCAAGGATGAGTTGCGTGCCCTGAGGTCGCAGCTTGGCAAGAGCCACGAAGATCAGTGGATCGAACGTCTTATAGCGCTTGGCGTTCAGGTAGTAGAGATTGGTCAGACAGGGAGTGACGAAGAGCGTGAGGCGCGTACGCTTGATGCGATCAAGCAGAGCGCAGAGGCGATTCATGCTGGACGAATCAGTCACGGCAGATGGAACGGCGAACCAGATCTGCTCATTCGAAGTGATGTCATCAGGCGACTCACCGGACACGCAACGCTGACTACTTCTCCTGCGAAACCTACGTCCATTGGCTCGCACCGTTACGAAGCGGCTGACGTGAAGCTGAGCGGCGAACTCGCTGTGACTGCGCTCCTTCAAGTTGCACTTTATGCAGAACTTATTGACGCAATTCAGGGGATCGCTGTAACGGATCGTCGCGAACATCAGATGCACTTCTTCCTTGGAGCGGCAGACGACGAAGATCAGGTTGCGACCAAGAGCCCTCATCTGAAAGGGCTGCGCAGTCTCTCTGCGGCAGCGTTTGGTGCGTACACACGTAGGCACATGCAACGCGTCGAGTCGGCGTGGGATGCCGTCGGCGAATCGCTCCCAAAAGAGCCTGAACCGGTCAAATACTGCGACCGATGTTCCTGGGAGCGCAACTGCGATGCGGTCTGGCGCGATAAGCGTGACCTGATCCTTGTTGCTGGGCTGCGCAAGGATGAGCGACGTGCGCTGCGTGCCGAAGGCATCAGCACTGTTGGCGAGCTTGCGACTGCTGGTGACGTGGCAGAGCGCGCGATTCCGGTGAGGGATCGCCGCGAGCACCTGATGCGCCAGGCCGATCTGCAAGAGAAGAGTCTTGATCTCCCGGAACCGTTGAGCGAGCTGCGACCGCCGACGCGCGGCATCTTCGAACGCGAAGAGGTGAGGCGTGGGTTCGCGGCACTGCCGACTCCTGCCGCACTCAACATCTACATGGACTTTGAGCGGTACGACTTCAACGAGCGCGAAGAGGGCGGTCTCGAAACCAGGACAGTGCTCACCGGATTCGTGGTGAACGGCCCGAATCTTGTAGCGGCAACTGGTGCCTATCAGCACGCCCTTGCGGAGACCCCAAGCCAAGAAGAGCACCTCTTTGTCAACTTTGTCACACAGCTCTCAGGCACGATTGCGCGCGCAGAGCGCGACGGCACGATTGAACCTGGCGGCGAAGTGCCCGTGTTTCATTTCAGCCCGTTCGAACCGTCAACCTTCAAGCGCCTCGCTGACGAATACGGAATCGGACAAGACGTCTTCCAACGACTTCGCTGGGTGGACCTGCGGGACATCACCGTGCGTGTCGCCACGATCGGCGTGGAGCGCTATTCGCTTAAAGAGATCGAGCAGATCACCAAGTTCTCGCGAACCATTCCGCTCAAAGAGGTCAAGCTCCCCGCGATCGCCTACTTCAAGTACCTCATTGCCGAAGATCCCGAAGAGAAACAGGCCAACCTGAACACGCTACGTGGCTACAACGAAGACGACTGCCGCTCGCTAATTGCCTTGCACGCTTGGCTCGAATCCATTCGTGCCGCGTATGTCACCGCGTATCCAGAAGAGGAATGGGCGCCACTACCCCGACCTGCGAAAGTCAGGAAGACGTCAGAGCAGGCGCTGAGTGAGCAAGAGAAGAGAGCCGCACTTCGAGCACGATTGAAAGCGGCAGAGGCTGCGCACCGTGAATTGACGGCTAGGTACGAATTAGAGGGCGATTCTGCAAAGGCCCAATGGCATCGATGGTGCGCCGACCTAACCGGGTTTGACGCACGTGAAAAAACTGGAGCGTTTTTTGACCAGTTGCAGGAAACGGCAGGTCATGCGCTACTTGATCAACCAAAATCTATTGGACACATTACCCCTGTCCCTGGAGACGGATACACGTTCCCCGAACAGCTAGTAACGCTGGAACCTAAAGATGGCGTAGAGGCAGTAGTTGGCAGCACAATCATTGAAGGGAAGATTACTGCGTTGGACCTGTCAGCACAGAGAGTGTGGATAAACTGGGACACAAACGCTTTAGCTGCACACCCGACGTATGTGACTAAGTCTCTGCGCCAGTTTTCGTCAGAGCCGGAGGAAGCTATGGCGGATTTCAGCGAAGCGGCGATTGACGGTCCAAGCAATGTACCGCGTGTAACTCGCAATTTTTTGTATCGCGCTTCCCCTCTGTGTCTCTCCAGCGTAGATTCTTTAGAAGCCGGCGTAGAGAGAGGTCTTCGTGCAGCGATGGAAATGCGCGAAGGTGATGTACTAGTCGTGCAGGGCCCACCGGGTACAGGTAAGTCATTCCTTGGTGGGACGATAATCAGAGAATTGGTGCTGCGTGGCGAGAAAGTTGCAGTAACCGCGCAAGCAAAAGTGACAACTCACATTCCTATTGGCTACTCAGGCGTTGACGCACAACTCGTTCGTGTTGCAGATAGTGGTCACGTTGCTTGGAAGCATGCTGCTGGTGAGAAGCTGAGTAATTGGCTTCAAGATCAATCTGGTGCTGTGGTGGGCGGAACGCGATGGACATTTTCCAATCTTGCTGTCGCGGGCGCGTTTGATGTCGTAATAGTTGACGAGGCCAGTCAATTCGCCACAGCGCACCTAGTTGCATTGTCTCGCTGTGCAAAGAAGATCATCTTGCTCGGCGATCCGCAGCAGCTGCCAATGGTGACGCAGGGCCATCACCCGCCAGGTCCATCTGGCATCTCCACAATGGCGCACTGGCTGGGCGATGACGTGCAGACGGTGCAGCCGGCAGACGGCGTCTTCCTGGAGCGCACCTACCGTCTGCACCCAACGATTGCCGACTTCATCGGCGACACCTTCTACGAAGGGCGGCTCACCTCTGCGCTACCTGAACAAGAAAACCAGGCGGTCACGCTCGACGGCGAGAGTGCCCCACTCGGACCGCT
>Ga0194118_10007284_pt1 | contig 10712 bp, 12 predicted proteins | sample TA2MahsurfametaG_2_FD_148662 | JGI IMG/M metagenome (GOLD analysis project Ga0194118, IMG submission 148662) | Freshwater microbial communities from Lake Tanganyika, Tanzania - TA2015013 Mahale N5 surface | ecosystem: Environmental > Aquatic > Freshwater > Lake | place: Tanzania: Lake... | reverse complement strand
TTATGAAAATTTAAGGGAGATTATTTCCGATCAACCATCACAAGTAATAGAGTTAACAATTCAAATGGTTCAATTAGTTTCTTCATCTGCAAATGCAGATAATGTACCAGAACATGTTGTAAATAAGGAATGGATGTTAATTCCTAGATTTGCAGATAGAATTGAAGCAATTGGATTAATTGGTGTTGAACGTTGTTATCAATATAACAAAACAAAAGCACAACCATTATATTTACCAGAAACTCCACGTGTTTCTAACCCGGAGGCTATTTGGTTAATTGCAACACCAGAACGTTACAATAGTTATAAAGGAAAGTCTAAATCAATGATGTGTCATTACTATGACAAGTTATTAAGACTAGGAATGTTTTCAACAGTTAATCCTTATCTTTTTAAAACGAGTCGCGAGAGAAACGATGTAACCATTAGATTTGTACTATTTTTTAGTTCAAAAGATGAAATGACAGAAACTGATATTGAAAATTGGATTGAATTAGAAAAATCCAAATAAGTTTCCAGAAATATTTTTAGAAAAATTGATTTAGATTAAATTTAATTTAGAAAATATTATATTTATGTTGCCTGCTGATAAAATATCACATACAATAAATATCATGTCAAATTACACAGACATACCTCGTAAATGTAAATTAGTAATTATCAATGTGAATGATATTGATAAAAGTTGGAAATTAACAAAAGATTATATTGGTAACTTAAACGATTTAAAATCATTTGGTTCCAAACAAAAGTTATTAAACTCAAAACAAGATTTAATTGAATTAAAAGTTACTGTACCACCTTATATATATTTAGATGATAATAATCATATAGAATTTTGTAATGGTCGTAATAGATTTGCAAATTTAAGAGATTCGGGTGTTAAAAAAATGCCATTTGTTATAGAGACAAAAGATTATAAAAAATTTGTAAGACTTGTTAAAAGTAAATAAAAATTGATAGATTGATTTATTTATTCTTAAATTTAATATTTTCCAATGGCGTTAATGACAGCAACAGGCGATTTTAATTATGGAGATTTGTATTGTTATCATGGTTTTACTTATAAGTTGTCTGAGTTGGTTGATTTGGTACATAAAGAATTATGTAGAGAATTACATTGGAAATCAAATCAATTAAAACCAGGAACTTTTGGATATGATTCAATTGCTTGCTCTATTGGCTTTTTGTTAAAAAATATACCGACTGGAATAGAAGAAGGTGCAGAAACTGTTCACAATGCGTGGATAAGAAATTATTTATTTTGGACTATAATCAAACCACATGAATTGTTACCCCAATACTATACACAATCATCTAAACCAATAATTGACAAGCGAAGACGAATGCTATCAACTACATCTTATTCTAATTTACCTGAAATAGAAAAAGATACAAACAGAATAATTGTAGTTACTGTATTAGAATTTTTGGGAGTTAACTTTACAAATCCAATAAATGAAGATACATTTTTAGATTAAATGAAATTTAAGCCAATTGCATATTTAATCCAGCACCTTCACCTCAAATGTTTGCAATTGTTAAAGTATCCGACATTGAATTTTGATTTATTTGAACCCAAAGACATTCATAGTGATTAAAATTTTCTGTTGCCTCCAATATATAAAAATTAAATTCATGTTTAATTTCCAATTTATTTAATAACTTGTATATTACAAATAAATTTGGAAGTTTTCTTATGATTTCGCGATTTGAGTTGAAAATTTGTTTAAATTCCTCAATTAATTTCTCAAAATCATCCTGTGAAATATCCAATTGATTATATTTTAAACCAAATTGTTTCTTTATCCATTCCACATGTTCTATATATTTTTGTTCACCTAAAGATTTTAACACATTAATCAAATCGGTTTTCAAATCAACTCGATAATTCGATTTGATTAAATCAATAATATAACTGCCATTTTCTGGTTCTATTTTACCTTGTAGAAATTTTAATTGATTAATAAAATGATTTACTCGTGAAAAAGAATTGTTCATTGGTAAATATAGTAGGTTAAATCTTTAAATAAAAAAATTGATTAATATTTTGTTTAACAATTATTAACTTTTATAATGTTTTTTGTTGAAGAATTTGTTAAAAAAGATAAACCAAATTTAACCAAGTATACTTTGGATGAATTAAAATCTTTACATGGGAATATTTTAGAGTGTCAAGAAGAATTAAATAAAAAAAGAGTAAACCATGTAAAACAAGCAAGAACAATTGAAAAAGAAATTTCAGGTATTGAAAATAATTTGGAATTGGTTGCAAATGAAATAAAATCAAGAACAACAAATAAATTTAATGAAAAAATCAACGAGCTAATTGAATTAAATCCAGAAATTTTTAATTCTAATGAAATAGAGGTAATTAAAAAACAATATTCAAGTAAAACAACTCCAGATAAACTTGAATATATATTTGGTAAAATTATAAAAATAAAAGCCAAATACCCTGATTGGAAATTAAAAGTTTTTACAATTTGGGCAGACAATATCTGTGAAATAAGTTTTGTTGATGAGGAAAATTTTAATTTTGGTTTTACAGAAAACTTTAATATTCCAATATAATTTTTCCATAAAATAAATTGAAATATTATTTAAATAGTAAACAAGTTAATTTATTAATGTCTAACTCTTATTTAGTTATTCTAAAATCTAGACAACTTACTAGTTTGTCTATAAGCAAAGTTGTTCTTTTTTCCAATATTGATCTCGCTTATGAATACGCAATTAATATGGGTTTTAATAAAGAAAAAGTCAATACACTCGATGAAACAATAAAAACTAATGTAGTATGGAAAAGCAGTAAACGTGTTTTACCAATAAATGAATGTAAAATAATTCCCATAGATAATGATATTTTATGTAACATCTATCAAACATTACCAGATAACGAAAAAATTATGCCCTATATTTATAAAGAATTATTTATGAACGATATTATTGATGAGTAAAAATGGCTGTGAATTGTTTTAGGCCCAAAAACAAGTCAAATTCAAAGTTTTATTAAAACTAATGACTTTAACTTGGTTATTTGCCAATCCAACAAAACTATTAGAACAAGCCGGTTTTTCATTTGTTGGAATTTTACCGGTAATATGTGCTTGATGTTTTAATTTGATTTCTTTATTTTCTCTAGTTAATCTACTTACTTTAAATGCACATGCATTATCTGATTTTCTTATAACCAATTCAACAATTTGTGCTGTAACAATTTGTCCTGGTAAAATAGTATCAGGACCAGGTACAACTTTGACTTTGCCACCAAAAAATTCTATGGTACAATGATGGTTATAGATTGTTCCGGTATTACTATTAGTCCAGTGCAAATTAACAAAATCATCCAATTCTGCTTTATCAACTGGATCAACTGCTAACCCAATATAAAGTGGATTTGTATTAACCAATACATTTGTAACTTGTCCATTAGTTAAATATGTAATATGAGTTAATATTTGGGAACAAATTTGACTCACTGGACATCTTAGTTGATTAAGTTTTTCCCAGTTGGTTTTAACAAATTGTTCAATTGTCTGAGGTGATTTTAGAGCTTGGACAGATTCTTCATTTAATTTTTTGTCTGGGCTAATCATGTGGATAAGTTTGGCATTCGCAACAATTTCAAATTCTTTAAAGTTTTTAAGAGTAAAACTAATAACCTCAGAAAATGGATATTCAAAACGTCCAACCATTAATTTATCACCAGAATTTGATCTGGCAATAATTCCAGCAAGACTTATCATAAAATATAAAGGTCCAAAGTTTTCTGGTGCCACAAAAGATATTATACAAGGTAATTTTTGAACAATATCAACATAACGTTTGTATTGGGATGGGTTAGCGTTACAACGTGTTACCAAAATTACATCAGGTCCAGATTCTGAACTAATTGCATGAAAAAGTGCACCTTGACATGCTAGGCTATCTCCCCAGTATTCATCTTGTTCAATATATTGGGCTGATTTTCCCATTTTAGCTATTTGGGAACAAATTTCAGCTCCCACTGTTGATTTACCAGAACCTTGTAGCCCTTGGAAAAAGATTACAATAGCAGATTTTGCCCATGATCTTGGTTTGTATAATTGTGTACCTGCTAAATAATCCGATTCAGAAAATTCACCAAAATCTTCTAACCCAATTGAAATATCTGAATTACCAGTTGAACTCATCCACTCAGTCCAATATGTGTTAAAACCATTGGGTAATTGACCTTTAACAGATTTAATTGGAATAACCCCGAGTACAGTACAAGGATATTTTTTATTCATCATCCAAAAGGCAAACTGAATCAATTGATTGGTAACTCTAATTGATGCTTGGGTATTTAACCCGTGATATTTTTGAGCTTGTGTAAATCTAGTTTTAATTCTTTCAATATCTTTATATCCACGCAAAATAACTTGTCGCATAAAGCGTTTAACAATATAACCAACTGATTTAGTTTTTACTAAAATTGTTTCACCTGACTTGATGTTTTTACAACGCAAAACAGAACCCTCTGTGTTTTTACATCGAGAAGCTAAGAATATTGAATCAATAGTTGCGATATTAGATTTGCTGTCAAAAACTTTTGCAAACTCAACAGTTTTTAAACCGATAGAATTCAGCATCTCAAGTGATTTAACAGTGTCAAGAGCTTGTCCAGATTTAAAAAATCCAAACCAACTAACAGTATTATCACCGGGGGTAAAGTGTTGGCCATCGCATAGTTCACCTGCTAAACTGTAACCAGAATCAAATAATTCAAGAATTTCCTTTGAATTTAGTTTGGTCCAGTGGGTTTTTATATCAGTTAAAATTCCAATAATTATTTCATTTGATTTTTCTGATTGAATTGTTTGGTCGATTTGTTCCAAACTTAATACAAAATGATTATTTTTAGAACCAACAAGTAATATTTTTTGGTCACCATCAGAAATAATCTTACAAATTGCAAACTTACCATTGGCTTTTTCAGTTTCAATAATTTCCAAATTATTTGAATTGGCCCATGAAATTACTTTATTATGGTCATAAATTCCTGTAGATTTAGCAACAACTTCATCTTGATTGTCTTCTGGATCCTCGTCTATGTCAGATTTTCCGGAGAATTTTTCTGGTCCTTCAATTGAGTTAATTGGTTGATTATTTTTGACAAGAATTGAACAAGCTCTTGGTAAATGTTTTAATAGAGAAGGATTTGAGCTGTACACATCATCTTCAAATTGTCCTTTGGGTAAGTTTAAAGTATATGTGTATAATTTATATTTGGAATTCCCAATTGTCCAATCTTTACAATTGAATTTAATTAATTTTTCAATTTGATTTGTCTTTTCAGTAATGTTTTTCAATTTGATAAAATACTCCATTAAAATATCATGGGGATATATTCATTATAGTTATAAATCAATTTTTTTAACATGTTTTTCACATGTTTTTCACATGTTTTTTATGTGTTTTTTATATATGACTTTTTTCTTGCTTTTGTGTCATTTACATGTGGATTAGGTTTTTGTTCAGGTTGTGGAATATTATTTTTGTTATTAGTTAAAATTCTTATTAAGTTTTGATAGTATTCAGATTCTTTAGCGTAACCATTAAATTTTGGATTATAACAAAGAAGCATACCACCCAAATTACTTAATATATGTTCAGCATTTGTTTTATTTAATTCATCATATACATCGATTGTGGAATAAACTGAAGTTTGAAATTTAATGGTTTTTTGCTGAAAAAGCCAATTTACATTTTTTCCAAAACTAATTTTTGCCAGGTTTTCATGTTCATGTGGTGTGATATCAAACATTGTAATAATATAAACAGTGTTGGCAATATCAGTTTTATCTAAATATTTATTTGGAATATGACAAACAACTGCAGTGTAATAATCTAGTTCACAAACAGTACATGAATTAATTTCCAATTGGATTTTACAAGAACCACAAGATTTTTTGGATTCTTTAATTGCGTGTTCAAAATATTTTCCCAATCCAGCATTACAAGGATTATCAATGTAACAACATCCATTACAAGGACAAAAACTTGATGTTTTTATTTGTGTTGTCCCACCATTTTTAATTTTTTCTTTAATTCCTTGGATAAAATCATCTTTTGAATAATAATATTTGTTTCCATATTTTTCTTTAATATATCCACATGTGTGATTGAAAGTTGACATTTTTGAACACTTGTTACATTTTGTTCCCCGATGATAATTAAATCGAATGAATAAAACTGTTGAATTATTCCAATTCATTTTTTTATACATTGGTATCCAGACTGTGTTAACAAATTATAAAATCAATTTTTAAAAAATTGATAATTTTACCAAATAATACAAAATATTCTAATTGTATGAGTATTTCAAAGAAAGAATTAATTTGTACTTGTATTTTTAGTTTTGTTATTATGAGTTTTTTTGCAGTTTACACATTACCTTTTATATACGAGGTGTCAATTATACCAGGTTTTTCGAGATATTTAATAATAACTGGAAAAACTTTGGAATCAAATTATGCTTTTCTAAAACCAGTTGGTGATGGAAAATATAAAAAATACTATAAAACAACTTGGTCGATTAATAACTTTCATAATTATAATTTGACCCAATGTGATACTTATGATACAAAAAAATTTACCGTAAATTCACAAGAAATAATATATTTGGATATGACCAGTATACACAAGTCATCTAATGACAACTGGGTTAATGATAATGGATATGTTTATAAACATGCTATATGTTTCACACCAGAATATGTCAAACCAGAAATGGGCATATTTTGGATTTTTATAGCTTGTTTTGCTTTGATAATTTTGACAATTGGATACGCTAATATATTTGTGATTGTTGACTATATTCGCGATACATCAAATGGATATCAAACAGTAAGAACTGAAGATTCAATCCAGATGGTTAAGGTTTCACATAGTGAAAATGTCTAACATGTTAAATAAAAACAATTTCACAAAATTCATTTATTTTTGTTCTACAGTAAGGACACAATGTTTCTTGTTCAGATTTATAAAATTTAAAAACACAACTTTTACAATAGTTATGTGAACAATTTGTTTGTAGTTCTACTTTGTTTTCCAGACAAACAGGGCAATTTATATCATTTGAATTGTTGGTATTGTTAGAATTGTCAGAATTATTATCTGGTGGTATTTGAATTTCGCATTTTAATTTATAATTTATTGGTGGTTCTGGTTTTATATTCCATTGGATAATTTTATCAAATTGAATAGTGACGGAATATTTTTCTGGTTTCAAACTAACTAACCATTGAGCAATTTCTATTTCATTTGATTCGCAGGCAACAGCAAAAGCAGAATTTTTATAATTGATTCGATATCCAGCAGTTAGACCAAGTTGATTTTCAAACCCAGTGTGTTGAATAATTTCATCATCATAAGCTGATATATTTATATCTGGTTTAATTTTTAACAACCACTGCGCAACATGTAAATAACCATTAAAACATGTATGTCTAAAAGCTTCTTCATTATTGGATGAAATATCAATATTTGGTTTAATTTCATACAACCATTGTGCAACTTGTAAATGTCCAAACTTACATGCGAGTATGAATGATTCATCGCCAAATTGACCAATATTAATACTGGGAAATTTTTCAAATAATAATTTGGCTATATTTAAGTGTCCACTTAAACAACAAATTCTAAAAGCTGAATTTAAATTATATTCAGACAATTCAAATTCTGAATCTGACAAGTATTCTAATAAAAAATCAACAAGTTCAAAATGACCATTTTTACATGCTACATTAAAATTCGACCCAAATTCATATTTATTAATATCATGGTTTATTTTAATTAACCATTTGACGATTTCAATATGTCCCCTTGTACATGCCATTTTTAATGCAAGGTTATCAAGTGCACAAATGTTAATATCTGGATTAATTTCAAATAACCATTTTGCAATTTCAAAATGGCCATGTGCACAAGCTTCTCTAAAAGCGTATTCATTACATATTGATACCTGAATATTTGGATTAATTTCAAATAACCATTTGGCAATCTCAAAATGACCATTAGAACATGCGTGTCTAAAAGCATATTCGTTTTGAGCTGATATATTTATTGAATAACTTGAATTAAACAATTGTTTGGCTTTTTCTAAATTACCATTTGCGCATGCAAATCTAAAATTATTAGAAGTATCAAAATTTCTTAAGGTTAATTTAACAAATATAAACCACATTTTTAGATTATGAATTAAACTTGACATTAAAATTGGAATATACTTAATATTAAATAAATTCCAATTCAATTTTTAATTTGGTTTTAATTTGGTTTTAATTTGGTTTTAATTTGAAGTACCTCCATTAATTTTCAAAAACAATATATGATTGGGGTCCAACTGTTATCCAATTTGATGATTCGACACACATTGAAAAAACAGCATCATCATACATATTTATATTAACACCTCCAAGTGCAACAACCACACTAGGTTCGTCAAAATTAATGGTTTTTACATTTGGTATTGATAGAACACCATCAGGTAAATTTTCACTTGTGGAATAATGTTTGAGTAGTTCATAAGAATATTCTATTTCATCTTTACCATTAACTTGAAGTTTGAAATTATCGAACAATTTTGAAGTTAAAATATTATTTTCAGATTTTAAACAAATATAAAATGATGTTACATCGTGATAAAAATTTAATCTGAATTTTAAATAACCATGTTTTGGTTCAACAGATTCTAAACCAGTAAATTGATTTTTTGTTATTCCAATTAAACAAATCGGACTAACAATTGAACAATTTGATTTTTTATTTTTAACTAACTGATTACTTGTATTGTCCTCCTCTTTGTTTTTATTGGTTTCTTTATTTGTGTTTTTATTAATTGGAACCAATTGATTTGTTTGTTTAAGATATATGTTTGGATAATAATCATTACCTAACCCAACTAAATTATTCAGTAAATAATATGTTATGTAATCAGATGGATGTGAACCATTAATAGTTAACAAAGAATCTTTATGTGTATTTGTTTTGAGCATTTGTTCATAAAAAACCCAGTCATTTTATCAAAATTAATATTATCACTTAACTTTGAATAATTTATAATAATGTAACCATCTTCGATATGTTTATTAAATGCGTAATCAGAAACTTCAATGAAAAATCTTGCATCATGCCATCCAGAAGGAAGAATATAACCATTTGATTTTAACATTAGGTTAAATGGAAGTGGTACTATCATAGTATTACCAATTAATGATGGTTTAACATTATATTTGTGTTGGTAAATATTGATTTGGTCCATGTACAGAGTATCAAATGGTATACCACCAACTTCAAAAGATATTTTTTCAAGAATTCTTGATAAATCAACATTGGTTTCAGCTGGATAATCTGAAAGTTTAAGAACAAGCACGGGTTCTGAAAGTAAATTAAATTTATGTTGTTGACAAATTTGTGCCATTATTCTTTTATTGTATCCCGATTGTTCCATTAAACACCAATTCTAGACTTTGAGTTTTTTCAATAAAAGGACTAACAAAATCATAAACTGTTTTCATATGATTACAATTAAATTATAACTATTTTTTTATATAATTTTTAATAAATTAACTAAAACCTTTATATATTTTCCATTTCTATACCAAACAGTTGATTTGGTGGTGGATTATATCCAGACATTTTTATATTTGAAAAATTCATTTGTTTAAGTGCATTTAATAACAAGTCAAAAACCACACAACCAGAACAAAACCTGCAAATGATAAAAATACTATTCCAGTAGTTCATAATTGTTCAATTTCATTTTCTTTTAAACATTCGTTTGATGTTTTTCTTTCATACCATGATATTCCTTTACCCACATAGTATTTTTTTGCTTGTTTTTTTGCATATTTTTCATCTCTATCGCCATTTACAACTGTGTAGTAACATGTGTTTGTTGATTCATTATAATTTTTATTATTAGATGCATAAGCATATACATCCCAGCACTGTACACATGATGAAGTTCATCCACTTGATGTACAACAAGTTTTTCTTTTAACTTCAGTTTTATAAATATAACCATTAAAAATATTGTAGTCAGGGCAAAAGTTTGTAATAGAAGATTTGCATCCGGTAAAAAACGTTGGTAATCCAATAATAATACAAATCATAAAAATAATAAAACACGAAATTGCTTTTTTCGTTTCCATTAGTTTTTGAATTTTAGAATCATAATTAATTAATAAATTAATTTTTTAATCACAATCACAATCTCCACATCCTTCACAGTCACAATTACAACAATTACATTCACAACCATTACAACAATTACATTCGCAACCATCAAAACAACAACAACAACCAGAATCACTGTCCACATGGTTATTATGACTATCGTGTAAATTTAATTCAGTTAAAACCGGACTATGTAAATTGTTGTTTTGACCATGGATATTTGTATTTGTTGACCAGTACCAGTACCAAAAAAAAGAATCACACATATCATCAATAAAATCATTAGAGTTATTTTGTTTCTTTCCATTTGTTGAAGATTCATTTCTATTCATTTTTTCATTGGATTTAACTTGATTTATTTTTTGGTTTTCATCTTGAATTACTTCTATTACAACTTCGTGATAATCAACTGTATAATCTTCTTCAATAATTGTTGGCAAATTATTCATAGGAGACAATACAAATATAAAAACATAAATAAATATTATCAATTTTTTATAAAATAA
>Ga0194118_10007281_pt1 | contig 10713 bp, 9 predicted proteins | sample TA2MahsurfametaG_2_FD_148662 | JGI IMG/M metagenome (GOLD analysis project Ga0194118, IMG submission 148662) | Freshwater microbial communities from Lake Tanganyika, Tanzania - TA2015013 Mahale N5 surface | ecosystem: Environmental > Aquatic > Freshwater > Lake | place: Tanzania: Lake Tanganyika... | reverse complement strand
TAATAATTCCACCAATATTTAAGATAGCTTCTTTATGAAAAGACTGAGGTTTTTTAAAATCTTTATCCAAAAAAATATTTAAACCAATTCTTGAATAATTTTTGATTAAAAAACTAGCTAATAAAACTAGAAAAAAAGAAATAGCAATAAGTTCAGGAAAAATTGAATAGAGCATTTTTATAAATATTGTAATACTTATATATCAAAACTATAAAATAAAAAAACAATGATAAATTCAAACATGATGAATATAAATAATACAAAAAAAATTTTTGATTTTTTTCTTTTTTTAATACCAATTATTTTTTTATCATCGTTTGCAATATCAACAATTGCTTGTTCTATTTACTGTTTAATAATTTTTTTAATTTTAAAACAAAAAAAAATAAAAATTAAAATTGATATATTAGACAAGATTTTATTTATTTTTTTTATTCTTATTATAACTTCTTCTTTGCAAGAGAATATTCTAAATCAAACATTTAAATCTAAAGAAAATATAATCAAATTAACTAAAGATGTTGCTCTAATAAGATTTTTTTTTATTTATTTATTGATAAAGAATATTTTTAATTATGACTTAGTTAATGCGAAAAATTTTTTTAAATGGTGTTTTTTCGCATCAATCTTCTTATCATTAAACATTTTTTTAATGCACTTAATTGGTTATGATTTATTCTTAAATACAATAAATTTACATGGAAGGTATTCAAGCGTTTTTGGCGACAGATCAATTGCAGGTTCATATATATTAAATTTTTTTTTCTTTGCTTTAATTTTTTTTAATTTTATCAAAAAAAAAATTATTATTTTTTTTGAATCATTTTTTGTGTTCTTAATTGGATTGGCTATATTATTGACACTAGATAGGAGTCCTTTCATTTTATATATTCTTTCAATAGTTTTAATAGGAATTTTAAGTTTAAAAAAAAAACCCCCTTTTTTTTTAAGCGTAATAATATCGATTTTAATATATTTAATAGTAATTATAAATTACGATAAAGTTTGGCAAAGATATAGGGGACTAGTTTATCAAGAGTTTGATAATTATAAAATAATTACTCCTAAAGTTTTTAGTAGTAGCGCTCCAACTAGCATTGAATACTATTCTTATGGTTCCATTTTAAGAGATACTTATGATATACTATTGTTTGAAAAGTTAATTTTTGGTTCTGGATCTAAATCTTTTTATGAAAGATGCAAAAAATACAGATTAAATTCTAGTAATGAATTATGGCAAGAGTATGGAATAGCAGCTGCTTGCCCTCCACACGCTCATAACCTATATGGGGAAATTATTATAAGCGGAGGTCTAATTGGTTTACTATTTTTTTTAACTTTTATCATTTTAAAAATTTTAAATCTTTTAAAAAAAATAATATTTATTAAAAATAAAAATATCTACTACAATATATGCTTAATACTTTTTATATCTTTAATAATAGAACTTATTCCCCTGAGATCTTATGGAAATGTTTTTAATACTTATAATGGTTTCTTTTTATTTTTTAAACTTTCAATAATCTTTGCACTTATAACAAAAATTCATAAATTTAATAAAATATAGATATTTATTTTATAATAAATTTTATAAGTTTCTTGAATTAATTTTCTTTTAAAAGTTACACTCCACTATCTAATAATTTTTAAATATCTTAATAATTATTAAGATCTAAGAAGAGAGTTAACTTTTTTTAAAATTAAAAAAAAATAAAATAAACTACCTCTGAGACTATTTATATAGTAATAATGTCCTATAAAATTATTTTCATTAGCTAAATTTTTTTTATATTTTTCATCACCTTGTCCAAAATCAAAAAAACTTATTCTGTTTTGAATACACCATTCTAAAATTTTTTTTATTAATAACTTACCTGGAGAAAATTTTTTAAAATTGCTATTATATGTTGGAACTAAATAATAAAAACATTTTTTATATAATATACCTATATTACAACTTAACTCTTGTTCTTGGTATTTAAGTACACTCACATAAATCTTAAGAAATTGAGATTTAACCTCATCAATTTTGTCATAAAAAAATTTTAAATTAGTATAATTTTTTTTAATAAAATACTTTTTATTAAGTTGAAAAATTTTTAAGTTAATAATTTTTTTAAGATATTCCTTAAAATTATCATGATGATCAAAATGTAAAAAAAGAAATTCATTAATATTTTTTTCTTTGAGATTATTAAAGGTTGCAATATTTATTCGATAATTTTTTGAAATATTAAAATTTTTTAAGAAAAAAAAAAAAGGATTTTTTTGATTTAAAATAAAACTAGATTGTCTCTCAAAATAGATTATGTCAATTTTTTTAATTTTTTTTTTAATTATTGAAAAATCATGAAGAAAATCATCTTTTTTATAATCAAATGTATTAGATATTAAGGGCGTATTATAGTCGGAAAAACTATCTCCAATCCAGCATAAAATATGTAAACCAAATTTTTTTTTTATGTACAGTGGAAATATAGAAACTAACTCGTCATTTTTTTTTACTAAAATTATTTGTAATAAAAAAAATGAATTTTTTTTTTTAAATAAATTTATTACATGATTAACCCAAAAAAAACTTTGAAAACAATGACTGTTTGATTTTTTTTCAAATTCTAACCATATATTTTTTAGTTCATCTGATATTTCTTCGAAAATTATTATTTGAGTTTTCACAATTATTTATTGAGATAATTTAAGTTTCTCATTAATATCATTATCTAACTCAACACAAAAAAGTTTGTTCCATATTTTTCTACATCTTAAAGAATCTATTCTTGATTTAAATATCGGTAAATTTGGCCAGGTAATAGTTTTAATTCCGATTCTCTCACCCCAACTAATAAGACTATCTCTTTGAGATTTATTTTTGGCATAAAAAGGTATTAACCAAGGGCAAGTATCTTGAGCTGGGTATTTCCAAATTGGGTAACATTTTTTTTTTTTAAAAAACTCAACGACTCTAACCCATCTTTTTCTTCGTTCTTTGCCAATTAAAACCCAATCTGAATTATTAAAAATTCTATTTGATTTAATATCTGCAGAATTATCAAAAAAAGAGTTTTCGAATTTATCAATGCTTTTTATATAAAATTTTGATGTATTATAAAATTTTCTTTTTAGGTATCTGTAAAAACTTAATTTACCTAAAAAATTTTTTAAAAAAAAAAATTTACTTACAGAATATTTATTTAAATTACATGTAATTTTTTTTTTTTTAAAATAAAGAACACCACCACTTGTTGTTTTTAAAATTTTTCTTGGAGAAGAGATACCAATTAAACCAAATGTACCCATTTCTTTTTTTTTATATTTGCCAGAATAACCATGAGAATTATCCTCAATTAACTTTAATTTTTTTTTTTTACAAAAATCTATTATTAATTTTAGATTTTGCGGATAACCAAAGTAATGAACTACTAATAAACAATCTCCAGGATTAATTCTATTTTTAATTTTATTTAAATCAAAAGAAAAGTCATCATTGATATCATAAAATAAATAATCAATATTAAGTTTAACAATTGGAACCAACAAGCTTTTACAAATGTAATTTGGAAGAAAGATTTTATTTTTATTTTTTATATTAAGTCTTAATAAACCATAATATAATGACGTTCTACCGTGTGAAAATAAAATCATAAAACTTCTAGATTAACTTTTTTTAAATTTTTTAAAGAATTCTAATAGAAAATCTGGCAAAATAAAAATTAACAATAGTTTAATTTTAATTAATGAAAAAGGGTAGTTCCATAATTTATTCAAGAATTTAAGAATCTTTTTTTCAGATAAATAGTTTAATGCCTCAAAATATATTATTTTTTTATAAACGTAGTTTTTTTTATTTATAAAAAAAAAACTATTTTTATTATACCAGTTTTTTAATTCAGCCAAAAATAGTTTTAAGTTTTTTGATAAATTATCATCATGAACTCTATATACCGCAAGAGGTTGATGAATATAAAAAAATTTACACTTAAAACTTAATCTAAAAAGGAGATCATAATCGCCTATGATAGAATATTTTGAGTTAAAATTAAACTTTAGAAGATCTAATATTTCTTTTCTTAACATCACGGTCATAAAAGATATTTTGGAGTCTTCAAGAATATTTTGAATTAAATTACCTGTTGGAAGCTTTGTTTTTGTCAGTAATGTTTTTTTTTTAATCTTCTCGTAATAACAATAGTAATTAGAGTAAACAACGCCTACATCTTTATCTTTAAAACATACTATTTGCTTTTCAATTTTATTTTTTAAAAAATAGTCATCAACGTCTAAAAAACATACGAAATCACCATTACATGACTTTAAAGCTAAATTTCTTGCTTTGTATAAAGTTGTATGTTCAGAAGAAAAAAAATACTTAATTCTTTTATCATAAAAACTTTTTATTATATTTTTACTATTGTCAGTTGATTTATTATCCCAAAATATTATTTCTAAATTTTGATAACTTTGATTTAATACACTTTTAATACACTGTGAGAGATATTTCTCTCCATTGTAACAATTTATTATAACACTAACTAATTTATTATTATTCAAATTTGCAAGCTAGATAAAATTGTATAGTTTTTTTTAGTCCTGTATTAAAATTTTCTTTTGGTTTCCAATTCAGAAAGTTTCTTGCCTTTTTAATATCGGGATAAGTAATAAACATCTCTTCTGGTCTAAATTTTATTTTACCAAATTGTGGATATCCTTTTTGAAAGTAACTCCTAATTTTTTTTATAATCATTTTAACTTTTATCGGGACTCCAGATCCAATATTAATAATTTTTCCAATTAAATTTTTTTTTTTTAAAGAAAGAAAAATTGCATTAATTAAATCATCAACATAAAGAAAATCCCTTTTTTGATTTCCATTAGAACATGGAAATTTAGAGTTATTTTTGCAACTATTTATTACAGTTGGAATTAAACGGTTAAAACTTTGATATGGACCATAAACCTGGTAAAGTCTTAGAATTATTACTGGAAAATTTTTTTCAAAATAAGTATTTAACAGATATTTAGTGGCTAAATATTTCGAAACTCCATAAATAGAGCGTGGAATACACCTAAAAGTTTCATTTTGCGGAGATCTCACTCTGCCGTATTCCATGCTACTTCCGATTTGAATAAATTTTATAATTTTTTTTTTTATAAAAAGATCGGTTAGATTTTTAACACCAATATAATGACTTTTAAAAGTTTCTTTTTTGTTTGTATGGTCAACATAACCTCCTAGATTAATTATATAATCGTATGAGTCTTTTGTTTTTTTTTTTAATAAAATTTTATTACTAATGTCACACTTTATATATCGAACTTTTTTTAAATATCTCCATTTTTTTGGAGAATTCTTTGAAATTGAAGTTACTAGAAATTTTTTTTTTAAACAGTGTTTTGCTAAATGATAACCTAAAAATCCTGTACCACCAATAATTAATATTTTTTTTTTATAAAAATATTTTTTAAAATTCTTCACTATACAAATCTAATTTATGTCAAAAATATTGCGATTTTTTTTAATTATTTTTATTAATTTATCCCTATCCCTTCTAGTATCCATACATTGCCAAAAACCATAATGCTTAAATGCACACATTTGATTAATTCTTGCAGCTTTTTCTAATGGTGACTGCTCTAAAATTGTATTCTTATCTTTAATTAAATTAACAAATTCTTTACTTACCACAAAATAACCCCCGTTAATCCATACATTTCTGATAGGTTGTTTTTCACTGAATCTTTTTACTAAAAAATCTTCAATAACAACTTCCCCAAATCTTGGTGGTGGATTAACAGCAGTTACTGTGATTAGTTTTTTATTTTTAATATGAAAATTGATTAATTTAGAAATATTTACATTTGCCAATCCATCTCCATAGGTTAACAAAAATATATCATCTTTTATGTATTTAAATGCTTTTTTTACCCTACCTCCTGTCATTGTATTATTGCCTGTATCAACAATATTTATAAAGCAAATCTTACCAAATAATCGAATTTTTTTAGTTATAATGAAATTTTTTTTAATAAATGTTTTTTTTTTAAATTTAAAAAACTTTAAAAACTCATTTTTTTTATAGCCAGCTGCAATAAAGAAATGATTAATTCCTTGAGATAAATATATTTTAATAATATATAAAATAATTGGATATTTTCCAATCTTCACTAATGGTTTTGGTACATTTCTAGTTAGTTCTGAAAGTCTGGAACCTAAACCTCCAGCTAAAATTAGAACTTTTAAGTTTTTAGTTTCTAACATTTTTTAAATTTAAAAAATTATTTTTTTTTCATATAATGAATAAATAAAACAGATAATCTAGAAAAAAAATTGACCAACTTATTACTTAATAAATACAACTATAACAAATCAAAAAAAATATATAGTAAAAAAATTCAAGCTTTTACACAACATAAAGAGTATTTGATCAGAAAAAAATTTGCAAAAAAAAAATATAATAATTTTCTAAATGAAATTTCTCTACATCATAGTATAAATGTTATGGACAATGAGGTAAAAAAATTTGTTAACTTACTTCCAAGAAATGCAATTATTTGCGATATAGGTGGATCTTGGGGATGGCATTGGAGAAATATTGAAAAAATACCCCCGATATTAAAATTTTAATCATAGACTTCGTCTTAGAAAATCTAATTATTGCAAATAATATTCTTGGTAATAAAATTAATAAACAAATCTTTTTGATTAATGATGACTGTAATTGCTTTTATATTAAAAAGAATTTTTTTGATGCTTTTTGGTCAATACAAACATTGCAACATATACCTAACTATATTGAAATTTATAAGAAAATTTACAATCAGACAAAAAAAGGTGGGTATTTTTATAATTGAAATCTAAATACTAATTCGATTATAAAATTTTTTTATAAAATTTTTAATAAAAATTACATAGTTAGTAGCTATACTAAAAAATAATTAATCGAAAGATCAAATAATATTCAAAAAAATATTTAGAAAAAATATTTAAGAATAAAGCAACAATTATATATTCTGAATTACTTTTTCATCCTGATATAAAAATATATACTGGACCAAAAAATAATTTCTTTGGAAAAATTGACTCTTTACTATCGGGAAGCTTTACTTTTACTTTAAAGAAAATTTTTGCTCGACAAGAAGCTTGTTTAATTTAAAAATAGAAAAATTTAAATTAAATATATACTTTTAAAATTGAAAAACTCTCTAAATTATATTTTTAATAGTCAAATAAATTTGGTTAAAAAAGCAAGTAAATTTTTAAATATTAAAAATAATAAATATTATGATAGTTCATTAAATTATTTAGATACTTTGGAACCTACTCCGGGATATGGTCTAGTACAGTTTTGGCATAAGGGCATAAAAAAAATACCTTTGCTTGTTTTTTTAATATTTAAAGACTTTATATTATCATTTTATGATACTAACTTTATTGTTATTAAAAAGTCGAAAAAAAAAAAATTTAAGAATATAATAATTAGTTGGTCGAAAAAAAAAAATTTTTTAAAGAATGGTTCATATAATGATCAATATTTCAATGTAAATTCTAGCCAAAAAAAAAAAAATTTAAGAATATAATAATTAGTTGGTCGAAAAAAAAAAATTTTTTAAAGAATGGTTCATATAATGATCAATATTTCAATGTAAATTCTAGCCAAAACAAAAAAGATTATATTTGGTTTTTAATTCATATGGATAACGAACTTCCAAAAAAAGTTGACAGAAATATTGTTATTATAAAAAAGAATGGGAAAAAATTTAATATTAAAAAATTTTTATTTTTTTTTTTTAATTTTTACAAATTGTTTTTTTATTTTAAAGAAATTATACATAAAAATTCAATTCAAACCAAAATAGCTTATGAGATATTTGAATGCTTTAAAGAATTATTACAACATTCTATAAAAAAAATTATCTTACCATACGAAAGTCAAGTATTTCAAAACTTAATTATAAACAAAATAAAAGTTTTTGACAAAAAGATTAAGACAATAGGAGTAATCCATAATTTTCCTGCAGCCTTACCTACAAATTTGATTTATAGAGAAGGATGTCCTGAAAAAATTATTGTTAACGGTATGTCTCAAAAAAAATGTTTTATTAAATATTTATCTTGGAAAAAAAAACAAATTGTATTTCTTCCATCATCAAGATTTGTAAATAAAAAAAAAAATATGGCCTATAAAATATTTTTACCTGGGCATATTATATCTCCAATTTTTATATTAAATTTATTAAAAAAAATTTTATTACTCTATGAGGATATTAATTTTAATAATTTTGAAATTAAAAATCATCCTCAAAAATTAAATTCAACTATACACCTTCATACAATAAAGGAAATAAGGAACTTATTAAAAGAAAAAAAATATAAAAGTTTAAATAATAAAAAAAGAGTTTCTATATTTATAGGATCATCATCAGCAATTATCGAAGCCCTAGAATGCAATTGCTCATCCGTAATACAAATAACTGAGGATAACTTACTACATGTTTACAATAAAAAATTTTTTCCAAACCTAAAAAGCAAATTAATTAGTAATAATATTCTTGAATATACATTATCAAAAAAAAATGAACTTATTAAATTTGGAAAAAAAAAACATACTTTTAAAGAGTACCTAAAAAATTAAGACATATTTCTTTTTATTTTAATCAAAATATTTAAAATGTTTAATTTTTTTATAAATACTTTCATAAGAATATAAAACGTAAAAAATAAAAAAAGGTGTTACTACTGTAATATTTCTAATGACTCCACTGGCTAGGAGAAGATTAAGAACAACTACTGCACCACTAATAAGCAGAACCACCAAAAATTTATCTTTTGAAATTCCAAAACGAATAAATATATAAAATGAAATCAGAACTGCTATACCAATAGAACTTATAACTCTTATAATAAAATTAGAAATGCCCCATTTTAAAGTTAAATGATATTTTAAGTAATAAAAATTAAATGGATCTTTTAGAATATCATAACGTAATTGTCCGAGTTCTAAAGCTCCGCCAGAAATTATTTTTCTAGATAAAAAATATAAGAAAAAAATAAAGATTATAATTAAAAATTTTCATAAAATTTTATTTTTTTTTCTTTTAAAAGACAATAGAATAAGGGTATTAATAAAAACATTGAGATTTCTTTTGCAAATAAACCTAAAATTACTAAGAAAAATAGTTTCACAGTTTCATGTCTAAAAAAAAAATAGGCTGCAAGTGAAAATATTACATACATAGAAATATCAACCAAAAAAAACGGAGCTGTCATAATAACTCCTATATTAACTACATTAAGAAGGGAAAGAGTTGATATTGAAACAGGGCAATATTTTGAAAATATAATCTTTCTAAAAACTCAAAATGGAATAGCTACACTAAAAAACAAAATAATATATTTAAAAATCTGTTAACTAGAGAAATCCTTTTAAATTAGAGATCATTATTATTTAGAGAGGTATTCTCAAAAAAAAATGAACACTTTGCTAAAAATCCTACTAATTTTGGCAACAATAACCTTGTTGTATAAGGTGGATGACTGACATCATCTTTTCCAATTGCAATTGCAAAATATTGTATTGTATCACCTGCCGCTCCTCCTAAAAACTCTCTATTTGTTCTCGTATTTTCTGAGAAATTTAATCTATCTTTATATTTGTCAGAGTATCCAGCATTAGATGAAACGTAAGATGGTTCGAAAGTAAAATTAGTTGCTACTACAATATTATAAGTGATTTAAACAACAATTAATATTGTAATAATTATATTGTCTTTAAAACTAAAAAAAATCTTCTTTTCACAATATTAATGTTTTTTAATTAGATCCAAAATAACTTTATAATTTGGTTTGTTGTCACTTACATCAGAAAGATAATCCTTAACATATTTATTATATTTAAATAAATTAATTTTCTTTTTTTTAAGAAAAATCTCATCTTTATTATATTTTTCAATATTTACCGCAGTCGAGGAAATTAAATTGGCAAATCTAAATAAAAAATTTTTATTATTTTTTAATGTACTATTATTATAAATAAAAAAGTGAGGTTTTTTATATAACATAGAAAAAGAAATACTTACGGTATGCATTCCTATGGTTGCTCTACAATACTTGACCAATTCACAAGTTTTGTCGTAAAAACTCGTCCTACCTCCAAAATTTAAAGAATCAATTTGTGATTTAGCTTTTGGATGAGAAGCTATAACAATCTTTGTTTTATTGTATTTTTCAAAATCATAAAAAAAATTATTTAAAAGTTTAAATAGAGTATCAGGATGTAAATTATCAAATTTAGTTTCTTTTAAACCTATATAATTTCGATCAGCTAATTCAATATTAGGAAATCCTAAAAAAACACAGTAATTTTCTTTTATAATTTTTTTTGAGTTTTTATTTAATAAAAAACTTGATCTATCGAATATACTAAATTCTTTTATAATTATATTTTTTTTATTATGAAATTTTTTCTTTAAAGTTAAAGAATTTTTTCTACCAGCTGAAAGAATAAAATCAGGATTTATATTAAATAATAGTTGTAAGAAATTTAAAATTTTAATTTTTTGATAAATAAAAAACCAATTTATATACCATAAACTAAAAAGATTTTTACTTCTTCTTATTAGGTTTGAAAAAAAACTTAATTTTTCATTTGCTTTAAAGATTGATGATTGAGAATAATCAATTCTTTTAATTCTTAATTCTTTCATTAAAAATAAAAT